>TARA_R110002051_G_scaffold117777_4_pt1 | contig 37923 bp, 32 predicted proteins | sample TARA_R110002051 | Tara Oceans TARA_R110002051 (sample SAMEA4397023) | marine metagenome | biome: Polar Biome; feature: [MES] marine water layer (ENVO:01000295) within the mesopelagic zone...; material: water (ENVO:00002006), including particulate matter (ENVO:01000060) such... | reverse complement strand
CACCCGCCGCAATCCATGGCCGTTCTGACCGGCCAGTTCCGCAGCCAGCAGCGCGAGCGCCACCGAACCTGCATTCTCCTGCGAAGTCCGGCTGCGCATCAGGGCGCCAATAATGAGGTCGGTAACCGCCTCGGGCGTCATCGTCAGCATATCGCTCATGTCTTGTTCCCCAGCGCCTCAAGCACCTTTTCCGCGATCAGATGACTAACGCGCTCATTTGATTCTCCGGTGACGCCGGCTATGTGCGGCGTCAGCACCAGATTGTCGAGATCCATGAATTTCTCTCCGGCTTCCGCCGTCAACGGCTCGACCTCGAACACATCCAGCGCCGCACCTCCGAGCCTGGCGTTGCGCAAGGCCTCCGCCAACGCCGCCTCGTCGACGATTCCGCCACGCGCGGCATTGATCAGAACCCCGTCCGGCTTCATTGTAGCCAGCGCCGGCGCATCGATCATGTGCTGCGTCGCATCCGTCAGCGGCGTATGCAGCGACACCACATCGGAGAGTTCCAGCACCGCGTCCAGCGACACATTGCGGGCGATCTGCCAGCCGGGATGATCGGCTGCGAGAAACGGGTCATAGGCAACGATCTGCATGCCCATCATATGCGCCCGCCAGGCCACTTCGCGGGCAATAGAACCATAGCCGACAAGCCCGATGGTCTTGCCGGCAAGCTCCCGTCCCATCATGGATTGCCGCGGCCAGGCGCCGGCAGCCACCTCTGCGGAACGCAGAAAGGCACCGCGCAACAGCATCAACGCGGTCGTGATCACGTATTCGGCCACCGACAGGTCATTGGCTCCAGTCGCCGGGATCACCTTGATCGAGCGCGCCTTGCAGGCTGCGACATCGATATTGTCGAGCCCGACACCGAGCCGTCCGACCACACGAAGCTTCGGACCCATGCTCAACAACGCTTCGCGCACCTGGGTGCGGTTGCGCACGATCAACGCCCGCGCCGATGTCAGATGACCATGCATCGCTGCGGGATCATCGACCAGCTTGGGATCGTAATGGGTATCATAATGTTGGGCGAGGCGGGCAACCGCCGCCTCGTCCATGAATTCGGTGATGACAATATCCACCATGAAAAACTCGCCTGCCTTGTCCGACTAGGCGGAACGATAGAGTTTTGTCATGGAGAATTCACGGTGTCCAAGCGCTTCGGCTGCTGTGGAGCGACCGTTGGAGGTGCGAACGATCATCTCGATCAGCGCATCACCGGCCTCATCAATGGTCATATCCCGCCGCAGAATGCCCGAGACATCGACATCGACATGCTCGCCCATGGTGCGAACCGTGCGCGGATTGGCGCTGATCTTGATCACCGGCACGATCGGGTTGCCGACCACGTTGCCCTGGCCGGTTGGGAACGTGTGCACCACGTAACCGCCGGCAGCCATCAGCGTGACACATTCCGCTGCCGCCGACGAGGAGTCCATGAAGTACAGGCCCTTGCCGGTTTTCGGCTGCTCGGCAGGCTCGAGAATGTCGATAAATTTCGACGTACGGCCGATCTTTTCGAGATTGCCCAGCGCCTTTTCCTCGATCGTCGTCAGTCCGCCCTCGATATTGCCCTTGGTCGGCTGACTGTCGGACAGATCGTCGGTCTGATGGGCGAAGATGACGTCGTTCTGGTAGGCTTCCCACATCTTGTACCAGCGCTCGCCAACTTCCTCGTTGATTGCGCGGGCCTTGCAGATATGTTCAGCACCGGTGATTTCCGAAGTTTCGCCGAAGCAGCCGTAAATGCCTTCCGGCAGAAGCTTGTCATACATGTTGCCCACGGTCGGGCAGGAGCCCAGGCCGGTGGTGGTGTCGCTCTCGCCGCATTTGGTCGAGACCCACAATTCCGAGATCGAGCACTCTTCGCGCTGCAATTCGGAAGCAAAGTGGACATACTCCTTGGCCACCTTCGAGGCGTTCATGATGGTCTTCAGGTCGCCGTTCTGCTCGATCGAGAAGCCGGTCACCGGCTTGCCGGTGGCGGCGATGCCGTCGACGATCTTCTTGGTCCAGCCCGGCTCAATGCCGATCACCACCACGGCGGCCACATTCGGGTTCGCCCCGGTGCCGATCATGGTGCGGAAATGCAGATCAAGATCCTCACCGAACTGCAACCGGCCATAGGCGTGCGGAAGCGCCATCGTGCCCTTGATGTTGTTGGCGACCGCTTCGCAAGCCGCATTCGAGATGTCATCCACAGGCAGGATGATGACGTGATTGCGCACGCCGACACGGCCGTTTTCACGCCGGTAGCCCATGAATGTGAGATTGGAATATTTCGATGCCATGGGAGCCGCTCCTACCAACGCTTGGTCTTGAGATTGTGGGTGTGGACGTGGTCGCCCTTTTTGACGTCGGCAACGAACTTGCCGATGTCCTCGCCATATTTGATCGCCGTATCACCCGACTTGATGTCTTTCAGCGCCACCTTGTGACCGATCGGCACATCGGCATTGGCGTCAAGCTCGAAACTGGAATTGTCATGGGTGACGACGCCGAGCATCTTGGTGCCAGCGGCAAGGCCTTCAACAACAACGACGCCGACATTGTCCTTGTGATCGTGAACGAGCAGTTGCGGTATGGTCAATCTATCCTCCTGATCCGGAAAAGCGTGAATTTTTCCGCCTGCCCACTGGACAGGTCTTATATAAGACATAAGATACAAGAAATTGGCGATGTCAACCGTCATCAGCTATGGAAAATGCTGAAAGCGAGGGAAAAATGACCGACGAGACGGAAAACCCGACCGGCCAGATTGGTTTCAAGCCGCTCTATGCCCAGGTGCGCGACCAGCTGGTAAAGCGTCTCGTCGATGGCACCTGGACGCCGGGCATGCCGCTGCCCAGCGAAATGGAACTGGCCCGCCAGCTCCATGTCAGTCAGGGCACCGTGCGCAAGGCGCTCGATTCCATGACTGCCGACAACATGCTGATCCGCAGGCAGGGGCGCGGCACCTATGTCGCCGAGCCGGAGGAAAGCCGCATCCTGTTCCAGTTCTACCGGCTGGTGCCTGACGAGGGCATTGCCAGCTTTCCCGATTCCAAAGTGATCAGCCATGGAGCAGCCAAGGCGACAAAGGCTGAAGCCACCGCGCTCGGCATAAAGGAAGGCGACGGCGTCTGGCGCATCGAGCGCATCCGCTCCCTTGCCGGCCAACCCATGCTGGTCGAGACCATAACCCTGCCGGCCGGGCGGTTTCCGGGATTTGGCGAGCTCACCGAAATCCCCAACAATGTCTACCGGCTCTATTCCGAACGCTGGGGCATCACCATCGCCAGCGCCGGCGAACGGCTGAAAGCCATTGCCGCAAGTGCCCGCGACGCCGCCAAACTCGGTTGCAAAACGGGCGAACCGCTGCTGCTGATCAGCCGGGTTGCACACGACCTTGAAAACCGTCCGGTGGAGCTGAGATGGTCGCGGTGCATTTCCCGCGATATCCATTACGCGGTCAATCTGCGCTGACACTCAATGCAAAGCCGGCCGGCCTGACAGCCCGGAACAGATGTTCGATTACCCGAGTTTCACCGGTCACGATCATTGCCCCTTACATCACCGGGTAAAAACACTAGATTGGTACCATGAAACCTGTCTTGAGACGCTGGCCATCGGCCGTCATCCTCGTAATGGCCATCGTCGCTATTGCAATGCCTGCTAAAAGCTTCGCCACCGAGGCTGCCTGGGCCCGGCTGGCGCAGGGCGGCTACACCATTCTGCTCGGATATTCCCGCACCCCAGGCGGCGGGGAGCCGCTCAGGCCGGATCTTGGCGATTGTGAGAACCGGAAAAGCCTGTCCGACCGGGGCATTCAGGAGGCCCGCCGCATCGGCATGCGGTTTGCGGCCCGTGCCGTATCCATCGGCGCAATCTATGCCGGCGAGTTCTGTCGTGCCCTGGAAACCGCCGAACTTGCCTTCGGGCGCCGCGAAGTCGAGACCAAAGCCTATCTCAATTCGATTGTCGGCGGCGCGGATCTCGATGTCATTCCGCCCGAACTGATCACCGCCGTGGAAGAATTCGACCGCGCCGGCAATCAGTTGATGGTTACGCATCCCGCGTTGATCAAGACCATTTCCGGCACCACGCCGCGTGAAGGCGAAGCCATCATCATCGCTCCGGGAGAAAATCCCGGAGACAAGCCGCGTGTCGTCAATCGGCTGCTTCTCGATTAAGGCATTTCAGGTGGGTATCCGCCTGCGATCAATGCTTGGGATGATGCCGCTCGCACCATCGGTGAACGCCCGGTATCTGTCAGCTGCGGATAAACACATGCTCGGTATGCTGAACCAGTTTCTCGCCCGGCCGCAGCACGGCGCCGGCGAAGCCGGCATGGTTGGGACTGTCCGGCCAGCTCTGGGTTTCGAGGCAGAACCCGGCATGGGGACCATAGGGTTTGCCATTCAAACCCGCAATCGTGGGCTTGATCTTGAAGCCGGAGTAGAACTGCAGGCCCGGCTCGGTCGAGCGCAACTCCATGGCGACTCCCGACCACATTGATCGCGCCAGCGCAATGGTGCGGACCGGCTCGCGTTCATCCGAAATGCAATAATTGTTGTCGTAAAGCACCTGTCCGTCAGGCCCGACACGGCGGATCGGCCGCAATTCCCGGAAATCGAAATCCGTGCCCTCGACCAGTTTGATCTCGCCGGTGGGAATCTGGTCATCATCGACAGGCAGATAGTGATCGGCGGCGATCATCATCTCATGATCGAGAATGGTTTCCGACCCATCGAGATTGAAGTAGCTGTGATGGACGATATTGGCGAGCGTCGGACGATCGGTAACGCTGGTATAGGTGATCGCCATGCAGCCGCCGGGACGCAGCTCGTAGCGCGCTTCGATTTTCATCGTGCCCGGATAGCCCGACTGGCCGTCCGGATCGATGATCGAAAACACCGCGTGGTTCGTGCCGTAGCTGTCCAGAGTCCACAGCCGCTTGGCGGTGCCGGCACTGCCTCCATGCAGATGGGTGATGCCGCGCTCGTTGCACTCGAGCTGATACCTGATACCGTCAAGCACGAACCGGCCGCCGGAGATCCGGTTGGCATGCCGGCCCGGCGTTTGCCCGAAATAAGGGGAATGGGCGGGATAGCTGGCAAAATCCGGAAACCCGAGCGTCAGCGGCGGCATATGACCTTCCAGCCGCAACTCCTGCAATGTGGCGCCCCAGGTCATGATCCTGGCGGTCAGACCACCGCCATCCAGCGTCACACGATGCACCGTCTCGCCATTCGCTGTCTGGCCGAATTCCTCGATCGCCATGGCTTGTCTCCGGTCAAAGGGGTTGGCTGACGTCCGCTCGCGGCATGACCTGATAAACGGGCCAACGCAAGAACGCCTTATCTGGTGAGTTGACGGGTCGCCGCCTCGAGCCCTGAAAGCGTCATGGGAAACATCCGGTCGCCAAACAGTTGCCGGATCAGCGCGGTGGAATGCGTATGGGCCCAATAGGCCTCCGGCGTGGGGTTGAGCCAGGCGGCCTTGTGGAAATGATCGAGCACCCGCCTCAGCCAGACCTGACCCGGCTCCTCGTTCCAGTGCTCGACCGAACCGCCCGGAGTGACAATCTCGTAGGGACTCATGGCCGCGTCGCCGACAAAAATGACGCGATAATCCGAACCGTAGGTGCGCAACACCTCGCTCGTCGGCAGCACTTCCTGGCGGCGCCGGCGGTTGTCGCGCCAGACCCCTTCGTAGAGGCAGTTGTGGAAATAGAAATATTCCATGTGCCGAAATTCGCTGCGGGCCGCCGAAAACAACTCCTCGACCACCTTGATGTGATCATCCATCGAACCGCCAATATCAAAAAACATCAGCAGCTTGACCGCATTGCGCCGCTCCGGGCGGGTCTTGACGTCGAGCCAGCCATGTTCCGCAGTGGACTGGATCGTGCCCGGCAGATCGAATTCCTCAGCCGCGCCCTCACGCACCCAGCGCCTGAGCCTCCTGAGCGCAATCTTGATATTGCGCGTGCCAAGCTCCACCGTGTCATCGAGGTTGCGGAACTCCCGCTTGTCCCAGACCTTCACTGCGCGCCGGTGCCGGCTTTCGTTTTGACCGATCCGGACACCTTCGGGATTGTAGCCATAGGCTCCAAACGGCGACGTCCCCGCCGTGCCGATCCACTTCGAGCCGCCCTGGTGCCGCCCCTGCTGCTCTTCGAGCCGCTGCTTGAGGGTTTCCATCAGCTTGTCGAAGCCGCCCAGGCTCTCGATCAGTTTCTTTTCCTCAGCGCTGAGATGTTTCTCCGCCATGCGTCTGAGCCATTCTTCGGGCAAGGCGCGGGCATCCACCGGGCTTTCTCCGGCAATGGCCTCCACACCACGGAAATAATGCGAAAACACCTGATCGAAACGGTCGATATGGCGTTCATCCTTCACCAGCGCGGCGCGGGCGAGATAATAAAAACCCTCGATATCGTAACGCGACAGCCCGGCCTCAAGCCCCTCGATAAGGGTGAGATATTCGCGCAACGAGACCGGCACTTTGGCGGCTTTGAGTTCTAGGAAAAACGGCAGGAACATGCGCGTCACATTAGCCGCAATACCATCCGCTTGCCAACCTGTTTAGCGGTTGCCGAACTCGGAATCGGGAAAATAACCCGTGCCGACGGTCACTGGTTTTCAGGCAACAAGACCTATCGCCGCGGCGACAATTTTCTCGAATGATCTGTCTTCCGCCACTCCCCAATCGGCTGATCGTGGATCCATCGGACTGGCTGCAGTTTCTCACACCATCCTGCAACAGGCCAGCTTGACCTGATGCGGATTGTTAGCGGCTGTACTTGACAAACGGTGTCAGTGTAGCGATCCGGTCATAGAGTTTCCGGGCCTCGGTGTTGAATTCCTGTGTCATCCAGTAAACCCGTGGGCAGCCATCCGCATCGGCCCTGGCATAAACCGCCTCGATCAGCGCCCGGCCAACGCCGGTACCGCGAACCTCCGGGGAGGCAAACAGGTCCTGCAGGTAACACACGTGGTCAACCTGCCAGCAATGCCGATGGTAGAAATAGTGCACCAGCCCCACCGGATGGCCGTCGCTGAGCGCCAGCAAGCCCCGCGGATTATAGAACGTCGCGTCATTTGCCGCGTGATCGGAAATGATGCGGGCGAATGTGGTCAGGTAAACCTCTTCCGGCACGCTTGATTCATAGAATTCCAGATACAGCGTCCACAGCCTGCGCCATTCGGCCTCGTCGCCAGCTTCAACCGGCCGAACTTGCAATGTTGCCGCCACCGGATTACTCCCCCGTCCTTGCCACAACACGATCGGCGCCAATGTCGTTCATGTCAAACGGCGTGGTCTGGTAAACCTGGTTGATCCAGTTGCCAAACAGCAGGAACGCATGACTGCGCCACCTGTTCGAGGGCTTGTTGTCGGGGTTGTCGCCTGGAAAATAATTGTCCGGCGGCTTGATAGCCGTTCCGGCATTCACGTCGCGGAAATATTCCTCCGCAAGCGTGCCGGAATCATACTCGATGTGATTGAAGATATAGAGCCTGTTGGCGAATGTCTCGTGCAACAGACAAAGCCCGGTCTGGTCGCTTTCCATCAACACGTCGAAATCCGGCGTCAGGTCCTCACGCTTGACCTCTGTCCAGCGTGACACCGAGACTTGGAAATCGTCTGAAAATCCCATCAGATAGGGTGATGCAGGATTGAGATTGCGGTGCCGGTAAATGCCAAACGCCTTCTCCTTCAGCGCCCGCTTGGGCACCCGGTGGAAATGCCAGGCCGCCGCCATCGCCCCCCAACAGACAAAAAAGCTCGAATGCACATGCGTCGTGGTCCAGTCGAGGATTTCCTCCATCTCGGGCCAGTAGGTGACATCTTCGAACGGCAATGTTTCGATCGGCGCACCGGTGATGATGAAGCCATCAAACTTGCGATGCTTCACCTCTTCCCAGGTATGGTAGAAATTGATCAGATGATCTTCCGAGGTGTTTTTAGCGACGTGTGATCCGATGCGCACCAGCGTCAATTCGACCTGCAGCGGCGAAGCGCCGACCAACCGCGCAATTTGCGTTTCCGTCGCTATCTTGTTGGGCATCAGGTTGAGCAAACCGATATGCAGAGGGCGGATATCCTGGCGCACGGCAATGGATTCATCCAGAATTTGCACGCCCTCGCGCACCAGGACATCGCGGGCGGGAAGACCATCGGGAATACGGATCGGCATGAGGCACTGAGCTCCAACGAAAAACCGGCCGCGAAACAAACGCTGCCGGTCCGGAGGGAAACTGTCCCGTCGGCCCTTTAGCGAGTTTTTTAACGTGGCTGCAAGCCGGCCGGCCAAATCACCACGAAACCCAATCTAAATCCGGTTGCACGCGAGGTCAATGTCCCGGGCTTGACACCGTTCAATGACCTGCGGAACTGCTTTCGTTCACTCGGTTTGATGGCTCACGCCGGGCGGATCCTGACTGAAAGGTGGATCCGCATGGTGCTTCACCGGTTCCCGCCTGAATGCGGGGCTTCTCAGACGGCGCTTTTGCTCCGGTCAGCAAGGCGGATCGGCTCGGCGATTGTCGGGGTCGCCACACGCACAAGATTGCGACCATCTGCCTTGGCCTGGTAAACAGCAGCATCGACATCAGCCATGGCGTCGCGAAGCTCATCCTCTGGCGCAAGTTCGCAATATCCGAAGCTCGCGGTAAGGTTGAGCCTGCGGCCTGACGAGACAATCTGCTGTGTCTCGATCGCGACCCGCAGCCGGGTGGCCACCAGCCGGGTCATTTCGGAATTGGATTCGGGCAGCAGAATACAGAATTCCTCGCCGCCGAGCCGCGCACAGATGGAGCCCGGGCCGGCCTCCCTCTTCAACAACTGTGCGACAGTCTTCAGAACCGTGTCGCCAACATCATGCCCATAGGTATCATTGACCCGTTTGAACAGATCGATGTCGCAGATGATCAACCCCGTCGGCAGCGGCGCCGACGCACCCCGCAGCACCGCAGCCCTGGCGTCGAAAGCGCGGCGATTGAGGAGACCGGTCAGCGGATCGGTTTCGGCCAGACGGTTGAGCCGCATCAGCAGACTGACCGAATGGCGCGCAAACAGCGCCAGACCGATGGCTATGGCGAAAATCGCATTCTCCGTCTGCATGGATGACACCAGCGGAGACATCTTGAAAGCTCCATCGGATACCAGTTCAGGCCCGGCCAGATGAACCCGAAAGATCCGGTTCAGGGTTGCCGCCGCATGGACGAAGAAGATGACGGACACGACAATGTCGACGCGGTGGCTTCTCGTCCGCCAGACCAGAAACGCGCAAATCAGGTCAACAAAAACCGTAAACCCGCTGGCGGCGGCCACCCGCAGCCAAAACAGCGAGGGATAAAAATTGCTATAGAAAATGATGCTACCTGCCACTATCACCCCGCATCCGAAGATCAATCGCGGGAATTTTCGGCCATAAAGCGAAGTCACGCCCCAGACCAGCAGAAAATGGCCGACGAATAGCGAAGTCAGGATTGCTGCCTGAAGCGCTGGTCGCAGCTTGCCATCGATCAGCATGACCGCAACAAAACCAACAACCGTGAAAAAGAAGGCACCGGACAATCTCAATGCAGGCAGATGCTTGCGGTCATGCAGGAACACCAGCAGAAACGCTACGCCTGCGGCAATGAATACCGCCGGCCCAAGCCATTGATATGTCAGATTGGCAACGATCAAAATTGGCGCCTCAATGCTTCCATGCTGTCAGCCAGTGTGGCACCAATAGATGGCTAATTCATTACCTGATGATATTCATCCGCCGCGTTGACGGTTCAGGAAGGCCAGCCGCTCGAACAAATGCACATCCTGCTCGTTTTTCAAAAGCGCGCCGTGCAGTTTCGGAAGCGCGTTCTTGGCGTCGCCGCGCAGGGTTTCCGGTTCGACATCGTCGGAGACAAGCAGTCTGATCCAGTCGAGAGCTTCCGAGGTCGATGGCTTTTTCTTCAAGCCCGCTGTTTCGCGAACGGCGTAAAACTGGGTCAAAGCCTCGCGCACCAGCGCCTGCTTGATCCCCGGATAATGCACATCGACGATCCGCTGCAGCGTTTCCATGTCCGGAAAGCGGATATAATGGAAGAAGCAGCGGCGAAGGAACGCGTCAGGCAATTCCTTCTCGTTGTTTGATGTGATGATCACGATCGGCCGCTGCCGCGCGCGGATAGTTTCACCGGTTTCGTAGACAAAGAACTCCATCCGATCGAGTTCTTGCAGCAAATCGTTTGGAAACTCGATATCCGCCTTGTCGATTTCGTCGATCAGCAATACTGTCTTCCTGTCGGCGGCGAAGGCCTCCCACAGCTTGCCGCGGCGGATGTAATTGGCCACGTCATTGACGCGCTCGTCACCCAGCTGGCTGTCACGCAGCCGGCTGACCGCATCATATTCATACAATCCCTGCTGTGCCTTGGTCGTCGATTTCACCGACCATTCGATCAGGTCGAGCCCAAGGGCTTGAGAAATCTGGCGGGCCAGTTCGGTCTTGCCTGTGCCCGGCTCCCCCTTGACCAGAAGCGGCCGTTCAAGCCTGATCGCCGCATTGACCGCGACAGTGAGATCCTTTTCCGCCACATAGGCCGACGTGCCTTCAAACTGCATATGTCCTCCATGTGCCGCCAATCGCGCGGCCCGGTTTCATATCATTGTCAACACCATAATCGGGGCCGCGATGCAACCCGCCGGCTGTAGCGGCGACGATGCAACATCGCCGGTTTGCGCAAGATCAAGGCATTGACACAATTGCCGGGACACAATGCAACCCGACCAACAGACCGTAGCGATTGGAGACTGACATGACGCTCTATCACATCCATCTTGTCATGGCCCGCAACAAGGATTTCCCCGACGGCAATCCGCGTCGTGGCTATGATATTCATGCGCCGCTTGACGCAGATGGCCATCTCGACAAGGCGGCCTGGGAAAAATCGCCATCATCCTGCACCGTGGTTCGCTTCTGGGACGGCGAGCGTTCGGAACTGGGTTATCTCGTTCATCATCCGAAAGGCGGTTGGGCCTTCGATTATGATCCCGCTGACGAGGGTGATGATGAAACCGGCTACCGGCTATCCAACCACATCTTCAAGGTTGGCGAATATATCTCGGTTCGCGATCATGGAGAGGATGAGTTGCACACCTTCGTGATCTCGTCGGTGACAAAGGTCGAGTGACCGTGCAGCGGCTTGGGCCGCGCAGGCTCAGGCATCACGAGCTGCCCTCGATTTCCTCGCGCAGCATCTCGAGTTCCAGCCACTCCGCTTCCATCGCCTCGATCTCGCTCTTGAGCGCATCGTGGGCTTTGGCGCGGGCGGCAAAGCCGTCCGGATTCTTTGCAAACAGCGCCAGGTCCGCCATTTCGACCTCGATTTTCTCGAGTTTCGCTTGCGCCTCCCCGATTTTGACCGGCAATGATTCCAGTGCGAATTTCTGCTTGTAGGAGAGTTTGCGCGCGGCATCCCGAAGCGGTGCCTGAAGCTTCGTAGCCGGCGAGGCGGCGCGGCTTGCCTCCTGCGCGGCCCGGGCTTTCTTCTCGCGCGTCTCGGCGCCGCGCTGTGCCAGCATGTCGGTATAGCCGCCGGCATAGGCAATCCAGCGTCCGTCAGGCTCCGCCGGATTGGCCGGCGCCAGGGTCGAGGTCACGGTTCGATCGAGAAAATCGCGGTCATGGCTGACCAGTATGACGGTGCCTGGATAGGAGGCGACAACTTCCTGCAACAGATCAAGCGTTTCCATGTCGAGATCGTTGGTCGGCTCGTCAAGGATCAGCAGGTTGGATGGCCGCGACAGAATCCGCGCCAGAACCAGCCTGGCCTTTTCGCCACCAGACAGATTGCGGATCGGCGTGCGCGCCTGTTCCGGCTGAAACAGGAAATCCTTCATGTAGCCGGTGACATGCTTGGCCTCGCCATTGACCAGCAGATTGTCGCCACGCCCGTCGGTGAGGTAATGCGCCAGCGTCTCTTCCGGATTGAGCACCTCACGGCGTTGATCCAGGACGGCGATATCAAGCTTCGATCCATGCCGCACAAATCCGTTGTCGGGCTGCAACTCGCCGATCAGCATCTTGAGAAGCGTTGTCTTGCCCGCTCCGTTGGGACCGACGATGCCGATGCAGTCGCCGCGATTGATCCGCATCGAAAAGTCGCGCACCACGGGATCCGCACTGTCATAGCTCTTGGAAATGCCTTCCGCCTCGATCACCAGCTTGCCCGAATCGCGTCCCTCGGCGAGCTGGGCATTGATCCGCCCCTGTGGTCCCTTGTGGCCACGAAAATCGGCGCGCATGGTTTTAAGATCCGACAGACGCCTCATGTTGCGCTTGCGCCGCGCGGTAACGCCGTAACGCAGCCAGTGCTCTTCGCGTTCGATCTGCCGTCCCAGCTTGCGCTGTTCGAGTTCCTCTGCTTCGAGCACGGAATCGCGCCAGGCTTCGAAATGCTCGAATCCGCGGTCCAGCCTGAGCGAACGCCCCCGGTCGAGCCAGACAGTCGCCCGGCTAACCCGTTCGAGAAACCGCCGGTCATGCGAGATGACCAGAAGCGCGCCACGACCGCGCGACAACTCCTCTTCCAGCCATTCGATCGTCGGCAGGTCGAGATGGTTGGTCGGCTCGTCCAGAAGCAGGATGTCGGGCTCCGGCGCCAGAACCTTCGCCAGAGCCGCCCGCCGCGCCTCGCCGCCGGAGAGCGTTTGCGGGTCGGCCGTCCCGTCAAGATCCAGATGTTCGAGCAGGTAATTGACCCGGTGAAGATCATCACTGGGGCCAAGGCCGGCCTCCGCATAGGCTTGGACGGTGGTGTATCCCTCGAAGTCGGGAGCCTGCGGCAAATAGCGGATGGTCGCGGACGGATGCCGGAAAATCTCACCCGATTGCGGCTCCGTCTGCCCCGCCGCGATCTTGAGAAGCGTCGACTTGCCCGACCCGTTGCGCCCGACCAGGCAAATCCGGTCCCCCGGCTCAACCTGCAGCTCAGCACCGTCAAGCAACGGCGCTCCACCAAAGGAAAGGCCGATATCGTCAAGTTTAAGGATGGGAGGCGCCATGCTCAGGCTCCTGTAAAATCATGGGGACGGGCGACGACAAGCGCCCGCCCTGACACGAGGCTGACGGTCACCGGACCTTCAGCCACATTCGAAATCGTACGGGTGGCGCCAAATGCTATATCGGCCTTGTTCAGCGGGTATTTCACATTTTCAAGGCTCAGCCCGGTCAGCGCCGTGAACCCGGCAACCGAAAACAGCGATCCGGCCGGAAGATCGAGCAGCCTCGATCCCGGCAACAGAGGCACCGCCTCCTCGGTGCCCGATGTCAGCACGACATCGAGACCGCGCTCGGCCAGCGCGATGGCCTGGAAGAGATGGCTCAGCGCATGATCGGTGCGTTCCCCGCCAAAGGCGCCAACCAGCACCAGTCGCCCGGCGCCGCGCTCGATGGCCTGCTCGATGGCCAGTTCGCCATCGGTGAAATTCTTTTCAGCGGGAAACGGAAGCCGCTCAGACGCGGCGTGCATTTCCGTGAGGTCGGGGGATGACGAATCGAAATCCCCGACCCACAACTCCGGGACCAGGCCAAGCGCTGCTGCATGCTTCATGCCGCCATCCGCGGCAATCGCACGCGCGCCCGCAATGAGCGCGCGGACGCGGTCGTCGATCTCCAGCGTCCCGCCCAGCAGGATCGCGAATGTTGCATCAGATGTCATGGTGGACAGCCAATAGCAGCTTTGGCCGGACTTGCCAGCGCCCCGAAGAAATTCTATGTCTGATCTCGCTCTAACGGGGTGCCTGGTGTTTTGCCGGGCTGAGAGACCAGATGGTCAACCCGAAGAACCTGATCCGGTTTGTACCGGCGGAGGGATTAGACGTGCACAACGCGCCTATTCCTGTTTTTGAAACAAAAGGAGGCGCCAATGATGCGCAATTTCACACTTCTGCCGGCCGCCATGGCGGCTCTTCTTGCCTCGATCGCGACACCGGCGGTCAGCGCCGAAAAGACGTTGACAGTCTATACCTACGAGAGCTTCATCGCCGAATGGGGTCCCGGCCCGAAGATCGAGACCGCCTTTGAAGCCGAATGCGACTGCGATCTGAAATGGGTCGGTGTTGCCGATGGCGTGGCGCTGCTGAACCGGCTCAAGCTCGAAGGCAACCGGTCCGAAGCAGGAATCGTCCTCGGACTGGACACCAATCTGGTGACCGAGGCCAAGGACACGGGCCTGTTCGAGGCCCACGGCATAAACACCGACGCAATTTCAGTGCCCGGCGGCTTCGCCGACGATGTATTCATCCCCTTTGACTACAGCCCGTTCGCCGTCATCTACGACACAGAAGCGATATCCAATCCTCCAACCAGCCTCAAGGATCTGGTCGAGGGCGATCCCCGGCAGAAGATCGTGATTCAGGATCCCCGCACCTCGACACCAGGCCTGGGTCTATTGCTCTGGGTGAAATCCGTCTATGGCGATGACGCGGCCCAGGCGTGGCAAACCTTGAGCAAGCGCGTGCTGACCGTTACCCCGGGCTGGTCGGAAGCCTATGGCCTGTTCACCTCCGGCGAGGCGCCGATGGTCTTGTCCTACACCACCTCGCCCGCCTACCACATGGTGGCGGAGGAGACAGACCGCTATCAGGCCGCGGAATTCTCCGAAGGCCATTATCTGCAGATCGAGGTGGCCGGAATGCTGGCCAATGCCCCCGACAAGAACCTGGCGCGGCAGTTTCTCGAATTCATGATCACACCGGGCTTCCAGAACGAAATTCCGACCCACAACTGGATGATGCCGGCGGCCCCGGTCACCATGGAGCTTCCGGAAGCCTTCTCAAAGCTTGTCTCACCGAAGAAGACCTTCCTCTACTCCCCCGACGAAGTGGCTGAAAAACGCAGCGCGTGGATCGAGGAATGGCTTGGCGCGATGAGCCGTTGACCGAGACCCCAGTCCCGTGCTGACCCGGTCGGAGCACCGCACCGCAAGGGTGGGCGGCGTTGCCGCGCTGGTGTTCATCGGCCTTGCGCTGGCGGCGCCGGTCTGGGTGCTTGTGTCCCAGGGAACCGGGCACGGGTTGGCGACAAACCAGGCTGACTACCTGTTTCGCATCACCCGCTTCACCCTGGTGCAGGCCGGGCTGTCGACAGTCCTGAGCGTGGCTTTTGCATTGCCGGTGGCGCGATCCCTGGCGCGCCGCCCCTCCTTCCGGGGGCGGCGCTGGCTGATCAGCCTTTTTGCGGTTCCGCTTGGCCTGCCGCCGCTGGTGGCGGCGCTGGGCCTGCTTGAAGTCTGGGGCCGCAATGGCGTCGCCAACAAGGGGTTGGCACTGTTTGGCCTCGAAACGCCGTTCTCCATCTATGGTCTGAGCGGAATTCTCATCGCCCATGTGTTTTTCAACATGCCGCTCGCAGCCCGGCTGATTCTGCCGGGGCTCGAACGGTTGCCACCGGAATACTGGAAAACCGCAGCCAATCTGGGCATGAGCGGCTTCAGCCTGTTCCGTCTGGTCGAGTGGCCGGCGATGCGCCGGTCCGCTGGCGCCGCTGCGGGACTGGTATTCATGCTCTGCGCCACCTCGTTCACGCTTGTGCTGGTGCTTGGCGGCGGACCGGCGGCGACCACGCTGGAAGTCGCCATCTATCAGGCACTGCGCTTTGATTTCGATCCAGGACGCGCGGTCTTGCTGTCTCTCATTCAGGTCGGTCTGACGCTCGCTGTAATGCTCGGGCTCAAACTGATGTCCATTCCCACCGAGACGGGCGACACCAAGGGCGGCGCGACCAGTCGTCCGGATGTGGCGCGCGGTGTGCGAAGCTTGCCCGATTTTGTCTTGATAGCTGTGGCGGGCCTGTTTGTCGGAGCGCCGCTTGTGGCCGTGGGTGTGTCCGGAATGGCTGCGGATCTCTCGCGGTTGCTGAGCGGCGCCCAGTTCTGGCGTGCTGCCGCAACCAGCCTTCTGATCGGCATTGCCGCAGCCACTGTTTCCGTCAGCCTCGCTGGCTTGATGGTGCGGGCCCGCCATTCGGCAGGTGCGCAACCCCGATCACCTGGCCTGGGTCTTTTGTCCGGGATGTCGGGCGCGGCGAGCTCGCTCACGCTGCTGGTTCCCCCCGTCGTGCTTGGCGCCGGCTGGTTCCTGATGCTTGGCGGCGGCGCCGGGCAATTGATCGCGCCGCTTTGCGTGATTGTCCTGATCAACGCGCTGATGGCCCTGCCCTTTGTCATGAGGGTGATTGAACCGGCACATATGAGCGCCATGGAACGCAATGGCAGGTTGGCGCTGTCGCTGGGGATTACCGGGATCAACCGCCTCTGGCAGATCGACATTCCGGCCATGCTGACGCCGATGGCGACTGGCTTCGTCTTTGCCATGGCCTTGTCGCTGGGCGATCTGGGGGCGATCGCGCTGTTTGGCAGCAACCGCATCGTCACCCTGCCATGGCTGCTCTATCAGAAGCTTGGGAGTTACCGCACCGCCGACGCCGCCGGACTGGCGCTTCTGCTGGGCGTGACAACCATGGCGCTGATGGTGATCGGCGACAGGCTCGGCAACCGGCGAGGCCCGTAGATTGGACAAGGAAAGAAAAACGATGGCAGGATCACCCGCAATCGAATTCGACAATGTCGCCTACGGAATCGGAGACCTCAGCGCCGAGTTCGCGTTTCAGCGCGAAGCAGGCAGCGTCACCGCGATCCTCGGACCATCCGGGGCGGGCAAATCGACCCTGCTCAATCTCGCCGCTGGTTTTCTCACCCCGCGCACCGGACGAATCCTGCAGGATGGCAAACCCATCAATGACCTGCCGCCCTTCGAACGTGGCGTTTCGATGGTCTTTCAGGACAACAACCTGTTTGCCCATCTCGATATCCGAACCAATATCGGCCTGGGCCTTGATCCCGCGTTGCGGCTTGACGCCAGCGCCTGGACCAGGGTTGAGACGGCGCTCGACCGGGTCGGCCTCGCCGGTTTCGGACGGCGGCAGCCGGCATCGCTGTCGGGCGGTGAGCGGCAGCGCGTGGCGCTTGCCCGCGCCTTTGTCCGTCGCCGGCCGTTGCTGTTGCTCGACGAACCGTTTGACGGGCTCGGCCCAGGCCTTGCGGCCGACATGCTTGGTCTGATGCTGGAAATCCGCGCCGAAGTTGGCGCGACCGTGCTGATGGTCACCCATGATCCGGATGAAGCCCGCGCCGCGGCCGATGAGATCCTGCTTGTCAGCAAAGGGCGGATTGCCGCCGATGCCTCGGCCGCAGGCTTCTTCGAACGTCACGACTTGCCCGAGCTCGAGGCCTATCTCGGCCGCAAATCCGGGGCGCAAGGCGTGTGACGTTGAAGTGACCGCAAATGAAGGATAACGTAACCGGAAGATAACAAAACGGTACAGCGCCACAATTTCGACGCGAGCGTTTGCCACTGGAGAACCGGCGCGAAGTGAGATAGACCGAAAGCCATTGTACCGGCTTACGAAGCTCTCAAGCCTCCGTCCCGGCATGAAACATCAGACCACACACCCGGACCATGGCAAACATCGCATCGCCCCAGTCGACCATGACAGCCTCAGGCAACAGAGCATTCCGGATCGCCGCCGCGATCCTGTGCGGCGTCCTTGCGTTGTCGGGTTGCCAAACCCTGGGCGTTGACGTCTACGAGACCAGTGTAAAGCCGTCCGATGCGCCTCAAACCGCAGAAAAGGCGGGCGCATCCGATCCGCGCACCCGTATTGGCGCAAATGAGCACCCGCGCATTATTGCAAGTTATGGCGGCGAATTCCGTGACGCCAAGACAGAGCGCCTGGTGGCGCGCATTGTCGGCGCCTTGACACTGGTTTCGGAAAACCCGCAACAGGCCTATCGCATAACCGTGTTGAATTCGCCTGCTGTCAACGCCTTCGCGCTGCCCGGCGGATTCCTCTACGTCACCCGGGGACTTCTGGCACTCGCCAATGATGCCTCGGAGGTCGCCGCCGTGCTGTCGCACGAGATGGCTCACGTCACCGCCAATCACGGGCTCGAGCGACAGCGCCGCGAAAAGGAAGTCGAGCTTGCAGGCCAGGTGGCCGAAGAGCTGTTTTCCAATTCCATTGCCGGACGCCAGGTCATCGCCCACGGCAAGCTCTCACTGGCCGCCTTCTCCCGCAATCAGGAACTTCAGGCCGATGTCATCGGAGTGAGAATGCTGGGCGAGGCCGGTTACGATCCCTATGCGGCAGCGCGGTTTCTTGACTCCATGAACGCCAACCAGCGTTTCGCCGCCATTGAACCCGGCGCCGATGCCAGCCTCGACTTTCTGGCCAGCCACCCCAATGCGCCGCAACGGGTCGAACTCGCCAAGAGCCATGCACGCGCCTTCGGGCCCGAGGGCGTTGGCGATCGCGGCCGGGATTACTATCTTGACGGGATTGATGGGCTGTTGTTCGGCGACAGCCCGAATGAGGGCTATGTCCGCGGGACCGAGTTTCTTCATCCCGTGCTCGGCGTGAAATTCTCCGTGCCGGACGGTTTTCGGATCGACAACAATGCCGAAGCGGTGCTTGCCACGGGACCGGGGGATCTGGCGATCCGTTTCGACGGGGTGACCGACAATGGCCGTCAATCGCTGACCAAATATATCGCAAGCGGCTGGGTCACCGGACTTGATGAAAGCTCGATCCGCGAAACCCGCGTCGATGGCTTGCCCGCAGCCACGGCTCGCGCCAGCGCCGACCGCTGGGATTTCGATATCACCGTCATTCGATTGAAGGACCGCATTTACCGGTTCCTGACAGCTGCACCACGCGGCAGCACCGAGCTTGGCGCTGCCGCATCGGTGGTTCGTGCCGGGTTCAAGAGGATGCCGCAAAACGAGATCAAAGCGCTTCAACCGTTGCGTATTCGCATTGTCACGGTTGCATCGGGTGACACATTGGGCTCGCTGGCGGGCCGGATGCGAGGCGTCGAGCGCAAGGTCGAGCTATTCAGGCTGCTCAATGCGATCTCACCGGGAGAGGTCCTCGCCCCGGGTAAAAAGGTCAAGATCGTCTCCGACCGCTAACGCATGTCAGTTGCTTGGCTTTGCATGTGGTTTTCGCAAAACCGCTACAGCGTGGCGCACAAACATGGTGTGGCTTTCCAACAATGACCCGCATCCATGCAGAACGATTGATCAGAAACCGGCGATTTCCGGGGACTGGGTGGTCAGAACCGCACGCAGCTTTTCCAGCGCCCGGTTTTCGATCTGCCGCACCCGTTCCTTGGAAATTCCCAGCGCCTTACCCAGTGATTCCAGAGTTGCGCCATCATCAGTCAGCCGGCGCTCTTTGATGATTCGCAGTTCACGCGGATTGAGCGTGGTAAGCGCGTCGCCAAGCCAGAGGTGTCGGCGTTCCTCATCGATCATGGTGGAGACCTGTTCATCAGGCAGCGGTTCATCGCTTTTGAGAAAATCCATCCGGTCCGACGAAGCGCCCGACTCCCCATCCGACATCGGAGCGTTCAGCGATGAATCCGATCCCGACAGGCGGGCATCCATCACCGCGACGTCCTTGGCATGCACTCCGAGCGTATTGGCTATCTGGGAATGGATCGCGCTGTCGGTAAGGGTCGGCTCATCTTGCGCGAGCCTCGCCCGAAGCCGCCGCAGATTGAAAAACAGGGCTTTCTGAGCGGAACTGGTGCCGCCGCGCACGATAGACCAGTTGCGCAGAATGTAGTCCTGGATGGAGGCGCGTATCCACCAGGTCGCATAGGTGGAAAAGCGCACTTCCCGCTCCGGATCGAAACGGGCCGCAGCTTCAAGCAGGCCGACATGGCCTTCCTGGATCAGGTCGCTCATCGGCAGACCGAAATTGCGAAATTTCGATGCCATGGAGATCACCAGCCTCATATGCGCCATGGTGATCTGGTGAAGCGCGTCCTGATCCTTGTGGTCTTTCCAGCGAACGGCAAGATCATGCTCCTGCTCGCGTTCAAGATACGGCGCCGCCATGGCGGTGCGCATCATCTGCCTGTCTGCCGAGATCGCATTCATGACACCCTCCTGTCATTGACGTCTTGTTATCCAGTTTCATGCCTTGAACAAAAATTACGCAATTGTATGGCAACTGGATCATCACACTCGATGACATCGGCGTGATTGGGTCGCCCAGGGCAACCATTCCCAAGCCAGCCGGACCCGGCGTGGCGCAAAGAGCCTGTAATGGATACAACGGCTTAAGGCCGTTTTGGTTCCTGTGAGAATGGATTTATTGCATGTCATTCGAGTACGGCGCGGCAATCATCAGCCGAAGACATGCAAGAACCAGGAACTGCCGGGTGACACTCATTGCAACGCGGTGCGTCTGACCCTCCCGAGTAGAGGGTGGAAGCTCCCGGTGTTGCCGCAGAGGCGTTTGAACCGGAACTGATGCAAGCAAGTTCGAAATGGTGTTATGCGTGCGGAGCTTTGCCATCTGAAAAAGCGCACGATGCAAAACGCCAAAGCCCGGGCGCGTAAAGCGACCCGGGCTTTGGTAGTCATTGTTCAGGCGGGCTGCCGATCAGGCAGCTTCTTCCTGCGCGCCTTCTTCATCATTGGCCTTGCCGCGCTTGGGACCCTTGTTGAGGTTAACCTCAATCAGGCGCACCGCCTCGGTGTCGGACATTTTGTTGACCGCACCGAGTTCGCGCGCCATCCGGTCGAGTGCCGCTTCATAAAGCTGGCGCTCCGAATAGGACTGCTCAGGCTGGTTTTCAGCGCGATAGAGGTCACGAACAACCTCCGCAATCGAAATCAGATCGCCGGAATTGATCTTCGCATCATATTCCTGCGCACGACGCGACCACATGGTCCGCTTGACGCGGGCGCGACCCTGGACGACCTTCAATGCCCGCTCGACGAAATCTGTTTCGGACAGTTTGCGCATGCCGATGGTTGACGCCTTGGCGACCGGCACCTTGAGGCGCATCTTGTCCTTCTCGAAATCAATCACAAACAGCTCGAGCTTGTGGCCCGCGACTTCCTGTTCTTCGATAGCGACAATCTGTCCCACGCCATGGGCGGGATAGACAATCGACTCACCGGTCTTGAAACCCTGTCTCTGTGAAGCCATTTTTTTCTGCTGGGTTGTCATGCGTTTTCAAAACTCCCTGTTACGGAAACGGACGCTGGGAGCCGGACATGGGTTGTCCGGACAGGTCCTGCGAGTGCCAGGAGGCGCTTCGCACTGACAAGGCATTTCTAAGCGAGAAGAGGCAAAACAACGCAGGCGTTCACCGCGCGGAGTATGGCATTCCGGCAGCTTCACGCTGCAAGGAGAGGGCCACCGCTGAAAGGGACGTTTGCTTCCGTTTGTGCTTCTTGTTTCGCCCTGACGGCGCCTTAAAGATGTCAGTAATAGGATGTGTATCACAAAAAATGGTGTAAATCAATGATTTGCGCGAATAGCGGCACACCTTGCGGCAAAATCCGTCAAGGTTTGGTTAACCATGTCGCGGCGCAACCATCAAATTGTTGCAATGCAACGGTTATTGACCGGCAACCAGCACTCAGTCGCCTTCGCCCGGCTCGGCGGAGAAGTACTTTTCGAACTTGCCTTCCTGTCCGTCAAACTCTTTTGCGTCATCCGGTGCTTCACGTTTGATGGTGATATTGGGCCATTTGTCGGCATACTCGGTGTTGACCTCGAGCCATTTTTCCATCCCCGGCTCCGTATCCGGGCTGATTGCCTCCGCAGGGCATTCCGGCTCGCAGACTCCGCAGTCGATGCACTCATCGGGATGAATGACCAGCATGTTCTCGCCCTCGTAGAAGCAATCCACCGGGCAGACCTCAACGCAATCCATGTATTTGCAACGGATGCAATTGTCAGTCACCACATAGGTCATTTGTCTCTCCTGAGGCTCCACGCATGTCATGCTCGGGCACTTTCGCCTCGAGCCGGGCCTGCATCATTTCAGAGCGCCATGGCGCCCCGCACGTTCGAATAAACGTCATTTGCGCTGTAGCGAACAACGGCGGTGAGGTACCGGCTTTGGCGGTGCTTTGCAAGACTTCAGATTTCGACAAAGCGCCGCACCTTGGTCCCCCCGGTCAAACTGCGCGGCAGGATCAAGGATTTGCGGATGATTTTCTCGCGAGCCGGCCCGGTCAAGACAAAATCATGCGTCCGTATCCGAATTGCGAAATTGATCAATTTTTCTCCTGTCGCGCTTGGTTGGGCGACCCGAACCAGGTTCACGTTGCGGCACAACGGCTTTCGCCTCATCCGGGGCGGCGGGCTTGGGAGTGATGTCCTCATAAAGCAATTGCGCTTCCGGAGCCGGTCCGCGGCGATGGCCGCAGGCCACAACCTTCAGCACCACGATACGCCGCTCCAGACTGATGGTCAGCGCATCGCCCGGCTTGACCAGAAAACTCGCCTGATCAATCTTGTCCCGGTTGACCCGGACATTGCCTGCCGAGGCAAGCTTGCCCGCCAGAGTCCGGGATTTGGCGATGCGTGCGAAAAACAGCCATTTGTCGATGCGCTGTCGCTCCGGCTGTTCCACCAGACCGTGCCTATTTCTTCAGCTTGTCGCGCAAGGCTGCCAGCGCTGCGAAAGGCGAATCCGGATCGATCGGCTTTTCCTTGCGCACCGGCCGGTCATTGCGGCTACCGCTGCCGCCGGCTCCGCCCTTGTCCGGATTGCCTCTGCCACCAGAGCCGCCTTTGCCACCCTTGCCGTGATGATGTCCGGGCTTGCCACGATGTCCCTTGCCGGGCCGTGCCTCACCCTCTGCTCCGCCTTCACCCGCGGGCTTGTCCGCGGAGCGGTTGCCGCGCTCCCGCCGCCCACGGCCTTCGCCGGCGCCACCGGGAGCATTGCGCGCTCCGCGCTGCGGCCCGTCCTGCCTTCCGCCGGGCCGCCACAGCAGCACCGGACGCGGTGCCTCGGCTTCGTCCTTGGCCGCGGATTCGGTGTTCGCGCCGGTATCCACGGCCGTATCGGTCGTCGGTTCTTCGGCTGCAGGTGCCGCTTCGGCTACAGGTGCCGAGGCGTCCGCGACAGCTTCAGCATCCTTGGTTTCTTCCGCCTGTGCCGGAGCGTCCGCGGCAGCTTGTGCAGTATCGGCCGTCGGCGTGTCAGCCGCAGCAGACGAGGCACCGGATTCAGGTTTAGCCGCGTCGGCAGGCTTGAGCGGACGCTCTGCGGCCGAGCGCGTCACCACAACTTCGACCACCGGTCCGGCACCTGCCGGGTTCGCGGCTTCAGCCTGAGTGGCGTCAAGGCTCGCAATATGTGTCTGCGCTTCTTCAGCCGGCACCGTATCGGCGCGGTAACCCAGCCCCTTGAGGATCTCCTCGATATCATCCTGCGTCGCACCCAGGATCGACAGCATTCCGGTGGTGGTGATGAACCGGCGGCCGTCATAGGCTGCCTCCGGCCGGGCGCCCGGTGTACCAGGCTTCCATTGCAGCGCCGGGCGGATCAGATCGGCCAGCCGTTCGAGAATATCAACGCGCACGGCGCGCTTGCCCAGGAACCGGAACCCGGCGAGACGATAGAACTCGCGGTCAATTTCCGGATCCGTCGCCACGGATGTGCGTCCGGCGGCCAGCAGCGGAGTGACGTCGCCATAACCTGACTTGCCAAAACCATCATTGGCCAGCGCCCACAGCAAGGTCACCAGCTCGGCCGGAGCCGGCTTGAGCAGCGCCGGCATGAAGATGTGATAGGCGCCGAATCGAATGCCGTATTTGCGCAGGCTGGCGCGCGCCGATTGGTCGAGATCCTTGATCATCTCCGAAACGTCGCGGCGGAACAGGATGCCAAGGTTCTCCGCCAGACGGAATGCCAGTCCGCGCGCCAGACCGTCGAGATCCTCTGCACGAGTCAGATCATCAAGCGGCTTGAGAATGGTGGCGATGTGATGGTTGACGAAGCGGTCGATGCGGGCAACGACAAAATCACGGGCTGCGCCGGACAATTGCTCGTCAGCCAGCACGATCGACCGCGGCTTGAGCACATGATCGCCCGCCGCCAGCCGCGCCACCGGATCGCCGAGCCAGCGCACGGTGCCGTCAGCGCCGATGGCGAAGTCGGAATTGCCCGAGGCGTGCAGCCGTGCCGCTCGCGCCTCGAATTCCAGCGCCAGCGCTTTCTGCGCAGCGGCGATCACCGCCTTGGCGTCAGGCCCGTCCGCCGACGAGTCGGCGACAAACCGGAATCCGGCCAATTGTCCAATATGGTGACCTTCTACAAAGACATCACCGTTCACACTGATTTCAGCTTCGAGCATCGCGTTCTCTCTCAGGCGCCTCATGAGCACAGATGTCCTGCGGTCAACAAAGCGTTTCGTCAACCTTTCATGCAACGCATCGGACAATCGGTCCTCAATTTCACGCGTCTTTTCCTGCCAGTGTGTCGGATCGGCAAGCCATTCAGGTCTGTTGGAAATATAAGTCCATGTCCGGATCTGTGAAATCCTGGCCGACAAAGTGTCGATTTCTCCATCCGTGGAGTCGGTTCTGCGCACCTGTTCCGCCAGAAAATCCTCGTTGACCGCACCGGTGCGGATCAGATCCCTGTAGATCGTGGCGATCAGGTCTGCATGTTGTGCCGGCGCGATCCGCCGGTAATCGGGCAACGAGCAGACATCCCACAATGTGGCGACATTTTTCGGTGTACTGGCCAGATCGCGCACCTCGAAATCATTGACCAGGTGCTCGAGCGCGCGCTGATCGACAGCCGGCAACGCCCGGGTCAAACCCTGGATGGCCGGAATTTGTTCGAGGCTCGCTTGCAACGCCGTGAGACTGGAGAAATCCAGTTGCTTGGATCGCCATTGCAAAATCTTGACCGGTTCGAAGACATGGCTTTCCAGCCGTTGAACCAGATCTTCGGGCAAAGGTTGGGCCTGACCGGTCACCCCGAAGGTGCCGTCGCGCAAATGCCTGCCCGCGCGACCGGCGATCTGGCCGAACTCGGACGCCGTCAGTTGCCGGTAGGAATAGCCGTCGAATTTCCGGTCCTGGGCAAAAGCGACATGATCGACATCGAGATTAAGCCCCATCCCGATCGCGTCGGTGGCCACCAGATAATCGACATCACCGTTCTGATAGAGCTCGACCTGGGCGTTGCGGGTGCGCGGGCTCAGCGCCCCAAGCACCACCGCGGCGCCGCCGCGCTGTCGCCGTACAAGTTCGGCAATTGCATAAACCTCATCGGCAGAGAACGCCACGATCGCCGATCTTCGCGGCAGCCGGGTGATCTTTTTCGATCCGGCATAGTGCAGCTCAGACAGGCGCGGGCGTTCGACAACCGTGATCCCGGGCAGCAAGTGCTCCAGAATTCCGCGCACAGTCGAGGAACCGAGAAGCAACGTCTCCTCGCGTCCGCGCAACGACAGGATCCGGTCGGTAAACACATGTCCGCGCTCCAGATCGCCGGCAATCTGGACCTCGTCGATGGCGACAAACGCAGCATTGGTCTCCTGTGGCATCGCTTCCACGGTGCAGACCGAATAGCGCGCACCGGGCGGGGTGATCTTTTCCTCGCCGGTGACCAGCGAAACATGCTGCTCGCCAACCTTGTCGACCATCCGGCCATAGACTTCGCGCGCCAGAAGCCTGAGCGGCAGCCCGATCACCCCGGACGAATGCGCAGCCATCCGCTCGATGGCGTAGTGGGTTTTGCCGGTATTGGTCGGGCCGAGCACGGCTGTGACGCCACGTCCGGACAGGATCAAAGGTTTCGGGGGATGGTTGCGGGAAGCAGGCATCAGTGTCCGTATCATGCTCAAGACCGGTGTTACCTAACACATTGGCGCATCTGGAAAAGGACAAAGTTCGGCGATCGCAAGAGCCGCGGAATTAACCATTGGAACAGTGACGGAACGAATCGGCGACGAATCGATGACTCACTCTGATTCTACTTTTGTTCACCCCAACATATGGCAAAACCAACTGTTCTTGCCACCACATGATGAATCGGCTCTCCGTAACCGCAGCCCAATCCGCCCCTGACCGTTAACCTTTGCGGATCGGCGCGGAACTGATGCCACACGCCCCCCTGCATCACATCGCCTCGGGTAAGGATTTGTTAAGACTTCCAAACACTTCCCTAATCGAATTGAGTGCATTTTACCTACCTGCGTTAACTTTCGGAACAGCCGTGGAACGAATCAGCGACGAATCACAGATCTGGCTTTGTTGGCTATTTGTTCTCCACAACATGTGGTTCCGCGAACCTGTCGGTGCCACTAAACTTGAGGCAGATGGCGCATCGCGTGTGCCGGTTTCACCACCGGAATTAACCTTCTCCCTGAGGTTTCGGCTTCAGGGCAGGCTTCTCGACGAGGTAATTCGCGCATTTTCTGCGTTTAAATTTCGTTAAGTATTCCAAACACTTCGTTAACGCAGTTGGTGGCATTTGAGCCGTTCTGTTAACTTCCGGAACAGCGACGGAACGAATCGGCGACGAATCAGCCTTTGACCATCTTTCCCGGTTTGTTCACCACCAGATCTTGTGCATCGGCGCACAGCACCGTCTATCCGGCAGCCCGACAGCGCCACATTTACCGGGTTGACAGCTCCGTTTGTTAACCAATTGGCCTTTTGCCATCCATAACCATCACAATCGCTGAAATGCCCCATCCGTTGACGGATCGTGGCTATAGCACTGCGCGAAGCGAGGCCTCGATCTGCCCACCACACCAGACGTCGCCATAAAGCGCCTCACTGCGCTTGCAGAGTTCAGCTTGGGATGGAAGCGCCATGATGCGATCAGACAGCCCCGCTATCGCTGGCGCATCTGTGTCGAGCATTTGCCTGAGCGGCGCCATCCTGTCAGTCATCGTGCCCCACAATGTCGCAGTCACGAGGTCGGCAAGGCTGGGCGATTCCGTCCCCAGGACAAACCCCGATCCGGCTGTCAGGCCGTTGCGTAGGCCCGTCTCTTCGAAAATTTCCATCCAGCGTTGAAGTCTGGGTCGAAATGCCTCCCAGTCCGTGTCAGTCCAGAATTGCGCGCCATTGTAACGGGTCATCTCGTAAAGCACATCATTGGCATCAGCGACAACCTTGTGACACATCGCTTTCAACACCGGATCATCGGTCATCAACCGGTATTTGTCGCCCAGATACGCGAGAATTGCGGGCATCTGAGACAGATGGACGCCTTGTCTGTGATCAGTCAGCACGGGTGGCCCCATATGCGGGATCAACTGCCCGCCTGGCTTCAAAGCCCTTTGGACGGATGTGGCATCAAATCCTGCCTCCTCCCACGAGCAACCGGCGTAACTGAGAACCGCCCGGACAAATTGCCCGCGGAACGGAGCAGGCCAATAATAGAGGGTGTAGTCAGTCATGATACGCTTTTAGGTTTGAAGAGCTTGCAACGCAAACGCCCGGCAGTTTCCCGCCGGGCGCAAATTTTGTCGGTCACCCGGCGCGATCAGCAGAAATGCTGACCGCCATTGGCCGAAATCGTCGATCCTGTGATGAAGCCTGCATCATCTGCAGCCAGGAACACCACGGCGCGAGCAATTTCCTCGGGCTCGCCGAGACGACCGACCGGGATCTGCGGGATGATGCGTTCTTTGAGCACCTTCTCGTCGATCGCCTTGACCATGTCGGTGCCGATATAGCCCGGGCAGATGGCGTTGACGGTGATGCCGGCGCGGGCGCCTTCCTGGGCCAGCGCCCGGGTAAAGCCGATATCGCCGGCCTTGGCCGCCGAGTAGTTGACCTGCCCGGCCTGACCCTTCTGGCCGTTGATCGAGGAGATGTTGATCACGCGGCCGAACTTGCGCTCGCGCATGCCGCCCCAGACCGGGTTGGTCATGTTGAACAGGCCGGTGAGGTTGGTGTTGATCACCTCGCTCCACATCTGCGGCGTCATCTTGTGGAACATCCCGTCACGGGTGATGCCGGCATTGTTGACCAGCACCGCAACCGGACCGAGATCGGCTTCCACCTGGGCGATACCGGCGACGCATGCGTCGTAATCGGCGACCGACCACTTGTAGGTCTTGATACCGGTTTCGCCGGTAAATTTCGCCGCCGCCTCGTCATTGCCGGCATAGTTGGCGGCGACCGTATATCCGGCTGCCTTCAAGGCGATCGAAATCGCTGCCCCGATGCCGCGTGACCCTCCAGTCACGATTGCCACTTTGCTCATGCTGTTCCTCCCAATTGAACTCTACTTCCGGATCAACCGCGCTCGACGCAGAGCGCAACGCCCATGCCGCCACCGATGCACAGCGTCGCAAGGCCCTTCTTGGCGTCGCGGCGGGCCATTTCGAACAACAGCGTGTTGAGAATGCGCGCACCCGATGCACCGACCGGGTGGCCGATGGCAATCGCGCCGCCATTGACGTTGACGATCGCCGGATCCCAGCCCATGTCCTTGTTGACCGCGCAGGCCTGTGCTGCAAACGCTTCGTTGGCCTCCACCAGATCGAGATCGCCAACACTCCAGCCGGCTTTTTCCAGCGCCTTGCGCGACGCCGGGATCGGGCCGGTGCCCATGATCTGCGGATCAACGCCGGCGGTTGCCCAGGAAACGATTCGCGCCATCGGGGTGATGCCGCGCTTGGAGGCCTCGGCTTCGCTCATCAAAACAGTGACCGCAGCGCCATCGTTGATACCGGACGCATTGGCGGCTGTTACGGTGCCTTCCTTGTCGAACGCAGGCCGCAGCTTGGAAATACCCTCAACTGTCACACCATGCTTGATGTACTCGTCTTCTTCGACGACGGTGTCGCCCTTGCGGCCCTTGATCGTCACAGCCGCGATTTCATCCTTGAACTTGCCGGCCTTTTGCGCGGCTTCCGCCTTGTTCTGCGAATTGACCGCAAAGGCATCCTGCTCGTCGCGCGACAACTGCCACTGCTTGGCAACATTCTCGGCGGTATTGCCCATCAGGTAATTGTAGAACGCGTCGGTCAGCGCATCCAGCATCATGGTGTCGACCATACCCGCGTTGCCCATCTTCACGCCATTGCGCAAGTGAATGGCGTGCGGTGCCATCGACATCGATTCCTGGCCGCCAGCCACGATGATGTTCGCGTCACCTGTGGCGATCTGCTGCATGCCGAGCGCAACGGCGCGCAAGCCCGAACCGCAGAGCTGGTTGAGCCCCCAGGCCGTGGCTTCCTGCGGAATGCCGGCAGCCATCGCCGCCTGGCGCGCAGGGTTCTGGCCCTGTCCTGCGGACAGGATTTGACCGAGGATGACCTCGTCGACTTCCGCGGGCGCAACGCCGGCGCGTTCAAGCGCCGCCTTGATGGCGACCGCTCCCAGATCATGGGCGGCAACCGAGGACAGAGTACCGTTGAAAGATCCGACCGGAGTACGGGCGGCGCTGGCGATAACGATAGAGCTCATGGTGGATTTTCCCTGTCATGTGATGGAACGAATTTGACCCGAACGTGCCGGAGGCTGAGGTTCCTGTCAAACGCCAGAAAGTCAATTCTCTCATGCAATCGGTTCAATAAGGACTATAGTCTGAGGGATTACAGCCTCTTTCGCCGCAATGCACAAAGGAATTGTCATTGTATGGCGTTTTCGCCTACAGTCGAGCCATTGTGTGAAGTTCAGGTCTGGGGAGACCTTTGAGGAGAGTGGATATGGCGAAGAACAGCGGCCCGGTGACAATCAAGAAATATGCCAATCGCCGCCTCTACAACACCGGAACCAGCACCTATGTAACGCTTGATGATCTGGCTGTCATGGTCAAGAAGGGCGAGGACTTCTCGGTGCTGGACGCCAAGAGCGGCGACGACATCACCCATTCGGTTCTCACCCAGATCATTTTCGAACAGGAATCCAAGACCGGCAATACACTGCTTCCGGTTTCCTTCCTGCGGCAGTTGATTGCGATTTACGGTGATCAGCTGCAAATGGTGGTGCCGAGTTATCTCGAACATTCAATGTCGGCGCTGACCGGACAGCAGGATCAGCTCCGCGCCCAGATTACCAAATCCTATGGAGAAAACCCGGTCGCCCGCAACATCCAGTTGCCGATCCAATTGGTCGAGGATCAGGTCCGCCGCAACACTGAAATGTTCCAGAAAGCGATGCAGATGTTTTCCCCCTTCGCGCTGGCGCATTCCGCGACACCGGACGAAGCTCCAAAGAAGTCGGACACATCCAAGGATATCGACGACCTCAAAACCCAGCTCAAGCAGCTTCAGGACAAGATCAACTCCATCGACAGCTGACCGGATGATGCCCGGAGTTTCACGATAGCGCCTGCATCAATTGCATCGGGCGCGCGTGAAAAGCTGCGTATTGTTTCTGTTCCGGACAAACAGCTTCCCTGCGTCAACCACCGCCAAATCGGTGGCGCCGGGCACGGTTCAGGGCCTATAAGCGTCTGATCTGTTTTTCGACACTGGATTGAAAGGTATTCGGCATGACCGACGTTACACTCGCCAAGGCGCTTGAAATCATTACCTCCGCGCTCGCGAAGGGCAAGGACCTCGGCCTCAAGCCGCTGGCCGTGGTGGTGCTCGACGCCGGCGGCCATGTCAAAGCCTTCCAGCGCCAGGACGGCGCGTCGATGCTGCGGTTCGAAATCGCCAGCGGCAAGGCGTATGGCGCGCTGGCAGTCGGCGTTGGCTCTCGCTGGCTCAATGCCCAGGCCGAAACCCGGCCGCATTTTCTCGAAGGCCTGTCAGCCGTGTCCGGCGGGAAAATCGTCGCAGTCCCCGGCGGGGTGCTGATCCGCAACCTTGAGGGAACCATTATCGGCGCTGTCGGGATTACCGGAGACACCTCCGACAATGACGAGATCGCCGCCATTGCCGGCATTGAAGCCGCAGGCTTCAAGCCAGATGCAGGCTGAATGCGAGAATTTTCGGCTTACAGGCCAATCGAAACGTCACGTCCCGCCGAGCGGATCGAGACTGAGAAGCCGGCGATCACATCGATGAAGGCGATCACCATCAGGATGAAAAACACCTGGGTGGCCGCATCCCGCACCAGCAGGAATTCCACCAGGAACGCTACAAACACGAACATCGACAGCATGTGATCAATCACCGACCAGGGCCCGGTCCGCGTCGCCTTCAACACTTCGACAAACAACAGCGCCAACGCCACGACGATCAGCAAATCGCCCATGCTCATCGTCCAGACCGCGCCCGACATCATCGACAGCGATGTGATGGTCGATCCCAACCCGGCAATACCGCCGCCGAACAGACCCACCAGGATCAAATTATACCCAATCAACGGAACGATCATCAATGGTATGGCGGCAAGCATGGTGAATCCCCGGAACTGAAAAAAGCGCCCCGCGGCGCAAATACGCGGCGGGTGCGGATTGCCCGCGACAATGCGAAATCAATCCGCCAAGCGCAAGCCCGTTGATCCGATTCCGGGTATATGCCGCTCGCCCATCATGTTCGCAGCATGACGCGCGAGGGCGCTCTGCGGATTTGACCGGGCAATCGCGTCAGGCATAGACCACGAGAAGGTCCTTGGCGTCGATCTGGTCGCCTGTCTTGACCAGAACTTCCGCCAGCGTGCCATCCCGTTCGGCGTGGATCGCGGTTTCCATCTTCATCGCTTCAATCGACACCAGAACATCGCCGGCCTTGACGTCCTGCCCCTGGCTGACCGCGACCGTGGAGATCACGCCGGGCATCGGAGCCGCGACATGGGCGTCGTTTCCGAGCTCGGCCTTGCGGCGCGCCGCCGCGCCCGAAGCGCCATGCGCCCGGTCCGGCACCTTGACCCGCCGCGGCTGACCATTGAGTTCGAAGAACACCGTAACCATGCCTTTTTCGTCAGCTTCGCCCTGGGCCAGATTCTGGACCACCAGCGTCTTGCCCTTCTCGATTTCGATGAACAACTCGCCACCGACCGGAATTCCATAGAAATACGCCGGTGTCGGCAACATGCTGACTGGCCCGTAGGTCTCGGTGGCAAGAGCGAAATCGGTGAACACTTTCGGGTACATCAGGTAGGAAGCAAACTCGTTCTCGCTGATCTTGCGCTCAAGCTTGGCTTCGATCTCCGCACGCTCGGCTTCAAGATCCGCATCCGGCAGCAACGAGCCCGGGCGCGCGGTATAGGCTTCCTCACCCTTGAGCACCTTGTGCTGCAGGGCCTTCGGCCAGCCGGCTGGCGGCTGCCCCAGATCGCCGCGCATCATCGACACCACCGATTCGGGGAACGACACGTCCTTGGCCGGGTTTTCAACGTCGGCGACGCTCAAATCCTGGCTGACCATCATCAACGCCATGTCGCCAACAACCTTGGAAGAGGGCGTCACCTTGACGATATCGCCAAACATCTGGTTGGCATCGGCATAGGCCTGCGCCACCTCGTGCCAGCGGGTTTCCAACCCGAGCGAGCGGGCCTGTTCCTTGAGATTGGTAAACTGCCCGCCTGGCATCTCGTGCAGATAGACTTCCGAGGCTGGCCCCTTGAGGTCGCTCTCGAACGCGGCGTACTGGTTACGCACCGCTTCCCAGTAAAACGAAATGCGCCGGATCCATTCGGTGTCGAGGCCCGGATCGCGTTCATGACCCTTGAGCGCTTCGACGATCGAACCCAGACAAGGCTGCGAGGTGTTGCCTGACAGCGAGTCCATCGCCGCATCCACGGCATCAACACCGCTGTCGACCGCTGCAAGCACCGTCGCGGCCGATATGCCCGACGTGTCGTGGGTGTGGAAATGGATCGGAAGATCGGTGGACTCGCGCAGCGCGGTGAACAACTGCCGCGCTGCGGCCGGTTTCAGCAGCCCGGCCATGTCCTTGACCGCAATGATATGCGCGCCAGCCTTTTCAAGTTCCACGGCCAGTGCCGTATAGTATTTGAGATCGTATTTCGGACGGGCGGAATTGAGGATGTCGCCAGTGTAACAGATAGTGGCTTCGCAAAGCTTGTTTTGCTCGCGCACCGCATCCATCGAAACGCGCATGTTCTCAACCCAGTTGAGGCAGTCAAACACCCGGAAAATATCAATGCCCCCCTGTGCCGCCTGACGCACGAAATGCTTGACCACATTGTCAGGATAGTTCTTGTAGCCAACCCCGTTGGCGCCGCGCAGCAGCATCTGCAACAACAGGTTCGGCGCACCCTGACGCACCATTTCCAGCCGCTCCCACGGGTCTTCGGTCAAGAACCGCATCGACACGTCAAAGGTGGCGCCGCCCCAGCATTCCAGCGACAGAAGGTTCGGCAGCGCCTTGGCGTAAGCGCCCGCGATTGCCGCGATATCATGTGTCCGCATCCGGGTGGCGAGCAGCGACTGGTGGCCGTCGCGCATGGTTGTGTCGGTAATCAGCACGCGGGTTTGCGCCCGCATCCATGCCGCAAATCCTTCAGGACCAAGATCTTCAAGCAATTGCCGCGTTCCCGCAGGCACATCGCCTTCGACATAGGGAACGCGCGGGGCTGCGGCATCCTCGACCGGCAGCGGCCTTCCCTTGGTTTCGGGATGGCCATTGACCGTGACATCCGCCAGATAGGTAAGCAGTTTGGTGGCGCGGTCCTGACGCTTGACCTGCTCGAACAGTTCAGGCGTGGTATCGATAAATCGCGTCGTGTAGGTGTTGTTGCGAAACTCCGGATGACCGATGATCGCTTCCAGAAAGGTCAGATTGGTGGCCACACCACGGATACGGAACTCGCGCAGGGCCCGGTCCATCCGCTTGATCGTTTCATCCGGAGTGGGTGCCCAGGCAGTGACTTTTTCCAGCAGCGGATCATAGAACCGGGTGATCACCGCGCCTGAATAGGCGGTGCCGCCGTCAAGCCGGATGCCGAAGCCGGTGGCGCCGCGATAGGCGGTGATCCGGCCGTAGTCGGGAATGAAATTCTGCTCGGGATCTTCCGTCGTGATGCGGCACTGCAAGGCATGGCCATTGAGCCGGATATCAGCCTGCGCAGGCACGCCCGATTCCGGCGTGCCGATGACTTCGCCTTCCAGGATATGGATCTGCGCCTTGACGATGTCGATGCCGGTCACTTCCTCGGTCACCGTGTGTTCGACCTGAATGCGCGGATTGACCTCGATGAAGTAGAAGGCCCCGGTGTCGATATCCATGAGATATTCAACTGTTCCGGCGCCGACATATCCCGTGGCGCTGGCGATTTTCAGCGAATAGGCCGCCAGTTCCTGCCGCTGGGCTTCGCTCAGATAAGGCGCAGGCGCGCGCTCGACCACCTTCTGGTTGCGCCGTTGCACCGAGCAGTCACGCTCGAAAAGATGCACGGCGTTGCCATGGGTGTCGCCAAGAATCTGGCTTTCGACATGGCGGGCGCGTTCAACCAGCTTCTCCAGATAGACCTCATCCTTGCCGAAGGCGGCCATGGCTTCGCGCTTGGCTTCGATGACTTCACGGGCCAGGTCCTTCGGATCGCGGATGGCGCGCATGCCGCGACCGCCGCCGCCCCAGGAAGCTTTCAGCATGATCGGATATCCGATCTCGTCGGCCATGCGGGCGACTTCATCCATGTCGTCGGGCAGCGGTTTGGTGGCAGGCACCACCGGCACGCCAATTTCGATGGCAAGATTGCGCGCCGCGACCTTGTTGCCCAGCCGTCGCATCGTATCGGGCTTGGGTCCGATAAAGATAATGCCGTTTTCAGCGCAGGCGTCCGCAAACTCCGGACTTTCCGACAACAGCCCGTACCCGGGATGGATGGCATCGGCGCCTGACAGTTTTGCGACCCGGATCACTTCATCTATCGACAGATAGCTTTCGATCGGCCCCATGTCGTGCGCCAGATGCGGGCCGCGGCCCACCTGATAGGATTCGTCGGCCTTGAAACGGTGCAGCGCAAGCTTGTCTTCCTCCGCCCAGATGGCGACTGTTTTCATGCCTAACTCGTTGGCCGCGCGAAACACGCGAATGGCAATTTCTGACCGATTGGCGACAAGGATTTTCGAAATCGTCACAGACAAGCTCCGGAGTTTGGGCGAAGGGGCAAGGGGCTGAACAAACCCCGGCCTCAATCATTAGCGTCTGTTTTGCTGCAGCGCAAATAGCACCGGCCTGGTTGCGCCAAGATAGGGTGATCCGGTCACTCGCGCTCCGGTTCCGGGCACCCTATGCCGGCAGCACCCGGACCGCCACGCTTAACGCTCGTCTGCTCACCGTCCGACGCTTCAAACATCCCAACCGGCAGCGGCAAAAGGGATCAGGAGATCAGGCCGAGCCTGAAGGCAATCGCCACCACATGGTGACGGTTCCTGGCATGCAGTTTTTCCTGAATGCCGTTCATGTACCAGTCAACAGTATGCGCCGACAATCCAAGCGTGGCGCCCATCTCGTTGGAGGTCATCCCGTAGCCAAGATATTCAAGCGTTTCCATCTCGCGACGAGTCATTTGAACCGAAACCGGACGGGCAATCCGCTCATAGGCACCCGGGTCAAGCGCCTGGAGAATATCCCAGAACGCCCGCTTGGCCAGCGCATCCATGATCGATATTTCGGAAGGCGTCAGGTCGATCACCTGGCCTGCCACGGAGAGTACGCCGACAAGCCCGCGCCGCCCGTGAACCGGAAAGACATAACCATCTTCCAGGCCATGGCCTCGCGCATCGCTCATCATGCGTTCGATGCGCTTGCGATGCGGATCCTGTTCGAACGCCAGCATCGGTTCACTCCAGCGATAGCCGTGCTGGCTATGGCCGAGATACCTGATCATCGGGTCGATAGCGGCATATTTCCGCTTTACATAGAGTTCCGGCCAGCCCTTTGGCCATTGCCCGGCCAGCATGATCTCGTTTGCATCGCTCTCCGGACCCGGTTGCCGGACGAGCGTAAAGAAATCAAAACCAAGGCTGCTGATAACTGAAGATAACCGTGCGCGGATATCATCGGCGCTTTCCTCTTTATCTCTCTCGGCATCCAGAAACCGCAGAACGGTGTTCATGTTCATAGTTCCCCCCTCGCATTCAAGATATTTCAAAGCAGTATTTGCGAGCAAAGCTGACTCAATTTATCATAATAACGCTAAATCCAAAAGTTGCAAAAGTTAATAGCACAATTCGGAAAAGGGTGACCGATCCAAATTGCCGCACTCCAAATACGAAGAAACCGTCACGCACCCAGGTACGCAACGGCTTCATGGATGGCTTGACCGGAGATTGTTGTGACCCCGGCACAAGCGAAGGCGGGTTGGTTTCAGATGCAGGCCTCAAACAGGGCCTTGGTATTTTCGGCCGTCATTTTCACGGGATTGCCTCCGGCACTGGGGTCTTCCAGCGCCATTGCCGTCATCTCGTCAATCCGATCGCGCCCCACACCAAGCTCGGCAAGCTTGTCGGGAACGCCCAGATCGGCGCGAAGCTTGAGGACGAAATCGTAGAAGCCGTCAAATCCCCCGGCAATTCCCAGATAATCGGAGGCACGGGCGATCCGCTCCTCGATCTCCGGCCGGTTCAGTTTCAGCACCGGCGGCATTACCACCGCATTGGTCATGCCATGGTGGGTATTGTAGACCGCGCCGATTGGATGCGACAGGGCGTGAATGGCGCCAAGGCCCTTCTGAAACGCCACCGCGCCCATCGCAGCCGCGCTCATCATTTCCGCGCGCGCGGCGACATTGGATCCGTCGGCGACCACCAGCGGCAGATTGTCCTTGACCAGCCGCATGCCCTCGAGCGCGATACCCTGGCTCATCGGATGGTAGAAGGGCGATGAATAAGCCTCCAGGCAATGCGCGAACGCATCCATGCCCGTGCCGACCGTGATGATCCTCGGCATGCCCACGGTCAGTTCCGGGTCGCAGATCGTGATCGCAGGAAGCAGTTTAGGGTGGAAGATGATCTTCTTGACGTGAGTGAGCGAATTGGTCAGCACGCCGGCACGGCCGACTTCCGAACCGGTGCCCGCAGTCGTCGGCACCGCAATGATCGGCGCAATGGTGTCAGCATTGGCGCGGGTCCACCAGTCACCGATATCCTCGAAATCCCACACCGGACGGCTTTGGCCGGCCTGAAACGCGATCAACTTGCCCAGATCGAGGCCTGAGCCACCACCAAAGGCGATGACGCCGTCGTGACCGCCAGCCTTGAAGGCAGCGACGCCTGCCTCGAGGTTTTTCTCGTTCGGATTCGGATCAACCTCGGAGAAGATTGCCCGGCCAAGGCCCGCGGCATCGAGAATATCGAGCGCCTGCGCAGTGATCGGCAGCGAAGCAAGTCCGCGGTCGGTGACCAGAAGCGGCAGCTTTATTCCGGCGGTCAGGCAGGCTTCGGCAAGTTCCGAAATGCGCCCTGCGCCAAAACGGATTGCTGTGGGATAGGACCAGTTGGCGCGCGGGCTCATGCGGATTTCTTTCTCATGTGATAGGATTTGGGACGGGTGAGGTTGTGGAAGCCGATTTCAGACAGCGACCCGCCACGGCCGGTGGCCTTGCAGCCGGTCCAGCACAAAGCCGGATCGAGATAATCGGCGCGGTTCATGAACACGGTGCCGGTCTCGATCTCGCCTCCGATGCGGGCGGCGCGCTCGGTGTCGTTGGTCCACAGCGAAGCTGTCAGACCAAACTGGCAATCATTCATCAGCGCAAGCGCCTCTTCGTCACTGTCGACCGGCATGATGCCGACCACCGGACCGAAGCTCTCGTCACGCATCACCCGCATGTCATGGGTCACGTCAACCAGCACCTGCGGCATCAGATACGCCCCGCCATCATCGGCCGGAAACTGCTTCGGGTCGATCAGCCCGCGGGCGCCGCTGGCAATGGCTTGCTCGGTCTGGGCGCGAACTTCCCTGGCGAAACGCACATTGGCCATCGGCCCGATCGTCGTGTCCTGCTCAAGCGGATTGCCGAGCTTGAGACCCGATGTGACCCAGGCCGCAGCCTTCTCGACAAAAGCATCATACAATGGCCGGGCAATATAAAGCCGCTCGATGCCGCAGCAGCACTGCCCGGCATTGAACATCGCCCCATCCATCAGCGTATCGACAGCCCAGTCAAGATCTGCGTCTTCCATCACATAGCCGGGGTCCTTGCCGCCGAGCTCCAGCCCGAGGCCG
>TARA_R110002051_G_scaffold6231_6_pt1 | contig 37939 bp, 37 predicted proteins | sample TARA_R110002051 | Tara Oceans TARA_R110002051 (sample SAMEA4397023) | marine metagenome | biome: Polar Biome; feature: [MES] marine water layer (ENVO:01000295) within the mesopelagic zone...; material: water (ENVO:00002006), including particulate matter (ENVO:01000060) such as...... | reverse complement strand
CGGAGAGCCGGGCGCGTCGGATCAGTAGGTTTCGACGAATTGCGTGTCGACCAGCGTGTCGATCGAGATGTCCTTGCCGACCAGTCCTTCGCTCTGGAACCAGGCAAGCTGCTTCTTCACGTTGGTCAGGTTCAGCTTGAGGCCCGGCTGCAGCCGCATGGCGCCATTCTTGATCGACGGCGCGGCCTTCTCGAAAGGACGGCTGGTATAGACATATTTGTGGATCAGCCTGGTCATCTCTTCGATGGCCGGATCGCCCTTGGCCTTGTCGACCATGACGGCGTTGAAATCGGCCGCGCCCCTGGCGTAGGCGGCGACGAATTTCTTCACCAGCTCCGGACGCGCGGCGGCGTTTTTGGCGGAGGTGAAGGCGGTGGTCACCTGATAGTCGTCATAGTCGCCGATCCAGCCGATGATCTTCGCGGCGCCGCTTTTCGACAGCGGTTTGGCGATGTGCGGGACGATGATCATGGCATCGATCTGGCTGGATTTCAGGGCGCCGATGATGGCACCGACCTTCTGCAGCGGCTTCAGGGAAATCTTCGAGATGTCGAAGCCTTCCTTCGCCGCGACCTGGGAGGCCATGTAGTGGAAGGAGGAGCCGGTCTGGGTGATGCCGAGGCTGTGGCCCGCGAGCTTGTCCGGGCTGGTCAGGCCGGCCTCGTAAGCAGCGGTGCTGACCAGGATGGCGGAACCATCGATGCCCTTTTCTTCCTGCAGCACGCCGCCGATCACCTTGACCGCGCCCTTGTCGGCGAGGTTGACGAGACCGCCGGTGATCGAGGTGACGCCGAAATCGACGTCGCCGGAGGCGATCGCCACGGCCATGGGCTGGGCGGCCTGGAAGAACTTGAACTCGACCTCAAGACCCTGCTCGGCGAAATACCCCTTCTCGAAGGCGACGAAGCCGCCTGCATGCGAGGTGAAACGGAGCGCGCCGACGGTGATCTTGTCAGCAGCAGCGGCCGTTCCGATGGTCCCGGCGATGACGCCGAGTGCCGTAAGGCCCGCCATCACGGCGCGGCGCGTGAAGAGATGCTTCATCTCTGATCCTCCAGAGTTTCTTATGAAGAGCAGCATAAAACCGCCAGATGACACGGGCCTTCTCTTAATCGGTTCGGCTCCATGAGGAAACCAAATTGCGCAACCGGCCATGCTTGCGCAATGATGGGGTTAATAAACAAAATCTCAGAAACGCTATCCCCACCCTTGGAAACGCCTTCAATGACCAGCTTTGATTATGTGATCGTCGGCGCCGGCTCGGCCGGTTGTATCCTCGCGAACCGGCTCAGTGCGGACCCGTCCGTGACCGTGTGCCTGCTTGAGGCGGGCCCGCCGGACTATCATCCGATGATCCATATCCCGGCCGGCTTCATGAAGACACTGGTCGACCCGTCCGTGAACTGGCTGTACGAGAGCGAACCAAGCTACTGGACCGGCGGCCGCTCCATCGCAGCGCCGCGCGGCAAGACCCTGGGCGGCTCCAGCTCCATCAACGGACATATCTACAATCGCGGCCAGCGCCTCGATTTCGACGGTTGGGCCCAGCGCGGCAACCGGGGATGGGGCTATGCCGACGTGCTGCCCTATTTCAAGCGGACCGAACATCGCATCGGCGAGGGCGAGGATACGTTCCGGGGCCGCGAGGGCAACATGGCGGTCACCGATATCGACTGGCAGCACCCGCTCTGCGATGCCTTCATCAAGGGCGCCGAGAGCATCGGTATCCCGCATAACAAGGATTACAACGGCAAGATCCAGGAAGGCGTTTCCTACGCCCAGCGGACGATCCATGGCCGCCGCCGGATGAGCACGGCACGCGGCTATCTGCGTCCGGCGATGAAACGCAAGAACCTGACCGTGCGGACCCATGCGCATGCGACGAAAATCCTGTTCGAGGGCAAGAAAGCCACAGGCATCCGCTATTCCGAAGGCGGCCGGCACGGGATCGTGACGGATGTCTTCGCCCGGCGGGAGGTGATCCTTTGCGGCGGCGCGGTGAACTCGCCGCAGCTGCTGCAGCTCTCCGGTGTTGGCGATCCGGAGCTGCTGCGCGGACTGGGCATCGATGTCCAGCATGCACTGCCGGGGGTCGGAGAGAATTTGCGGGACCATTACGCGCCGCGTTTCACCGCCCGGGTCAAGAACTCGAACAGCATCAACGAGCTGGCGCGCGGGCCGCGGCTCTGGGGCGAAATTTTCAAATATTTCACCGGACAGAAAAGCATCCTCGGCCTCAGCCCGACACTGGTCTATTGCTTCTGGCACTCCAACGAGACGGCCCGGAACAGTGATCTGCAATTCACCTTCACGCCGGCCAGCTACAAGCAGGGCGTACAGTCCAAGCTGGACGACCTGCCGGGCATGACCATCGCTTCCTGGCAGCAACGGCCGGAGAGTATCGGCTATATCCGCGCCCGCAATGCCGACCCATTCGAGGCACCGGCGATCCAGCCGAATTACCTGGCGGACGAGACGGATCGGCAGGTGTTGCTTTCGGGCATGAAACTCGCCCGGCGCCTGTTGCAGACCGAACCGCTGAAGCCTTATTTCGACGGCGAGCTTTATCCCGGCCCGGGCGTGCAGAGCGATGACGAGCTGCTGGCAGCGGCCCGTGAGCGCGGCACCACGACGTTCCATCTTATGGGCACGTGCCGGATGGGGCCGGACAGCGATAAGACAGCGGTGGTTGACGATCAGCTAAAGGTTAGGGGACTGGAAGGCCTCAGGGTTGTCGACGCCTCGATCATGCCCACCATGCCCTCGGCTAACCTGAACGCATCGACCATGATGATCGGTGAGAAGGCCGCGGATATGATCCTTGGCAAGCCATCCGCAGAACCGATTGCCCTTCAGGATTGAAATAAACAGAAATTTCATGCGGTTAGTTGCATTTGCGGGTTTTAAACGTTTTCGGAGCATTGGTCGTTAAACAAGAATTAACAAGTTCCGTGTTTTTCTGGGTTCGATAATCATTCGGATTGTTGAACGCATACAACTTGTCTTAGTATTCACGGGAATTAACCATGGCGTTGGATTTTAACGGGGTCAGCATGAGCTCTTCGAAATCACGCAAGAATGTTTATGCGGGGCACCGGACCTCCATCATCCTGGAAGAAGACTTCTGGGATGCCCTGGAAGAGTGCGCGCATGATCGTGAATTGTGTATCGATTCTATCGTGACGGATGCAGAGAAGGCTTTCCCGGAGATGAGCCGGACAGCAGCTGTCCGGATGTTCCTGCTGGAGCATTTCCGCACCAAGGCGGAAGATACCGACCCGATTCACTGACCTGCCCTATCGTCGAATGATCGGAGTGTGGCGCCCGACGCCAGACCCGCTATCATTTCGGCATGATGACTTCTTCCCTTCTGACCGACGCCAAATCCGCACATCACGCAGGTGATCTGGAGCGTGCGATTGCTGGTGTGGATTTGCTACGCTGGATTCCCGGCCGCCACATGCCCCGCTGATCTCGCCCTAACTACCGTCGTAATCCGTCAGGTCCGCTTTCTCGGTCGCGGCGAAATCGACATGGATGTGATTGCCGTCATGATCGTGGATGTTCACCTGCTGGATACCCATTTCCGGCAGCACGCCGCAGCGATAGGCGATTTTCTGCTCCCGTAAGTGGGCCAGGAATGCGTCGAGGCCTTCCGCTGAAATCGCGAAATGTTCCAGCTGGGCATCGGGGCGGTATGGTGCAAGGTCTTCCTTGGAGCCGACCAGATGCACCATCGCGGCGCCGTTCGCATAGAGCCAGGCGCCGGGGAACGGGAAGGGCGGGCGGTCGCCTGGATGCATGTCCAGCACCCGGCCATACCATTCCACCATGGCATCGAGATTTTGCGTCCGAATGTTCACGTGATCGAGTTTCTTGAGCGCCATGGGCTTTCCTTTTTGTTCACGTTATGTTTCGATCCGGTGGTCTCAGTCGGAAGAAGCTTACCCCATGGCCGATATCATACCCAACCGCGACGCGCGGCGCCTGTTTCTCCACCTGCATGCGCTGTCTGATTCTCCCGGCCGGCCGTTCAGGCGCAAGGATCTGCCGGAGCTGATCCATCGTATCGGTTTCGTGCAGGTGGACAGCATCCGCACCGTGGAGCGGGCGCATCATCACATCCTGTTTTCCCGGGCGACAGCCTACAAACCGGAATGGCTGCACCACCATATCGAGCGGGAACGCACCCTGTTCGAGAACTGGACGCATGATGCCTCGGTGATCCCGGTCGAGTTCTACCGCTACTGGAAGCCGAAATTCGCCCGCACCCGGGACCGGTTGATGAGCCGGGACTGGTGGCGGGAGCGGCTTGGCGAGGATTACGAGGAAACCTGTGCGCGGATTCGCGCCCATATCATCGAGAACGGCCCGGTCCGGTCCCGGGATCTGACCGAGGGCGAAAGCCATCATGATGGCAGCGACCAGAACAAGGCCTGGTGGGGCTGGAAGCCGTCGAAATCAGCGCTGGAACATCTCTGGCGCACGGGGGAGCTGGCGGTCTCCGCCCGCGAGGGTTTCCAGAAGGTCTATGACATCGCTTCCAACGTCGTGCCGTCCGAACATTTCGATCCGGTGGTGCATGACGAGGAGTTCATCGACTGGGCCTGCCGGTCCGCGCTGGAGCGCCTTGGTTTCGCGACACCGGGGGAGCTTGCCGCTTACTGGGACGCGATCTCCCCCGTGGAAGCAAAAGCCTGGGCCGAACGGCAAACCGCCGACACCGCGGTCCCGGTCGAGGTGGAGAATGCGGACGGCACCCTGCGGCAGCATCTGGCCCGGCCCGATGCGTTTGATCTGATGGCCGCCGCCCCGCCCCCGCCCGGCCGTATCCGGTTCCTCAGCCCGTTCGACCCGGCGCTGCGTGACCGCAAGCGCCTGCAACGCCTGTTCGGCTACGATTACCGGATCGAGGTTTTCGTGCCTGAAGCGAAGCGGGAATATGGCTATTACGTCTTCCCGGTGCTGGAAGGCGACAGACTGGTTGGCCGGATCGATATGAAGGCCGACCGGCAAGCGGGTGTGCTCGGGGTGCGCAAGCACTGGTTGGAGCCACGGTTGAGCCTCACCGCCCAGCGCAAGGCCCGGATGGAGGCGGAGCTGGTGCGGTGGCTCAAATATCTCGGACTGGAGCGGGCGGAAGACGACGGGTTCGACGTCGCTCTCTAGTCTATCGTGGCATGGTCCCGGCGCTTCAGTACGGTTTTTGCCGTATCGATGAAGGCGCGCAGTTTCGGGTTATTGCCCGCGCGTTCCGGGAAATAGAGGAACAGGCCGGTTTCCTCGACGGAGGCTTCCGGAAGCAGCTCGACAAGCCTGCCATCGGCCAGTTCAGCCTCGATCCAGGGCTCGAAGATATAGATGATGCCTAGTCCCTCGAGCGCGAAGTCGAGGCCGATTGTCAGGTCGTTCAGAACGAGGTTCCCGTTCGAGGGAACCCGGACTTCGCCGGTACCGGATTCCAGCTCCCAGTCATACATGCCCCCCGAGGAATTTCGGTACGACATGCAGTTATGGTTCGCGAGATCTTCAAGCGATGTCGGTTTGCCGTAGCGCTCGATATAGGATGGCGCCGCCGCGATGATGGTCCGGAAGGGTGGTTTCAGCCGGAAAACCTTCATGTCCTGCTCGATGGAGCCGCCGAGCCGGATGCCCGCATCGAACCCTTCGGCGACAATATCCACCAGCCTCTTGTCGGCGGATATCTCAATCCTCAGATCGGGATAGCGCGGGAGCATTTCCTTGACGACCGGCGTTACCACCATAGGGACAAACGGCTGTGCGACCGTCAGGCGCAACAATCCTGAAACCTGCCCCTGCGCCGATTTCAACCGTTCCAGTGCTTCGTCGATGCCGGTAATGGACGGTGCGGTGGTATCGACCAGCAATTGCCCCCAGTCGGTCAGGGACACGCTGCGCGTCGTGCGGGCAAAGAGCGGCAGACCCAGCCGGTCTTCGACAAAGCGCACCGAATGGCTCACCGCGGAGGCGCTCATGCCGAGCTCCTTGGCGGCGGCCGCGAAACCGCCCCGGCGCGCAACGGCGAGGACGACGGGAAGATGGGGGAGGATGTCTCTCTGCATTGCTGAAAAATATTGCACAATTCATGCGGTTCAAGGGCGGATGTCTTTTTCGCAACTGCACCCATTTCTTTTCCAACGGCGACGAAAGCGGCGCGGGGATGCGCCGGCGAGCTTTCGCGCGTGTGGGAGAGCTGAAAAATGATCACACTTAATCTGAACGGCACCGAGCATCAGCTCGATGCCGACGCGGATACCCCGTTGCTATGGGCGATCCGTGACCATGCCGGTCTGACCGGAACGAAATTCGGCTGCGGTCTGGCGCAATGCGGGGCCTGCACCGTGCATGTGGATGGCGAGCCGGTGCGCTCCTGCCAGACATTTCTTGGCGATATCGAAGGGGCGAAAGTCACCACAATCGAAGGCGTCTCCGGCAAGGTTGCCGAGACCGTGCAGACGGTCTGGGCGGAGCTGGACGTGCCGCAATGCGGCTATTGCCAGTCCGGGCAGATCATGTCCGCCGCCGCGCTGCTGGCGGAAACGCCGAAGCCGACGGATGACGATATCGACGCGGCGATGAGCGGTAATCTCTGCCGCTGCGCCACCTACCAACGCATTCGCGCCGCGATCCATGTCGCCGCCGACCGTCTGGAGGCCTGATCGATGCTGGTCCATAAGCTCAACGCACTTGCCGAACGGGTAAAGGCCGAGCCGGTTTCCCGTCGCGGTTTTCTGCTGTCCGCTGCCGCCACCTCGGCGGGCCTGGCGATCGGTTACCGGCCGCTGGCCGGTCTCGCGGCGACTGAACCGTCCAAACAGGGCGGCGACCTCGCCGCCTATATCGCGATTTCCGAAGACGACAGCGTCACCATTTACTCCTCCCAGTTCGATATGGGGCAGGGCTCCTATCACGGCATCGCCACGCTGGTTCTGGAAGAGCTGGGCGCGGACTGGAGTCAGGTGAAAGTCGTGGGCGCGTCCGGCAATGTCACCCATTACGGCAATGTCATGTGGGGCGGCGGGTTCCAGGGCTCCGGCGGGTCCACCTCAATGGCGTCTTCCTGGGACCGGTACCGCAAGGCCGGTGCCGCCGCACGGATGATGCTGGTCGAGGCCGCCGCGCAGGAATGGGGCGTTCCGGCTTCCGAAGTCACCGTCAGCAAGGGCGCCATTGCCCATGCGGGTTCCGGTAAATCCGCCGGTTTCGGCGCCTTCGCGAAAGCGGCTTCAAATCTGACGATCCCGGATACGATCGCGCTGAAAGACCGGTCCGAATGGACGGAGATCGGCAATCCGGAGCTGAAGCGTTTCGACCGGGTTGGCAAGACCAGGGGTGAGCAGGATTTCACCATCGACGTGAAACTGCCGGGCATGCTGACTGCCGTGATGATCCACCCGCCGAAATTCGGCGCGACGGTTGCCAGTTTCGATGCGGATGAAGCCAAGGCGGTGAAAGGCGTCACCGACGTAGTGGCCATCGATCGCGGTGTTGCGGTGGTGGCGACGGACATGTGGTCTGCCCTGAAGGGGCGCGACCTTGTCACCGTGGAGTGGGACGAAAGCAAGGCGGAGACGCGCGGATCGGCGCAGATCATGGCTGAATATCATGATCTGGTGACCAGGAAACCGACGGCGATTGCCCGGACGGATGGCGAACCGGAAGCGGCCCTTGCCTCTGCCGCGAAGGTGCTGGAAGCGACCTATGAGTTTCCGTATCTCGCCCATGCCGCCATGGAGCCGCTGAACGCGGCGGTTCACATGAATGCGGATGGCGACCTGGAAATTTGGGGCGGCCACCAGATGCCGGATCTCTACCAGCAGATGGCCGCCAAGGCCGCCGGTCTGGATCCGTCGAAGGTCCGCATGCACATCATGAAGACCGGCGGCGGTTTTGGCCGGCGGGCAACACCGGACGCGGATGTGATCCTCGAAGCGGTCAATATCGGCAAGGCGATTGGCTGGAAGGCGCCGGTGAAGGTACAGTGGACCCGCGAGAACGACACGCGGGGCGGCCGCTACCGTCCGGCCTATGTCCATCGCCTGCGGGCCGGGATCGATGCGGACGGCAAGCTGGTTGCCTGGGACAACCATATTGTCGGCCAGTCCATCGTTGCAGGCGGTCCTTTCGCCGGGCTGATCAAGGATGGCGTCGACGTTACCTCCGTCGAGGGCTCCTCTACCCTGCCATACGCCATTCCCAACCTCGGCGTCGGATTGACCACAACGGATGTCGGGGTGCCGGTGCTCTGGTGGCGGTCCGTGGGCTCGACCCACACAGCCTATGCGACCGAAATGTTCCTGGATGAGGTGATCGCCGAGATCGGTGCCGACCAGGTTCAGTTCCGGCTCGACCTCTTGAAGGACCATCCGCGTCATGCGGGTGTCCTGAAGCTGGCGGCGGAAAAGGCCGACTGGGGCAAGCCGTTGCCGGAGGGACATCACTGGGGCGTGGCTGTGCATGAGAGCTTCAGCTCCTATGTCGCCGAGCTGGCCGAAGTCTCGGTCGAGGATGGCGATGTGATCGTGCACCGGGTGGTTGCTGCCGTGGATGTCGGCACGCCGATCAATCCGGATGTGATCAAGGCGCAGGTCGAAGGCGGTGTCGGTTTCGGACTTGGCTCGGTTCTTCAGGAAGAACTGACATTGACGGACGGAGAGGTGGATCAGGGGAACTACGATACCTATCTGCCGCTCCGCATCGACCGGATGCCGAAAGTGGAGGTGCATATCGTGCCCAGCACCGAGCGCCCGACCGGTATCGGCGAGCCCGGCGTTCCGCCTATTGGCCCCGCTGTCGGCAACGCGGTGTTCCGGGCGACAGGCCAGCGGGTGCGTACGCTGCCGTTCGACAAGGGCTTCAAGTCAGCCTGATCGCGCCCCGACCTGAACAAGGTGAACCGCCGCCCGGTAACGGGCGGCGGTTTTTCCATGCTCATCTTTCAGCGTTATCCCGGCCACCGAGCCGGGACCTCCCGAAGATTACAACAGTTCTTCGATCATAAAGGTCCCGGCTCGGTGGCCGGGATAACGGCACGGGGTGATTCCATGCTACCGTTTCCGCAAATATGTTGGGGAGCATGCGCATGTACTGGAAGGGCCGTCTGGATCACATTCACATCTGTGCCAAAGGCGCCGATGCGATGACCGAGCTGCGGGAAGCAGAGCTTGTTGCCGGGAAGGGGATCGAGGGGGATCGTTATTTCCTCGGGACCGGGACTTATTCGGACAAACCGGCTCCCGACCGGCAAGTGACCCTGATCGAAAGCGAGACGCTCGAAGCGTTGGCGCGGGATCACAACATGGAACTCACTCCGGTTGAAAGCCGCCGGAACCTCACGGTTACGGGCGTGCCGCTCAACCATCTCGTCGGGAAGCGTTTCAAGGTTGGCAGTGTGGTGCTTTTTGGCGGACGGCTGAACACGCCCTGCAAATATCTGGATGACCTGCTCGGCAAGAAGCTGTTCAAGCTGCTGCTGAACCGCTCCGGCCTCAATTGCGAGATCGTCGAAGGCGGCGTTATCCGGCCGGGTGACACGATTGAGTGGATGGAGTGAGGAGAGAGGGGCATGACCGTCAAACGGATCGTCGCAAATCTCGAGGTCCCGGACGTGGCCGCGACCGCGAAGTTCTATCGTGATCTGTTTGATCTCGAGTTGAAGATGGATCTCGGCTGGATTGCCACCCTTGGCTCGGAAGAGCAGATGCGGGTGCAGTTCAGCCTGATGCGGGAAGGGGGCTCGGGCGCACCGGTCCCGGACATCTCCGTCGAGGTGGAGGATCTCGACGGGATGCTGGAAAAGGTGAGGGCCGCCGGTTACGAGATCGAATATGGTCCGGCGGACGAGCCATGGGGCGTCCGCCGGTTCTATCTGCGCGATCCAGAGGGGCGGTTAGTGAATGTGCTGACGCATCTCTGAGATGATTTCAGAAGTGAAAGTCCGGCAGGGCCTTGAAGGCGCTTTTCAAAGCATCGCCCCAGCCTTGTGAAATCGCGACGTAATACGGATCCTCGGCGGTGATCCGGCGTTCATGCCCGACCTCGAAGCTGTCTTCCTGGTAGGTCATCAAATCCAGCGGCAGGCCGACGGACAGGTTGGCCTTCAATGTCGAGTCGAAGGAGACGAGCAGGAGCTTGACGGCCTGCTCATAGGTCATCGTCGGCTCGAACGCGCGCAGGATGATCGGGCGGCCGTATTTTGTCTCGCCGATCTGGAAGAACGGCGTGTCGGTGGAGGCTTCCAGGAAGTTGCCTTCCGGATAGATCAGGAACAGGCGGGCGCCGCCGCCGCGGATCTGGCCGCCGAGCATGATGGTCGCATCGAATGTGGAATCCGCGCGCTCTCCGGTGGGCGAGGCGGTGCGGATGACATCGCGCAGCAGCTCGCCGACCTGGCGGGCGACATCGAACATGGACGGGGCGTCCAGGATCGACGGGCTGCGGTCTTCCGGTGCCTTGGTGCGCTCGTCAAGCAGGCTGACGACCGTTTGTGTCGTCGCCAGATTGCCGGCGGTCATCATGGTAATTACCCGCTCACCGGGTTTCGACCAGGTGAACAGCTTCTTGAACTGGGAGATGTTATCGACACCCGAATTGGTGCGGGTGTCCGACATGAACACGAGACCCTTCTCCAGCCGAAGGCCGACGCAGTAGGTCATTCTTTTAGTGTGCTCCGAACGTGCGGTTACTGTTGTTCCACCTGCAGGCTGACGGAGAAGGATTCGGCGCTGTCACCGAAACGCATCCCGGACACAGGTGCCGCTTCTTTATAATCCAAACCCGAGGCGACACGAACATATCGTTCATCCGGCGAGATGACATTCGAGACGTCAAAGCCAACCCAGCCGATATCGGCCAGAAAGACTTCCGCCCAAGCATGCGCCGCATCCTGATCAATCCTGTCGTCCATCATAAGATAACCGCTGATATAGCGGGCCGGGAACCCGATCTCGCGGGCCGCGGCGATAAAGATATGGGTATGGTCCTGGCAAACGCCATGGCCTGCCTTGAGAGATTCTTCGGCCGTTGTCGTCACCTCGGTCTGGCCGGTTTCATAGGCGACACGGTCGCGAATCAGGGCGGACAGCGCGTGCATCTGGGAAAGCTCGGAATCCTCATGCGGGAGAGCTTTCAGCAGTTTTCGCAATTCGGGTCCGACCGTCGTCATGGGGGTTTCCCGGCGGTAATACCAGAGCGGTGCATACTGCACTTCAAAGCCAAGCACGCCGTGGGTCTCGTGAGTATCGATCTCGCCTTCGCACATGATCGTCATCTCGGTCTGGCCAGGCTCGATACTGGTCAGAATAACGTGATTGGTATGCTGGTCCGAGAAGCTGAGTTCCTGCTTGGCGCCTTCGAGGCTCATGTTCCAGGACACAATTGACTGCATAGGCGATGAACGCGGCGTCTTGCGAAGCTGCTGGAGTGCGAAATGAACGGGCGTATCGTAATGATAGCTCGTTCTGTGTGAGATCCTGAGGCGCATGATCAGCTATAGAATCTATAATCTTGTTCGATTTGGCCGCTGAGTTGTCCGGTATCCTGAATGAAACCTTTCAGAAACTCGTGCAGCCCCGACGCTAGGATAGAGTCAATGGGGCGTCTGTCCAGCTTGCTGAACATATCCTTTGCCTGGTCCGCACATATACTGCGTTCGCCATAGCGTTCCGAGAGCTGGTCCAGATTGTCCACGATCTCTTCCATGCAATGGGCGATGGAACGGGGCATCGAGCAGTCGAGGATCAGGAAATCGGCGATACTGGTCGGATTGATATCCTCGCCGTTCAGCCAGCGATAGGAGCGGTTTGCCGAGACGGAGCGCAAGATCGTCTCCCACTGCACATTGTCCAGTGATGAGCCGATATGGGAAAGCGACGGCAGCAGGACGTAATATTTAACGTCCAGAATCCGGGCCGTGTTGTCCGTCCGTTCGATGAAGGTGCCGAGGCGGGCGAAATTATAGATATCGTTCCGCAACATGGTGCCGACAAGCGTGCCGCGCACCAGGGTGCTTTGCTGTTTGATGGTGGCGAGAACGGAAGGCAGGTCCCGCTCCCGTATCGGGCGCTGCAGGACCTGATCCAGTACCATCCAGCATTCGTTCGTCGCCTCCCAGACCTCGCGGGTCAGCGCGGTGCGCACCAGCCTGGCATTGGTCCGGGCCTGTTCGATGACATAGCGGACACTGGAGGTGTTTTCCCGGTCACGGAGCAGAAAATCGACAACGTTCGGCGCATTATATTCGCTGTGGCGGGCCATGAAGCCTTCGGTCACACCGGCGGTGGCGATCACGGATTGCCATTCGCTGGTCGCTGCGCTGGAACGGGTGAGGGCGATGCGGAAGCCGGCTTCCAGAAGACGCGCGAGGTTTTCGCTGCGCTCCAGGTAGCGGAACATCCAGAACAGGCCGCCTGCGGATTTTCCGAGCATCAGTCCTCCAGCACCCAGGTGTCCTTGGTCCCGCCGCCCTGGCTGGAATTCACCACCAGTGATCCCTTTTTCAGGGCCACACGGGTGAGGCCGCCGGGCGTGATGTCGATCCGGTCGGGAGAGACCAGAACGAACGGGCGGAGATCGACATGGCGCGGTGCAAGACCGGCCTTGGTCAGGATTGGAACCGTGGATAATGCCAGGGTCGGTTGGGCGATGTAGTTTTCCGGTCTGGATTTCAGCAGTTTGCGGAAGCGGGCAACCTCGCGCTTGCTGGCGGTCGGGCCGATCAGCATGCCGTAACCGCCGGAGCCGTGTACTTCCTTGACCACCAGCTCTTCCAGATTGTCCAGCACATAGGCGAGCGAGTCCGGCTCGCTGCACCGCCATGTGTCGACATTCTTCAGGATAGGTGCTTCGCCTGTATAGAACTCGACGATCTCGGGCATGTAGGAATAGACGGCCTTGTCGTCCGCAACGCCGGTGCCGGGCGCGTTCGCGATGGTGATGCCACCGGATCTGTAGACATCCAGAATGCCCGGGACGCCCAGCATTGAATCCGGGTTGAAATTCATCGGGTCGAGATACTCGTCATCGACCCGCCGGTAAATCACGTCGATCGGCTCATAGCCGCGTGTGGTGCGCATGGCGACACGGCCATCGATCACGCGGAGATCATGTCCCTCGACCAATTCAGCGCCCATCTGGTCGGCGAGGAAGGAATGCTCGAAATAGGCGGAATTGTGGATGCCGGGGGTGAGCACCGCGATGGTCGGCCGGCCATCGCAGGCGTTCGGCGCGGAACGGGCGAGGGTGCGCCGCAGGTTCTTCGGATAGTCGCCGACATTCTGCACCGGAATGCGGGAAAACAGCTCCGGGAACATCTGCATCATGGTTTCCCGGTTCTCCAGCATATAGGAGACGCCGGAGGGGGTGCGGGCGTTGTCTTCCAGCACGAAGAATTCATTATCCTCGGTGCGCACCAGATCGATCCCGACGATATGCGTGTAAACGCCACCCGGCGGATTGACGCCGATCATCTTCGGCTCGAAGGCGCTGTTCTCCGAGATCAGCCGTTCCGGAATGCGCCCGGCCTTGATGATTTCCTGCTGATGATAGAGATCGTAGAGGAACGCGTTGATGGCCCGCACGCGCTGTTCGATACCGCGCGCCAATTTCGACCATTGCCAGGCCGACAGGATGCGGGGAACAACATCGAACGGGATCAGCCGCTCCGTGTTTTCCGCGTCGCCATAGACGTTGAAGGTGATGCCGGTGCGGCGGAAGAAAGTCTCCGCCTCTGCCGACTTTCTGAGTAGCTGACCCGGATCCTCTGAATTGACCCAGTCATAATACTCGCGATACGGCTCGCGGATATCACCTCCGCTGCCGAACATCTCGTCATAATCGTTGTTGCTTGCTCCCATTGTTCGAAATTAGAGCAATTTATCTGGGTATTTCGCAAGTGCGAAGATTTTAGGCAGGCTGAAAAACCACCACCGGTGCCGGTTTCGACAGGGTTTTTTCACCCGGAATTCTGCGGCTTTTGAGGTTTGTTGATGAGGCTTTTATTCAGCCGTCAGGCATCGGTTCCTAGATACTCGAGAAGCTCCGATGTCACCACATCCATCAGCATTGACCGGGTGATCTGCGATTTCAGGACATAGCGATTGATTTCGTTATTTTCCCTGGCTTCCCGCTCTGAAAGCAGGCCCGGCTGGCCCGTGCGCAGGACAATCCGGACATCGTTCTGACCGAGTTCCTCCCGGATCTGATGCGCAACCCTGAGGCCGGCGTCCGGTGTCTCCATCACCACATCAAGCAGGATGATCGAGATACCGTCGCATTTGCTCAGAACGTCGATTGCCTCTGTGCCGGAATATGCGTGGTGAAAATGCAGCGGGCGTCCAAGCAGGACCTCTCCGCCGAGGGCGAAAAGCGTCGACTGATGCACATCGGCATCGTCATCGACGATGAGAATGCGCCAGGGCATCTGTTCTTCCGTGTCGAATTCGACATCGTCTTCGATGTCGGAATCCTCATCCATGAAAACCAGCGCATCGTCGTCGTCTTCTTCGACGTTATCGGCGTACGGTCTATACGATCCCATGCCAGTCCCGAATCGTTCCCATCCCTTGATCATGTCACCACCTGAGTGCTTCTGCTCATGTTTGGTTAATAACGTGGGCCTACTTTTTAAGCGGGCAAGTTCATTTTACAAACCGAGTGTTAAGCCGGGCTTAATAGGCGCACGTGTGATCGTTGAAATTTTCGGGAAAGCTGGATTGATTGCCACAGGCATTCCGGCGCCGTCTGACGCCGGAATGCGCGTTGTGATCAAATACGCTGTGTTGTTAGCCGACGAACGCCCGCTCGACCACGAATTCGGCCGGCTTGTTGTTCGCGCCTTCATTCAGGCCGGCTTTCTCCAGCAGTTCCTTGACGTCCTTGAGCATTGCCATGGAGCCGCAGATCATGCCGCGATCCGTTTCCGGATTGAGCGGGGGTACGCCGAGATCCTCGTACAGCTTTCCGCTTTCCATCAGATCCGTGATACGGCCCATCTTCGGGCTCTCTTCCCGGGTTGTCGTGGAATAGAGCGTGAGCTGAGCCCGGGCGAGTTCTCCGAACACTTCGTCCTCCTTCAGGGAGGCCACCAGCTCCTTGCCGTAATCCAGCTCGGCAACGTCGCGGCAGGTATGGGTCAGGATCAACTCGTCGAATTTCTCGTAGGTCTCCGGGTCGCGGATCACGGAGGCGAAGGGTGCGATGCCGGTGCCGGTGGAGAACATGTAGAGCCGTTTACCCGGTGTCAGTGCATCATTGACCAGCGTGCCGGTCGGCTTTTTGCGCATCAGCACGGTGTCGCCCGGCTGGATTTTTTGCAGATGCTCGGTAAGCGGGCCGTCCGGAACCTTGATCGAGTAAAACTCGATATTTTCGTCCCAGGACGGGCTGGCGATGGAATAGGCGCGGTAGACCGGCTTCTCCGCATTCGGCAGGCCGATCATGACGAATTCGCCGGAACGGAAGCGGAAGCTCTGCGGCCGTTTCATGCGGAAGCGGAACAGGCGGTCCGTATAGTGCTGCACCTCGGTCACGGTTTCCGCGAAGACTCCGTCCGGGATCGGAAAGCCGCCGGTGCCGCGTTCTTCTGCGCTGGCGGGAGCCGCCGCGTGACTGTCCATCATATTCATTTACCTGCTCACCTGTTGCGAGGGCCGACTGACACCGACGCCGCCGGTCATGATCCGGCAGCCTGAATTCTGTCGGCCCGTTAGAAGGGCGGCGACCGCCGTTTTCTATCGTTGGCGGTCGCCGGGATCAATCTTTCCATGCAAGGTGGGACCCACGGTCCGGGCCGTTGCATGGCTTTGAAAGGGTTGAAAGAGGATCAGGCGGCTGCCTGATCCCGGTTGCTTCGATCTTGCGGCTCGCCGCGGCTCACCGAGCCATCGGCATTGAAGTGGATGCCGCATTCCGTTTTGTCGGACTGGGCCCAGCGGCCCGAGCGGACGTCGGCTCCGGCAGCAGCCGGGTCGGTGCAGGGCGCGCAGCCAATGGAACTGTAGCCTTGTGCCTGCAAGGGATGGCGCGGCAGATCGCGGACCGTGAACTCTGCATCGATCCGGGATGCATCCCAGTCCGCGAGCGGGTTGAGGCGGATACGCTCGCCGAATTGCTCGATCATCTCGATCTCCGATCGCAGGCCGCCATGGGCGCGCTTGCGTCCGGTGATGATCAGGCCGAACGGCTGGATGGCCTGACGCATCGGCAGCACCTTGCGAAGGTTGCAGCAGGCATCGGGATCACTCTGCCAGAGCGTGCCGTCCCGGTCCTGACGCCGGATCAGCGCGGTCGACGGGGTGGCATTGCGGATATCTGTAAGACCAAGCCGGGCCGAGAGCTGGTCCCGGTAGCGCAGGGTTTCCTCGAAATGTTTCCCGGTATCGATGAAGATCACCGGCAGGTGCTTGTTCACCGAGGCGACGATATCCAGCAGCACGGCGGATTCCGTGCCGAAGGAGGCGATCACCGCGCTGCGGCCGGGAAATTCTTCTTCTGTGAGGGCGGCGAGCATGTCCTGCTCGCTCAGATTTCCGTAATCTTCGGTCAGCCGCCGGTGCAGGGCTGCCGTTTCGGCTTCGCTCTGATCCCAGCTGCGTGAATACCGGCTCGTATTGTCCGCGTGTATCCGTTCGATTGCTTGCGCCATGCTCGTTCTATCCTTCCAGCGTCGCTCGCAGGCGTGCCTCAGCAATCGGACAAGACTGCCCGTTGACGGAAATTATCCGTCTGTTTCATCGCTCAGGTCATGCAAGACCGCGCAGGACGCGGCATGCCCGCCACTCGGTTCGGGCCCACGGGAACGCACCCGTGGCGCTTTAGCAGTTGGTGACGCGGATGCAAGCTGCCCTGTCAAATCCCGCGGGAATGGTTGTCCGTTCCGATCCTGAAGGTAGGGGCGGTGCAGGGGAGGGTCAACGTGCTGAAAAGGCCGGAAAGTTAAATAAACCGAACCGTTCCCGGATCGGCTTTCGCCGGATTAATTCCGTCTGCGACCACGGCGCTGACGAGTAGATTCTTTGCCCTCTCCATCGCCGAGAAGTTCGGCCGTGGCCCCTGTCAGGGTACCGCAAGCCGCCACGATGGCGGTCATGTCGGGGGTATCGCCCTTCGTGTGGCCTTCGAGTGCCTGCCGCATGGCGCGGACATGCTCCGGCGTGGTGCCGCAACAGCCGCCGATGATCCGGGCGCCGAGATCGACGGCAAGTCCGGCATAGGCCTGCATCAGTTCCGGCGTGCCATTGTAGCGGACCGCGCCGTCCTCGAAGACGGGAATGCCGCAATTGGCCTTGGAGAGCAGAATGTCATCCGCGGCGAGGCTGTCGCGGGCGCTGAGCAGGCCAACCAGCAGGTCCGAGGCGCCGGTACCGCAATTGCCGCCGAAGGCGACCGGTTTGACCGGACGGGCATGCACCATCTCGACCAGGCGTTGCGGTGTCATGCCCATCATGGTCCGGCCGTTGGTATCGAAGGAGAGGGTGCAAACCGCCGGAATACCGACTTCGTCCGCCGCATCCAGTGCCGCCGCCAGCTCTTCTTCGGAGGAAATGGTTTCGATCCAGGCGACATCGGCGCCGCCATCCTTCAGGCCGCGCATCTGGGCGGCGAAGGCGTTCTTGCCGTCTTCTATGGTGAGCGGACCCAGCGGCTCATAAAGATCACCGGTCGGGCCGACGCTGCCGGCATTGACGATCTTGCGGCCGCTTCCGGCGATCTCCGCCGCGAGCAGTTCGGCGGCCGCCTTGTTGATCTCGTAGACCTTGTCTTCCAGCTTGTGCAGCTTCAGCCGGTTCGCCGTGCCGCCGAATGTATTGGTCAGAACAATGTCGCTGCCCGCCTCGATGAAGTCCCGGTAATGCGCCCGGACCTTTTCCGGCTCTTCCAGGTTCCACAGCTCCGGCGCGTCGCCATGTTGCAGACCGCGCGCGAACAGGTTCGTGCCGGTGGCACCGTCGGCTAGGAGCCAGGGGCGGGTGGCAAGCATTTCGGAGAGCAGATTGGTCATGGCGGCGGTCCCGAAGCTGGACTTGTGTCTGAGTGGTAGGGCAGCATTATGAGCTGAATAGCGGATTGCAATCACGTTGATTGCGCACACGCCGACACTATGTGTCGTTGACCGATGGTTTGTCCGCCCAACAGGAGTTCTCATGGCCGCCGATGTTATCGACTACCGGATCGAGGGAGATCACGCCCCGCTTCTGACGGTGACCCTGGATCCGGGCGAGGCGGTGCAGGCCGAGGCCGGTGCCATGGTGATGATGGACCAGCACATCAAAATGACCACGGAGTTGTCCGGCGGTCTGCTTGGCGGCCTGTTCCGCAAATTCTCCGGCGAGAGCCTGTTCCTGACTTTCTTCGTGAATGAAGGCGACGAACGGCAGGATGTTTCCTTCGCCGGCTCCATGCCGGGGCAGATCCGCGCCATGGACCTGAGCCAGAATGAGGGCCTCTTCTATTGTCAGCGTGACGCTTATCTCTGCAGCGCGCGGGGTGTGGATGTCTCCATCGCGCTCACCCGTAAACTCGGCGCCGGTTTCTTCGGCGGGGAGGGGCTGATCCTGCAGAAACTGGAAGGAGACGGCCTCGTCTTCCTCAATGCCGGGGGCACATTGGTTGAGCGGGAGCTCGCCGCGGGGCAACGGATCACCATCGATACCGGCTGTCTCGTCGGCTTTTCCGGTACGTGCGACTACGACATCGCCTTCCAGAAAGGCATCAAGAATCTTGTGTTCGGCGGCGAGGGGATCTTCGTCACGCACGTCACCGGCCCCGGCCGTGTCATCGTGCAGACCCAGCCGATTGCAGAGCTTGCCATGTCGCTGGCGCGGCTGATGCCGAAAGAAGACGACTGACGTCTAAAATTCGGAAACACAAAAACCGCCACTCGGCATGCGAGGGCGGTTCTGTGTTTGGATCGGGTAGTTGCCGCCGGAGCGACGAAGCCCTGAGGCTCTAGAAGCCTTCACGCTCCATGCGCTTGCGCATCAGCTTGCGGTAGCGGCGGACGGCCTCAGCCTTCTCGCGCGCCCGCTTTTCAGACGGCTTTTCAAAGTTGCGGCGCAGCTTCATTTCCCGAAAGACACCTTCGCGCTGCATCTTCTTCTTAAGCGCGCGCAGTGCCTGATCAATATTGTTATCGCGGACCGTTACATGCACGAAACCCGACCTCCAAAACAATTGTGCGAATTCAGAACGCAAAATGCCCCGGGAAAATTCGCCTCCCTGAGACAAGAACGCGGTGTGTATCACAAGAGATTGCCGCTTGCAAAGGCCGAGCGTGGATTAATCACGCGGCTTTTGCATGGCGGCTTTGCAATCTGTTCTCGGCGCCAATCTGACGCGGGCAGATTATAGCCCAGAGTTTACCAAATGGGGAGAGGGTTCTATATCCAAGACATGACAACACAACAGATCGTACGCATGGGCGCGCTTGTGCTCAGCCGCCGGGCCGAGGAAATTCCGGACCCGGCCTCGGAAGAGATCGCGGCCCTGGCCAAGGATATGGCAGACTCGATGGCGGCCGCCGGTGGTGTCGGCCTTGCCGCGCCGCAAATCGGCGTCCCGAAACGCATCATTGTTTTCAAGGTGCCGGGTGAGCGGGCAACGGCGGCGGCGAATGACGGCCCGCTTGAGCTTCAGGTCCTGATCAATCCGGTCATCGAGCCACTTTCAGGCGAGATGGAGCTGGGATGGGAAGGGTGCCTGTCGATTCCCGGCCTGAAGGGCGAAGTGCCGCGCTACCGGAAGATTGCCTATCGGGGCTTTGACCTGCAGGGTGAGAAGGTATTGCGTCAGGCGGAAGGCTTTCATGCAAGGGTGGTCCAGCATGAAGTCGATCACCTGGACGGCATTCTTTATCCGGAGCGGATGACGGATATGCGCCGCTTCGGCTATGGCGAGGAACTGTTGCAGGCTGCAATCGACGCGGCGCCGGAAGACATTCGGGGAGACGGCACATGACCGAAGATACCGATTCCGTACTGGAGAAGCGCGAGGCTGAGCGGGACCGGGTGCTCGATTGCATCCTGCCGCATGTCATGTTCGATGGCTGGAGCCGCAAGACCCTGCGCCATGGCGCGGAGGATGCCGGGATCTCGATTGCCGAGCTTGATCGTCTGTTTCCCGCTGGCGTTACCGACTGTATCGGCCATTTTCTCGATCGGGCCGACCGGGACATGGTGCAGGCTTTCCAGAGCCGGAACCCGTCCGGGATGAAGATCCGCGAGCGCATCGGCACAGCCGTGCGTATCCGGCTTGAACAGGCGGCGCCACATAAAGAGGCGGTGCGCCGGACGCTCGCCTATCTGGCGATTCCGGGCCATGGCGGGATTGGCACACGCAGTCTCTACAAGACGGTGGATGCCATCTGGAAAGCGGCGGGCGATACCGCGACCGACTATAATTTCTACACCAAGCGCGGGCTGCTCGCGGCGGTCTATAGCGCGACCGTTCTGTTCTGGCTGAATGATACGTCGGAAGATTATGCGGAGACCTGGGCGTTCCTGGATCGCCGCATCCAGAACGTCATGCAGATCCCGAAGCTGAGCGGACGTCTGAAAGAAGCTGGCGAAAAGCTGAAGAACCCGTTCGAGGCGCTGAAAAGCTGCGCCCCGAAACGGCGTTCTCCCTTTGCCGGCGCGCGTTAGGCTTTATTTCCCCAGAACCGCTTCGATCCCGGCCGAGACCGACAGGGTTTTCGCGTCGCCCATTGTCTCGCCCATCACCATCAGGCCGACTGGCGCCGTGCCCGCCTCGTGACAGGGCAGGGAGACGGCGGAGCGGTCGAGGAAGTTGCCGAGAGACGGATTGCGCAGCATCAGCAGATTGGTGGTGTGATAAAGCGCTTCGTTACTCTCCAGGCTGGCAATGCTAGGGGCGATCTGTGGCACGGTCGGCATCAGCACGGCGTCATAATCCCGCGTGGCGGCATTGGCGACGGCCTGAATTTCCACCCTGCGGCGGCTCAGGATCACGTAATCCGCCGCGGCCATCTTGGCGCCGCCCTGAATACGGGTGGCAACGCGCGGGTCATAGGCGCTTTCCTTGCGGGACAGCAGCTCGCGGTGGATCGCATAGGCCTCGGTCGGGGCGAAACCGCCCGCCTTGTTCGAGGCCGGGATTTCCAGCAGCCATTCGAACGGCTTTTCTTCCAGCAGTGCACCGGCGGCGGACAGCTTGTCCAGCGCGGCCTCGAAGGTCTTGGCGACATGCTCGTCCATATCATCCATCACCATGGTGCCCGGAACGACCAGACGCATGCCCTTGACCGAAAGCGGTGTGACGTCCGACGGCGCCTCGCCGGCCATGATCGCATCCAGCAATGCGCAGCAATCGACGGAACGGGCCAGCGGGCCGATGGAATCGAGCGCCCATGACAGCGGGAAGGCGCCATCGGTCGGCACCCGGCGCGCGGTTGGCTTGAAACCGGTCAGCCCGTTCAGCGCGGAGGGAATGCGGACGGACCCACCGGTATCCGTGCCGATACCGGCGGCGGCCATGCCGTCGGTGACGGAAATCGCGGCGCCGGAGGAGGAGCCACCCGGAATGCGGCCGGTTTCGCGGTCGAACGGGTTTTTCGGCGTGCCGTAATGCGGGTTGAGGCCGAGACCGGAGAAGGCGAATTCGGTCATGTTGGTGCGGCCGAGGATCACTGCACCGGCGGCCCGGAGGCGGGCGACGACCGGTGCGTCCTCGTCTGCCGCAGGCTCACCCTTGCGGGCGACGGACCCGGCCATGGTGACACGGCCCCGGATATCGAACAGATCCTTCACAGAGATCGGAATGCCCGCGAGCGGAGAGGGCACGACACCTGCGGCGCGCAGCGCATCGCTGGCCTTCGCTTCGGCGCGGGCCGCATCGGCGAAAACATCCGTATAGGTCCTGCCCCCTTCGCCTTTCGCATCCCCGATCCGGGCGAGGGCTTCCTCGGTCAGCTTCTCCGAACTTGTTTTTTCGGCGGCAAGATCGGCGGCGAGGTCTTTCAGGGGGGCAAACATGGGCTTAACTCACAAGTGGCAGGGAATGAATATCGTAGGCGTGAGAGATCTTGGCACCGCGCGTCGGGTCCTCGATCTCCATGGTGAAACGGCTGGCGGGACGGATGCCGCCGATGGCGGCGAAGGTGCCGAGCATCATGACAGAACCGGGGGGCAGGACGCCATTGGCATAACGTTCCATCAGCTCTTCCGGCCGCCGCATGGCCGCGAGCGCACCGTCCTGGTAAGGCACTTCGGTGCCGTCGATGGTGGCGCGGGACCGGAGCCTGAGATCGTCCCAATGGTCCAGCAGATCGTCGAGCGGCCAGGCTTCGCGGGCGAGGATTTTCGGGCACATCTGTTTCGAGCCGGCAACGGAATAGGTCTCGGCGGCCCGGTCCGTGTGATCTGAGCCGACCGTGACCCAGATGCCCTCGTCTGTGGAGACCAGCACCGCCTCGACCTCGCCGGATGTGTCCGGACCGACGACCTGGATGGCGTCGTCCTGCATCAGCACGTTGACGGCGTTGCGATAGAACAGCGGGGTTTCGCTCGGCGGGGCGACGCCGATGGCTTTCAGCTCGTCGATATGATGCTGCAGCGCGCCCGTATCGCGGCCGGTCCAGCCGCCGACGATCAGGTCCGATATGGAAACGGCAAGCATGCCGCCATCCGGCTTCTCGAATCGGAGCGTGACTGAGGCACCGTCGCGCATTCGCTGTTTCCCTATATCGTCGGATCGGTGGCCGATACGGCAAGACGAGAAACGATATCCGCTTCCGGTGTGCCGGGAAAGATGGCGGCGAGCAGTTTTACAAGAGTTTCACGCAGCGGCGGTTTAGGCGGCAGGCCAAGGGCGGCCAGATAATGTGCGAGGTTGCGTGCGGCCGCCTGCGGAGGCTGTGTGTCCGGATCGGAAGGCAGGGCGCCGAAGTGTTCGTAAAGCCGGCTCTGCTGGATTTTCTCGGCTTCAAGTTCAAGGGTGGCAAGTTGTTGGCGAAGGCGGGAAATATGCTTGTCGGCGATCCTGGTCTTGAGATGCCGCCTGACAGTGCGCAGGGGCGTTATCACGGGGATTGCCCATTCGCGGGCAAGAGCGCAGGCCTGATCTGCTTCGGCCCGGTCAAGAACGGTTCCGCGAGAGCCCAGCCAGCAGCAAAGCAGGATCAGATTTACATCGAGTCCGAAGCGGTCCTGCAGAACCAGGCATTCAGCCGCGACATTCTCCTGGCCGTATGTCGCGAGGGAATAGATCCAGAATGGGGTGTCAGGCACGCTCATCCGTCTTGTCTAGCATGCAAAAGCGCCCTACCAAACTATTGTGCTTTGCGATATGACAGACCGTCTCACATACAAATTGTAACGGATTGCCTTGTTGGAACAGGACCGCGAAGAACTGTCACGCCGGCTCGAAGAGCTGAAGATAGAACACCGCGACCTTGACGACGTCATTGCGCGTCTGGCGGAAGACGGCCCGTTCAATCAGCTCCAGATCCAGCGCCTGAAAAAGCGCAAGCTGCTCCTGAAGGATCAGATGATCAGGCTTGAGAGCGAACTGCTGCCTGACATCATCGCCTGAAGCGGCGAGGGCAGGGGATGAATGCGAAAAGCATTATCTGCACAGGCAGTGAAAGCCGTTTCTTGCCGATTTGCCTTTGCCTCCTGCGCTCCATTCGTGATCAGCAGCAGACCGATATCGATATCGGTGTTCTGGATCTAGGGCTTCAGCCGGAGGAATCAGCCCAGCTGTCCCCGTTCGGCCCCACCATCGTGAAGCCCGGGTGGGATATTGATTTTGAACGTCCTGCTGCGGGTTCCGGCTCGATCACGACCGGGAACAAGCAGATCGGCGAAGGCTTCAAGGCGATGGTCTCGCGGCCTTTCCTTCGCGATCATTTCCCGGGGTACGAGACCTATATCTGGATCGATGCCGATGCCTGGGTCCAGAACTGGTGGGCGATTGAATGGCTCATCGAAGGGGCTCGCCGTGGCGATCTGAATATCGCTCCGGAAATGGATCGCAGCTACAAACACTCCTTCAATTTCAGGGAATATGTGCGCTGGACCTTTGAGCAGCATGCGACTCTCTTTGGAGAGAAAAGTGCTAAACGCGTGGCGTACAATCCGACGCTGAATTGCGGCGTCTTCTCGATGCCGGCCAATCATCCTGCCTGGTCTCTATGGGCCGATGCGATGCGCACGGCGTTGAGCCGGAAGGTTGATTTTTTCGTCGATCAACTGGCTCTGAATCATGTTGTCTATTCCACGGAGCCTCCGCGCTGTCTGCTGCCCAGCCAGTTTAACTGGCTGGCAAATATGGCGATGCCCGCATTCGATCCTGTGACCCGTGACTTTGTCGAGCCGGCGATCCCCCATCGCCCCATTGGCATCCTGCATCTGTCGGGCAATACCAAATCGGCGCCGAGGGAAGTTCGGGTCATTGGTCATGAAAAGCCGTGGAAAACGTGGCTGGTTTATGATCAGAAAAGGAAGGAAAACGGCATCAGCTAGGGCATTTCTCTGCCGCTTGCCGCAAAGCTCCGATCGCTTCGGCAAACTCTTCCCGTGAAAGTGTCAATGGGGGTGACAGGGTGAGCAGCCGCCCGTCTGCGGTTCCGGCGTTGAGGCCCAACCGGTAACAGGCGGCTTTCAGCGTTTCCAGGCGGGCAGGGGCAGTGCAGGCCACAGACATGGCAAGGCCCAGACCATAGGTTATGTCAAAGATGGGTGTTTCGGAAACCATCCGCTGCAGCTCGGCAGTAAAACCCCGCCCTTTGGCTGCCGCTCCGCCAATCAGATCTTCTTCTTCCAGAATTTTGATCGTCTCTATCCCGGCGCGGGCCAGGACCGGGTTTTTCTGGTGCGTGTAATGTCCGATGCCGAGATGGCCCGCGACATTGAGATCCTCTCTGGCAATGACTGCGGAGAGGGGCAGAATGCCGCCACCGAGGGATTTTCCAAGCACGGTCATATCCGGCCGGACACCGGTATGTTCGCTGGCGAAGAATCGGCCGGTTTTGCCAAGGCCCGTCGGGATTTCGTCGAAGATCATTAAGGTTCCCGTACGGTCGCAAAGCGCTCGGACCTCCGGCCAGAACCAGTCAGGCGCTGTTTGCCCGGTCGATCGCACAGGTTCCGCGATCAGTGCGGCGATTTTCCTGCTTTCAAGGATCTGCCTCAGGCCGGCAAACGCGTTCCGCGCGCAGGTCTCCACCTTCTCGCCTTGTCGCCGGAGCCAGTAGGACGGGACGTGGTGGCAATTTTCAAGAGCTGGCAGGCCAGCCTTTTCACCGATTGTTCCTCCGACCGAGAGCGCGCCCAACGCGGCACCATGCCAGCTCCCGTCAAAGGCGGCAGTACCGGTTCTGCCTGTGGCGATGTAGGCCAGTTTGAGCGCCATCTCTATGGCATCGGCACCGGAGACGCCGAGCAAGACCTTTGCCCCGCCATAGGGCCAGCGCGCGGCCAGCATTTCCGCCAGTTCGACTGCCGGCTCGGAAGTGAAAAGCCGTGGTGTGAAGCAGAGTGTGTCGAGCTGTTCTTTCAGGGCGGCGATCAGGCGTGGATGCCGGTAGCCGATATTGTGGCAAGAGTTGCCGTGGAAATCGAGAAACCGGTGACCGTTCTCGTCCGTCGCCCAGGCTCCCTCGCATGAGACGAAGGCATGGTCGACCGGGGTTGAGCCTGCCTGGTGCAGAAAGGCTGCCTGGTCCCGTATTGCCAGTGCGGTCATGACGCTTGCCTCTCCAAATTTCCGGTGCCGGGACTGAAGCATGAAGCGGGGGTGTGTGGAAGCTGTCAGTCCATGCTTGTAACTGCAAGCGCCGCTCCTATAATGCCGCGCTTCTTTGGCCTGCCCGGCCTGGCCCGGGATCTGGTCGTGACGGAAGCAGGAATGCGTATATGGTCAAGGCCGCGACCCCTCTAGTCGGTATCATCATGGGCAGCCAGTCTGACTGGGAAACCATGAAGGAAGCCGCCCTTATTCTTGACGCTCTCGACGTGCCGCACGAGACCCGGATTGTCTCCGCACACCGGACACCGGCCCGCATGGCGGAGTATGCCGCGACGGCGCGGGAGCGGGGAATTCAGGTCATCATTGCCGGTGCCGGCGGCGCCGCGCATCTGCCGGGCATGGTCGCTGCGCAGACCACGCTTCCCGTGCTGGGGGTTCCGGTCGAGAGCAAGGCGCTGAAGGGTATGGACAGTCTCCTTTCCATTGCGCAGATGCCGGGCGGTATTCCTGTCGGAACGCTCGCCATAGGCAAGGCCGGTGCGAAGAATGCAGGGCTGCTTGCTGCCGCGATTCTGGCGAACGGAGACGAGGAGCTGCACGCCCGCCTGGATGCCTGGCGGAAAGCGCAAACGGATTCGGTTGGCGACGTTCCGGTGGATGCCTGATGTCTGATGTTCTGGCTCCCGGTTCGGTCATCGGGATTATCGGCGGCGGTCAGCTTGGTCGCATGACGGCTCTGGCGGCGGCTCCGCTCGGCTACCGGTGTCATATCTTCACGCCCGAAGAGGACAGTCCTGCCGCTCAGGTGGCCGAGAAGACCACGGTCGCGGCGTATGAAGACGAGAAGGCGTTGGCGGAATTCGCGGCGTCCGTCGATGTCATTACCTATGAGTTCGAAAACATTCCCGTCGACACCGTGCAGCGCCTTTCGGAGCTTGTCCCGGTGCGTCCGCAACCAAGTGTTCTCGCCGTTTCGCAACACAGGGTCGCGGAAAAGGATTTCGCCCGAGACGCGGGGGCGCAGACGGCACCTTACCGTCATGTCACCGGTCTGGAACAGTTACGGGACGCGGTGCAGGAAATCGGCCGTCCGGCCGTGCTCAAGACATGCCGTTTCGGGTATGACGGAAAAGGCCAGATCAAGATCACGGCTGAGACGGATCTCGCGGCGGCCTGGGAGTCCCTGAAGACTGACGACGCGGTGCTTGAAGGTTTCGTCTCCTTCGATAAGGAAGTTTCCGTCATCGTGGCACGCGGCACCGATGGGACGGCCCTGGCCTTCCCGGTGGCGGAAAACCACCATGTCGATCACATCCTGAGCACGAGTACCGTACCGGCGGTAATTTCCGGAGCGACGGAGAAGGCCGCGCGGGCCACGGCAGTTGCCCTGGCGGAACGTCTGGAGCTGGTTGGACTTCTGGCTGTTGAAATGTTCGTAACCGCCGAAGGCGAGGTGCTCGTAAACGAAGTCGCGCCGCGCCCGCATAATTCCGGGCACTGGACGCAGGATGGCTGTGCGACCAGCCAGTTCGGGCAATTCGTGCGCGCGGTGACCGGGCTTCCGCTGGGGCCGGTGGACATGCTGTTCCCGACCGTGATGCAGAACTTGATCGGTGACGAAGCCAGTCAATGGCTGGATATCGCCGCCGAGCCGCACGCGAAGCTGCATCTCTATGGCAAGACGGAAGCCCGCCCGGGCCGCAAGATGGGCCATGTGAACCGGATCAAGGTTCCCTGATCGGTAATTTGCCGTGTTCGAGGAAGTAACGGATCGCTTCACCCATCCGCTGAGCGCGATCAGGCACTATGGTTGGCTCTGAAGGGCGCTTGACCGGATAAAGGTTGGCGAACATCGGATCATTTTCATCACCGTAGAGAAAGTATGATTTTTCCAGCCCGATAACCGGAACGCCGACGGCGCAAGCAAGAGCGAGGGCTGCTGTTGCCGGTGCAATGACGAGATCGAGGCAGGACATTAGGGCTGCAACGCGGTCTAGCTCATTCGTTTGGTTCAAATCGGGGAAATCATGGATTGTGATCCCCCGTTCGGCAGCTAGGCCTGCAATTTCATCACGAGCGTCACCGTACTGGAGATTGACCAGTGTGAAGGTGTCAGTCGGTATTTCGCTCACCAGTTCTTCAATGGTGTGATAACGGATTGCACGATGTGACGTTATGAATGTTCCGCTGCGCCAACACAGACCGAGATATGGTGGCGGCCCAAATTCGCTTAATCGAGTTTGCCACTCCAATTGCATTGTTGCGTCTACCCTTAGATATCCGTTTCCTGCTGGTACCTTATGCGGGCCATGTCGGTAGAGGGCGGGTAAGTCTCCTGAGGTCAGGCTATGGGTGAATTGGTGTTTACCTTGCACGTTCTCATAGTCATGAATGGCTTCACCATTCGCTCCAGAACGGAGCTGTTTCTCGATCAAATTCAGGTGCGGGAAGCTGCGTTTCAGTAATGGAAACAGCCTAGGGTCCGTTTCAATAGTCACGAGCAGGACATGTTGCAGCAAATCCGGCAGGCAGCTTAGGTGTAGAATGTCGTCACCTAGCCCTTGTTCCGAAGCAATCAACAGATGACCGGGAGCTCCGTCATCCGGATTCCAGCGATCCGGTAGACTGAAACGTTTTGGAGCTTTCGACATTTTTAGGCGGTGGGGCCAATAACGCCATCCTGTATCAATGTCGCCGCTGCTGAATGCGGAAAGGCTCAGGTTGAAACCGATATCTCCAAAACCCGGAGATACGAACAAGCCATGACGGGAAATACGAATGGAGCGTTTGAATTCACCAAGATGGTAGGTCGTGGTGGCGAGTGAATTATAAGGACTGCTGAGTCCTGGGGCTATAAGTGCAGCATGTTGTGCTGCTTTCGCCGCGTCGGCATATTTCATCTCGCTATAATATTCGGCAGCGAGTTGCTCCCAGGTGTTTGACGAGGCGGGCTTGATAATAGTCGCGAGGCGCTTTGGGAAATTACTGCTCCAGTTTGTAATATCCGAAAGATCCCCGCTGCGAAAATGGGCGTAGAGTTCGTGGCGGCCAGGATCAAGCGCGATGCTTTGTTTCGTGATCTTGTCTGCAGCTTGGGTGTTTCTGAGTGCCGTATGCACCTTCTGCAAATGGAAATAAGCCTCGACACTCTCCGGCGCCTTGTCACGCGCCTGGTCTAGAGCCTCTGCTGCGGATGCATATTCTTTGATCGTGTAAAGGGCAATGCCGAGGCGTAGCCATGCCTCGGTATTGTCTGGCATGAGGTGAATCGCTTGGCCGGCTTTTTCAACGGCCTTCTCGGCTTGGCCAGTTTCCAGGGCTACAATAGCGGAATTGAGGAAAGCCGAGCCGGACGCAGGATTGATGATGCAGGCGCGTCCATAAGCGGTCTCTGCTAAGGCAAGATTGCTTGTGCCGCGAGCCGCGCTGCCGAAATGATCATAATAGGATGCTGGATCGGGCCGCAGGATAATCGCCTGCCGGATAAGGCGGGCACCTCTGTCCGGCGAGCCTTGTTGGAAATAAAGCGTTCCCAGAAGATGCAATATGTCCGGGTTGGGCCCAACGGCCGATCGTAGCTTCTCGTAGATTGGTCGCGCTATATTCAGACGCCCGGCTTCGTGCTGTGCAATTGCTTCAGTGAACAGTTGCTCGAGACTTCTGGTCCCCTGGTTTTCCGTGCCTGTCGCCGGTGCCATCTATATACAGCCCAGCTATTCTTCGCGTTTGAAAACCCACCAGTTTGAATCACCAAACCCGGTCAGTTTATCCCAGAAGAACCCGGCCTCAATAGGACGCCAACCCGGATTTTTTTCCATGAAAAGCTCACCGTAGTCCGCTTTCCAGAGCATCTCGTTCTGGCCGCGATACTCAATCTCCTGCAGGTGTTTGGAATAATACTCCGTCATCAACACGTACTTGTTTGCAACACGCCCAAGTTCTGAAAGGGCCGTATCCAGAGAATCCGGTTCCACATGAATCAGGACGCCAGATGTAAATGCCATGTCGAAATGGCGGTCCGGAAACGGAATTGATTGCAGCCAGCCTTCGACGATATTGCCTTTGGCTGTTACGCCCGCTGCGATCGCTTTGGCACGGGCCTTTGCATTCGGCTCGATCGCATGGAGTTCAGCGGAGGTGATATTCGACAGCGCTCGTAGGGCGATGCCGACATTGCAGCCGCATTCCAGAATGGACGCGGGTGGATCGGCTGCCATGCATTCCCACATTTTCGCGTATGCGCGAGTGTAGTCGCGCACGCGTTCGGCTGTTGCGGAGTTACGTTCGGCATAGGCATCGCCGAACCGGCCCCGCCATGTATCAAGCTGCGCCGTAATTGTTTTCTCGTCCACCGGACTCACTCCTGGAAATACTGAAGAATTCGAGAGCTGGTATCGGATCACGGTGACCTGAGCGAAGTATTGCTCCAGCCTGTTCTCCGGCATTAAGTAGCAGATCCACGATAGACATGAAGCCTAGGAATCCGGATCCGCACTGCGGGTAGATCGGGTGATCATAGCGCTGGAACACCACATCGATGCCTGCCTCTTCGAAACGCTTTATGCCATCCAGTCCAATATAGTCCGCGGAGCCGGGAGCGCTGACATAAGTATCGGCGCCGTAAAGGCGGCAAATCTCAATCAGGCGCATCACGCGGCCATCGAATTTTGGAAGGGATTGAGCGCGGACCGTTTTCGTGGTGATCCCTAGACGCTCCATCGCGAAGAGGATGAAAGCGATGTTTACGTCCGCGAGGCAGGCGCTGTCAGAAATGGATGACAAATGATCTGCCAATGCCGGAAATTCTCTCTCAAAGGCCTGAGCGCTCGCATATTCCTGATGCAGGGTCTTTGCGAATTTACGCATGCGGCGTTCAGGGTGAACAACCGCAGTGTCGAGACTGGTACCTTCGCTGAAGCGAGCGGAAACAGGCAGGGAGATCCACTTGCTGCCGTGGCTGGTCTTGACTCTGTTGCGGCAGTGCCAGGATTGCTTGGAGAATTGCACGGTATCGAGGAAGACGAACTGATCGACTTGGTCGATCAGATCGAAATATCCCATCCAGGGAAGCCATGTCGGTTGCATGATCGCAACGCGCATCTTCGTCTCCTAGGCGCGCCTCCCGGCGATGACCATTGTCCGGCCGAGTCCGGCTTGCCCGAAGGCTTTATAGAGGCGTCTGCGGACGTCAGTCGGGACAGACCGTTCGAATGCGACACGCCGGTTGTGGCAATCGGCACCGAGTGTACGGTCTGAAATATAGTCAAAGCCGAGCAGAAGCCATAGCTCCATCGGAAACTCACCGTGCCGATGAAAGGGCATCACCCCGACATCGTGCATCATGGCTTCGACGGCATCGAAGGTGAGGTAGTTGATATGCCCTGGCGGTGAGACCCACCACTCTTCCAGACCAAGAGAATCGACAGCAGCCATCTGCAGGGCGTTAAAGTCATTTCCTCCCCGGACGAGCAAAACCCCGCCAGGCTTCAGTATCTTGGAGGCAATCCTCAGGTTGTCTGCCGGATCGTGGGTGAACTCTAGAACGTTGTTGAAGACGATGGCGTCGAGGCTTTCAGGCTGGATGGCTCCATCTTGAAACAGCCCGTCCAAGGATCCTTCGAGAGCCTCCAGCCCCTTGGATTTGACCGCGGCGACGGCATCGCCGGCCAAATCGATGCCGAGCGGTTCAAGTCCGGCCTGTTTCATGTCACCGACAAGATCTCCGAGCCCGCATCCGACCTCGGCGGCCCGCTTCCCGGGCGCATACTCCAGCAGAATGTCGATCACGTCTTTATGAACGGTTTCGCGGAGCCATTTTTCCTGGTCCGCCGCCTCTTCGCCGCCCCGGTTGGCGCGTGCAATATCGACGGCCAGTTTACCTTGCTCTATGAGGTCGTAATATTGTTCTGCATAAAAGTGATCGAGAGATTCCCGCGTTGGCATTGGATCAAGAACGCGATGCCCGAAATGCGGGTTCGGCTTTGTGCTGTAGTTGCTCAATGTTCTGAGCCTTTCATTTCCGAACCGTTTTGGCTGGAGTAGATCGCCTTATTCTAGGCAGTAACCATGTTGATTTTAAACAAACCCGAGAGCGTTTTGCCAGTTTTGTTTCACGCTCCGTAAGAGAGCATTTGCCGGCTTGCCTCTCAGTTCCGTGCATAGAGAGCAACCAGCCGGTCTTCATAGGCGTCCCGGATCAAGTGCCTCTTCAGTTTCAGGGTTGGCGTCATCATGGTGTTCTCTGTGGTGAAGGCTTCGTCGGCAAGAATGAACCGCCGGACTTTTTCCATTTGTGAAAGCCGGCCGTTTCCGCGCTCGATAGCCGCGCCGACGGCCTTCACGAACTCCTTGTCCTCCCGGAGTGCGGAGAGTGTTGGCTCGGCGTTGCGTGTCGCGGCCCATTCCTCGATGAATGTCTGTTCCGGCACCACGACGGCCACAAGATACGGGCGTTTATCGCCATAGGTCATGACCTGGGCGATCTCGGGCTCGACGGTCATCTGACCCTCGACCCGGGCCGGCGCGATATTGTCGCCACCGGAATTGACGATGATGTCTTTCTTGCGGTCGGTGATGTGGATGTAGCCGTCCTCATCGATCCGGCCGATATCGCCGGTATGCAGCCAGCCGTCGATAATGGTGCGGGCCGTCGTTTCCGGATCGCCCCAATAGCCTTTCATCAGCAACTCGCCGCTCACCAGGATCTCTCCGTCCTCGGCGATCCGGACCTCGACATCCTTCAGAGGCGGGCCGACCGAATGGATCTTGTTCGGGGAGCATCGATTGCATGCCACGACGGGCGAAGCTTCGGTCTGGCCATAGCCTTGCAGAATACGAATTCCGAGAGACAGGAAGAAGATTCCGATATCCGGATTGAGTGCTGCTCCCCCGGAGACGAAAGCTTTCAGCCTGCCGCCGAAACGTCCGGCGACCTTCTTGCGCACCGCTACATCGAGCAGGGCATTTTCGGCGCGTTCGAGCAAAGAGAGGCTCTTCGGGTTGCTGTAAGCCTTGCCGCCGAGCGCGACTGTGCGGTGGAACAGTTTCGCACTCAGTCCGCCCTTGGCATCGACGCCGCGACAAATCCGGTCATGCAAAACCTCATAGAGCCGCGGAACGGCGGTCATGATCGTCGGCCGGGCTTCGGTCAGGTTCAGGGAGACCTTTTCCGGGCCCTCCGCATAGTAAATCTCCGCGCCGATGGAGATTGGAAAATGTAGCCCGCAGATATGCTCATAGGAGTGGGAGAGGGGGAGCAGAGAGAGGAAAACCTCATGATCCAGGCCGAGGCCCCTGAGCAGGTCATGCGCGCCTTCGCAATTGGCCAGCAGTGAGCCATGCGTCAGCATTACCCCCTTGGGACGCCCTCCGGTACCGGAGGTGTAAATCAGGCTGCAGACCTCGTCGCGTTGCAGCGTCGCGGCCCAGTCGGCAGGGTCTTCTTCTGATGTCTCGCCGCGCCGCAGGAACGTATCCCAATCAGTGATGGTGAGCGTGCTGCCGGGCGTCTGGCCGAGAGTTTCTACCGTAATCAGCATCGTACAGCCTGCCGCTCCCTCGGCGGCGGGCAGAACCTTTTCCACCAGGCGGCCGGTAGACACCACGGCGGCTTTCGCGCCGCTATCTTCAAGCACATGGCGGTAATCGTCGGTGGTGTAGGTCGTGTAGGTCGGGACCGCGATGGCGCCGGTCGCCATGATCGCAAGGTCCGCGATCACCCATTCCGGCCGGTTCTCGGATACGATCAGGACGCGGTCGCCCTTCTCAATCCCGCTCGCCCGCAGGGCTTTCGCGAAACGCCGGACGGCATCCCCGGCCTCGCCATAAGTCATGGGCTGATAGGTGCCGTTCTGCTTGGCCCACAGGAACGGCCGGTCGGAGAGCGCTGCAGACTGATCGAAGAACAGCGTTGCGAGATTTCGTACTGCCTTGTAGTCCATTATTGGTATTTCCTCCCATGGCCGCTCATTTTCCGGTGGCTCTGGTTGAGACTAACAGACGAACGACCGGTTGAGCGTTCTCGCTCGCATAATGAAACGAATGGATACTCAGATGGCCGATGCCGCACAATCCGAACTTGGCGTTCTCCCCGAATGGGACCTGTCCGATCTCTATCCCGGACCGGACTCGGAGGCCCTGACCAAGGACCTGGAGAAGCTTGCAGCGGATGCCAAGGCTTTCAAGCAGCGTTATGCCGGAAAGATCGCCGGTCTGGATGGCACGGAGCTCGGCCGGGCTATCCAGGCCTACGAGCTGATGGACGAGATCACGGGACGTATCATGTCCTATGCCTATCTGGTCTATGCGGGGGACATGAGCAGCGCCGAGAATGGCAAGTTCTTCCAGTCCATGCAGGAAAAGGTCAACGCCGCCGGGACGGACCTGTTGTTCTTCACGCTGGAGATCAACCGGATCGAGGAGGCGGATCTTGAGGTTAGCCTGAAGGCGCCGGAGCTTGCCTTCTACAAGCCGTGGCTGCGTGACGTCCGGGCCTTCCGTGATCACCAGCTTTCCGATGAGATCGAGGAGAAGCTGCACGAGAAGTCCGTGACGGGGAAATCCGCCTGGGTCCGGCTTTTCGATGAGACTTTCGCCCGCCTGCGCTTCCCGTTCGATGGCAAACAGCTCACCTCCGCCGAGGTACTGGACAAACTGAGCCACAAGGATGGCGCGATCCGCGAGAAAGCGGCGAAGAGCTTCGCCGGTGTGCTGAAGGAAAATATCGGCCTCTTCGCGCTGGTTACGAACACGCTCGCCAAGGACAAGTCCATCGAGGACAAATGGCGTGGCTACGAGCGGCCGATCTCGGGGCGCAACCTGGCCAATCAGGTCGAGGACGAGGTGGTGCAGGCGCTCTCCGATGCCGTGACCGGTAGCTATGACCGGCTGTCGCACCGTTATTATGCGCTGAAGGCGAAATGGTTCGGTGTCGATGCGCTGAACTACTGGGATCGTAACGCGCCGCTGCCGGACGACGATGACACCACGATCCCCTGGGCCGAAGCCCGGAAAACGGTGCTTGATGCTTATGGTTCTTTTTCGCCGGATCTGGCCGAGGTCGGCCAGCGGTTCTTCGATAATGCCTGGATCGATGCGCCGGTACGGCCGGGCAAGGCGTCTGGTGCTTTCGCGCATCCGACGGTGCCGAGCGCGCATCCCTATCTGTTGCTGAATTATCAGGGCAAGACCCGGGACGTGATGACACTGGCCCATGAGCTTGGCCACGGCGTGCACCAGGTGCTCGCCGGCAAGCAGGGCCAGCTTCTGTCCGACACGCCGCTTACTCTTGCGGAAACGGCGTCCGTCTTTGGCGAGATGCTGACCTTCCGCGCCGTCCTTGCCTCCAAGACCGATCCGAAGCAGCGCCGGACGATGCTGGCCAGCAAGGTCGAGGACATGCTGAACACGGTGGTCCGGCAGATCGCCTTCCATCAGTTCGAGACCAAGGTGCACGCGGCCCGCAGCGAGGGCGAGCTGATGCCGGAAGATCTTGGCGATATCTGGATCGAGACCCAGAAGGCCAGCCTCGGCCCGGCGATCAAGTTCGACGACGATTACCGGACCTTCTGGTCCTACATCCCGCACTTCATCCATTCGCCGTTCTATGTCTATGCCTATGCTTTCGGTGACTGCCTGGTGAACTCGCTCTACGCGGTTTATCAGAATGCCGAGGACGGCTTCGCGGAGAAGTATCTGGAGATGCTGTCCGCCGGTGGCACCCTGCGCCACAAGGAACTGCTCGCGCCCTTCGGCCTCGATGCCAGCGATCCAGCCTTCTGGTCCAAGGGACTGGATGTGATCGACGGCTTCATCACCGAACTTGAAGGCATGGAATGATGACGGGGCCGGACGCGCTGCAAGACCGATTGGATGGGTTTCCGCGCGTCCGGCTCGGACATTTCCCGACGCCGCTGGAGAAAATGGAACGGCTGGCCGGGCATCTCTCGGAGGAGCTTGGCGGGCCGGTGCCAACGCTTTGGGTGAAGCGGGACGATTGCACCGGTGTCGCCACGGGCGGCAACAAGGTGCGCCAGCTCGAATATTCCTTCGGCGCCGCAAAAGCCGCCGGGGTCGATACGGCGGTGATCACCGGGGCGGTGCAGTCGAACTACATGCGCACGGCGGCCGCCTTCGCCGCGAAGCTCGGTATGGAGGCCCATGTCCAGCTTGAGAACCGGGTCGAGGGCATGGGCGAGGAATATCATAAGTCCGGCAATGTGCTGCTGGACCGGATGTTCGGCGCCCACATGCACCACTTCCCGCTCGGCGAGGACGAGAAGGCGGCGGATGCCAACCTCAACAGCATTGCGGCGCGGCTGAAGCGGGAAGGCAAGAACCCCTACCTCTTCACCCTGTCGGCGGACACCAAACCGCTGACATCCCTCGGCTATATGCAATGCGCGCTCGAGCTGCTTCAGCAGGCCAGTGAAGGCGGCATGCAGTTTGATGCCGTGGTGGTGCCAAGCGGCAGTGCCGCCACACATGTCGGTACCCTGCTTGGGCTGCGCCTTGCCGGGTATACCATGCCGGTGCATGGCATTTGCGTGCGCCGGGACGCGAAGAGCCAGACAGAGCGTGTTCTTTCCATCACCCGCCTGGCGGAAGACATGCTCGGTTGCGGCGAGATCGTCCCCGAGAGCGACGTGCAATGCCATGACGACTGGTTCGGCCCGAGTTATGGCAAGTTGGTGGAGAGCACGTTTGAGGCCATCGACCTCGCCGGTCGTCTGGAAGCGTTGATTGTCGATCCGGTCTATACGGCGAAAAGTCTGGCCGGTCTGATCGGCCTCACCCGCGCGGGCGCCTTCGAGGGCATGGAAAACGTGCTCTACATCCATACCGGCGGCCTGCCGGGCGTCTTCGCTTATCGTTCCGCGCTCTATCCGGACGGGTAAACTAAATTCATCCTTTTGATCAGGCCGCTCTTGATCGCGCGCATCGGGGCTGCAATGCTTCCGTCAACGCCCTCTCGGCGTCCTGTCCGCGGAAAGGGCTGCGCCCATCCTGACTGATCGATAACAGATCGATTTCCTTGCCTGCTGGCGGACACAGGCGATAACCGACGAGGGAATCGTATGTCTAAAGCCAACGAGCCGGCACTGGCCGTTCCGCGTGATTATTTCGGCGGACGGCTCAATCTCGAACAACAGAAAAAGCGTGCGAAAGAGCTTCTGAAAGCTGTCCGTGACGGCGATGCGGATGCTGTCGTCCGATGGGAAGCTCATCATCCGAAGGGCGCCGCGGCCGGGCAGCTGCTTGCCGATGCGCAACTTGTCATCGCGCGGGAAAACGGCTTTCCAAGCTGGCCGCGCATGAAGACGCATATCGATACGCTGCGTATTGCCCGCCAGCGCATGGAGGCGGGGCGCCCGCTGGTGCCGGATAGCGCCGACATGGTGCATGTCCGGTGTGGCGAGGATATCCGGCACAGCCTCAAGGTCGCGGGCTTTGCCGGTGCTTTCGTCGAGTTTTCCGACCCCTATTGTCAGGGGCCGGTGCCACGCCTCGACCGGGCGGCCTTTCTCGACAAGCGCTCTGAATTCATCGTGTCCGGATATGATCGCTCATTGAAAGACGCCAGGGACAGGCTCGAAGCGGAGTACGGCGCGGTGGACGCGCTCGGAGAGGGCGACCGGGTGGTGCTCTGGTTCGAGCATGACAGCTACGACCAGTTGATCCTTGCCCGCCTGCTGGCGCATTTCTCCCGGCTTGATGAGCGCCCGGACCTGCAGATGATCTGTGTCGGCAAGGTGCCTGGCGTGCAGGGCTTTGTCGGGCTCGGCCAGTTGCATCCCGAAGTGCTGCTCTGGCTTTGGGAGAACGAGTTGAAACCCGTGACCGAGGGTCAGCTCGCGCTTGGTGCTGAAGTCTGGAACGCGGTGACGGACCCGGACCCGACAGAGCTTGACCGGATCGTCCGTGACGGCACGCCCGCGTTGCCGTTGATGGCACCGGCGCTGCGGCGGCATCTGCGGGAGCTGCCCTCGGCACGCACGGGGTTGGGCCTGACACAGGCGCTGTCGCTGTCGATCCTTGCCAGGGCGGATGGTCAAAAGCTAACTGCAGGTCGGATCTTTCAAGCCCTGATGACCCGGCATGAGCTGCTGCCGTTCCTCGGAGATCTGATGTTCTGGCATGCTCTCAAAGATCTCTCCGCCAGCACGGAGCCGGTTATCGCGGCGGACCCGGAGACAGCGGATTTGCCCTGGCCGAA
>TARA_R110002051_G_scaffold4683_4_pt1 | contig 38069 bp, 33 predicted proteins | sample TARA_R110002051 | Tara Oceans TARA_R110002051 (sample SAMEA4397023) | marine metagenome | biome: Polar Biome; feature: [MES] marine water layer (ENVO:01000295) within the mesopelagic zone...; material: water (ENVO:00002006), including particulate matter (ENVO:01000060) such as...... | reverse complement strand
TATCGAGGGTACCGTAATGTTCGTAGATGTTTGTGGTTTTACAAAAATTAGTGAAACTACGAGTCCCGATGTCGTGGTTACCATGCTCAACACCTATTTCGACGCCATGGTCAAAGAAATTATGGAACAAGATGGTATTATCGATAAATTTATTGGTGATGCTGTAATGGCCGTATTTAGAGGAGAATACCATTTAGATCGTGCAATTGATGCCGCTCTTGCCATTAGAAACCAAGTAAATAAAATTCCTAACGTAGAGAATAAAGAAAATTTTAAACCCAAGGTATCCATAGGTATAAAAAGCGGTGAAATGATTTCAGGCAACATTGGGTCGGCAACCTTAAAACGACTCGATTATACTGTAATTGGTGATACGGTAAATACTGCTGCCAGATTACAAGACGCCGCAAAAGAAAACCAAATAATTATTTGTGAAGGCTGCTATGAACAAGTAAAAGAGGCCTTTAAATGTGAAAATTTAGGCAATATTACCATGAAAAATAAAGCAAAACCACTTACGGTTTATAATGTACTAGAATAATTTATTGAAGTCTATTAATTTCAAACCATGACCAAACCGCTGATGAGTCTGATAGTATAGATTATGATTATTTATTGAAATTTCACCAAGGATATATACTTTCAGGACGGTCTATCGCCAATGACCCTGAAAGATCTTATTGGATAAAAGGTGACAAGCATGAAGCTGCGGCCAATTTCTTGTATGGAACAAGTACCTGAAGCTCCTATTAAAAATTGGAGCTATCAAAAAAAATAAAACTAAAAAATGAACCAATTGGACTCCCTAAAACAAGGTAACCTCAAACTACTATTTACACTTATCGCAATCCCATTTTTAGCAATTGTAACCCTAGAAGCACAAGGCACAAGATTATTGCGTCAACCCGATATCAGCAGTTCACATATTACATATGTCTATGGTGGTGATATTTGGATGAGCCACATAAATGGTGGCGAAGCGAAAAGAATTACAAGTACACAAGCGGTGGAGTCTAATCCGTATTTTTCGCCAGACGGTAATTGGATCGCTTTTTCTTCCAATCGTACGGGATATCAATCGGTCTTTGTAGTGCCCGCAGAAGGTGGCGAGGCCAAACAAATTACATGGCATCCTAGCGGTTCTTTGGTAAGGGGATGGAGCAACGATGGTTCACGTATTCTCTACGCAAGTAACCGAGATACCGCACCAAGTCCCTATAATCGTTTATGGACTACTGGCGTTACGGAGAATATACCTTCATTGGTTCATCCACAATGGGGTTTTGATGGTGCTTTTGCCCCTGATGGCGAACACTTGATTATAGATAGGGTAAGCCGCTGGGACAGCGAATGGCGTGGGTACAGAGGAGGTCAAAATACACCTTTGATTATTTTGAACACCTCAACATCAAAAGAGGAATTATTGCCCAACGAGAACGCAACTGACATTCAACCACTCTGGTTGGGCGATGTGGTTTATTTTATATCGGATCGTGACTTGGTTTCCAACATTTGGTCTTACAATACTAAAACCAAAGAATTACAGCAAATTACCGAATTCAAAGGTGCAGATGTTAAATGGTTAGCAGGAAATGAGAACACACTAGCTTACGAACGTGAAGGTTATCTACACCTTTTGGATTTAAATACAAAAACAACAAAACAATTACAAATAGATATTATTGGAGATTTTCCATGGGCAGCCACCCAATGGGAAGATGTAAGTTCTTCGGCAAGCTCTGTATCCTTATCCCCTAATGGAAAGCGGATGATTGTTGAATCACGAGGTGATATTTTTACGGTACCCGTAGAGTTTGGCGATTCAAGAAATATAACGGAAACAGCCAATGCCGCAGATAGAGCACCCATCTGGTCGCCAAAAGGCAATCAATTGGCTTGGTTTTCGGATATAAATGGAAAAGAATATAGTCTTATGTTGGCATCACAAGACGGATTGGAAATACCTACGTCAATCGCTATCGGAGAATCTAAGATGGCATGGGATCCTAGTTGGTCACCAGACGCAAAATATATTGCCTTTGTAGATGATGATGTGCGTTTACGGGTATTGAATTTAGAAACAAAAGCCATACAGACCATCGATGTTGGGGGTACTAACATAGAACGCGGTAGCATTACCTTGAACTGGTCGCCAGATTCCAATTGGCTCGCATATGCCAAAGCCGGTAGCAATAACTTTAGACAGATTTTTATCTGGTCGGTCAAAGACGGACAAAAAAGAGCGATTACCGATGTTTTTGCAGATTCGTTCTCCCCCGCCTGGGATCTAAACCACAAACAATTTTACTTTTTAGCCAGTACCGAAGTGGCATTGGGCTCCGGTTGGGCAAATACAAGTTCAATGTCTGCCAGTCCCTCGTATGCTGCCTATATTGTTAATTTACAGCAAGATGATCCCTCCCCATTTAAACCAAAAAGTGATGAGGAAACCCCTGAAAAGGAAACCGACGAGAAAAAAGATTCCGATAAAAAGAAGAATAAAAAAGGAAAGGACGAAAAAGCTACAAAAAAGACCGTAAAAATAGATTTTGAGAATTTAAGCCGACGTACTTTATCCCTCCCTGTTCCAGAACGAGAATACAGCTTTATTGCATCGGGGCCAGAGGGTGCTGTATTTCTGGGAGAGTCCCTGCCAAACGAAAAAGGTCTCGCCCTTAAAAAGTTTACACTGGAAGATCAAAAAATCAAAGATTTCATTTCCAGTGTAGAAAAGGTATCCATTACCGGTAACGGTGAGCATCTATTGGCGAATGTAAAAGGGCAATGGAACGTTATGGATACCAAAGGAGATAGTGGTGAAAAAGGGAAAACGGTAAAAGTAGATCTTCAAATGAAATTGGATCGTTCCATGGAATGGAAGCAGATATTCGAAGAAGCATGGCGATATGAGCGAGACTATTTTTATGATCCAAATCTTCATGGTCGTGATTGGAATTCAGTTTATGAGCGCTATGCACCTCTTGTTCCCTTTATAAAACATAGGGCAGACTTAACCTACGTTCTTGATCAAGTTAACGGTGAACTATCCGTAGGCCATAGTTTTGTATTCGGAGGCGATTATCCAGAAGTGGCCGACTCTAAAATGGGAATGCTGGGAGCGGATATGATGGTTGAGAACAATCGTTGGAAAATAAAAAGAATGTATACCACCGAAAGTTGGAATCCAGGTTTATCAGGACCATTGGATGCTCCTGGCCTCAACATAAAAAACGATTACTACATAGTAGGGATCAACGGCGATGAACTGAGAGGTACCGACAATATCTACAAGTATTTAGATGGCACGGCAGACAAGCAAACCGTAGTACACATCAATAGCGAACCAACTTTTGAAGGGACTTGGAAAGAAATCATAAAACCCATAAAAAGCGAAAACTCCTTGCGGCAGCGTACTTGGGTAGAAGATAATCGTAGAATGGTAGATTCACTTTCCAACGGCAGGTTAGGTTATGTTTGGGTTCCAAATACCGCGGGCCAAGGCTACGTTTCCTTTAACCGCTATTATTTTGCACAACAGGATAAAGAAGGTGCCGTAATTGACGAACGATTTAATGGTGGGGGCTTATTGGACGATTATATGGTAGACCTTATGACCCGTAGCCTACGAGCTGGTTTAACGAACGAGGTACCCAATGGAAAACCCATGCAACTACCCGCAGGAATTTTAGGACCCAAAGTATTATTGATCAATGAAATGGCGGGCTCAGGAGGAGATTTCTTCCCTTGGGTTTTCAGGCAACAGCAAGCAGGTAAACTCATAGGCAAACGCACATGGGGCGGTTTGGTAAAGTCATCCGTTCATTATAGTTTGGTAGATGGCGGTGCCTTGACCGCCCCGGACAATGCAGTCTTTGACCCCATTACAAATAAATGGATTGCTGAAAATGTTGGGGTTGCCCCAGATATTGAAGTACGGCAAGATGCCCTGTCCCTATCTAAAGGAAAAGATCCACAACTGGAAAGGGCTGTTCAAGAGTTACTGAAGCAATTAGGTCCAAAAATAAATTTTACACCCCCAAAATTTTTGACACCTGCAACAGGTAATAAGAGTAATTAAGCACAAAAAACGATGATTAAATTTTTTAGAAACATCCGGAAAAATTTGCTCAATGAGGACAAAACCGTCAAATACATCAAATACGCATTTGGGGAAATAATCCTTGTGGTCATAGGAATCTTAATCGCGCTACAAGTGAGCAATTGGAATACACAAAGAAACAACACAACTGCAGAACAGGAAGTATTGGCCGATTTAAACACCGAGATAAAATCAAACATTTCAGCTTTGGAAAAAATTATAGATGAGCATGAGAAATCTTTAGTTGCAGGAGAGACAATTAAATCCTTAATAGTGGACACCGATAAATTAAAAAATATTCCAAACGATAGTCTAAAACCAATAATACAGCTTATGAACTACAACTGGACCTATGATCCCAAATTGGGTATTTTGAATTCTGTAATAAATTCGGGGAGAATAAATCTTATTCAGAACAAGGAAATAAGATATTTGCTGTCTTCCGTAAAGGAGTATATTGTAGATGCAAACGAATCTACGGGGGTAATAGGAAAAATTAGGGGAGAATATTATTGGCCAATGATTGCAGCAAAAAGGGAAGTAATTGATTATCAAAAACCTTCATTCGAATACAAAAAATCCTTTCGTGATCCTGAATTTGCCTGGTGGGTGAATTTCATTTCCGTTGTTAGACAAGAAGGTTTAGATGAAGAAAATGAGTTGTTGAAATTTCTGGAGAATATTAATCTAAAGATTGATAAAGAACTTAACAAATAAACTGACCAATTTATGATTAAATTCTTCCGTGAAATTCGCCGTAATCTCCTCGTTAAGGGCAAAACAGTTAACTATTTAAAATATGCACTAGGGGAAATAATCTTGGTAGTCATCGGTATACTAATCGCCCTTCAAATAAATAATTGGAACGAGGAAAAGAAACACCAAAAGGAATTAAAGATCAAGATACAGGCAGTCCTGCTAGATATGCGTGAAAATGATGCACATATCAAGGGAATCCTCAAAGATTTAACAAAACAGAACCAAGCTGCGGATTATGTCGTACCTATCATGGAATCTGAATTGAAAATCATTCACGACTCGTTAAAGTTCATCATGGATTTTAACTCCTTTACCACCACCCCCATTTTTACCCAACGAAACAACACGTGGGATTTTCTCAATACCAACGGTATGGTAACAGAATTGAATGATCCGCAATTAGTACTTTTATTACAAGAATTTTACGACAACTTTAATGATTTATCTATCAATTTCACCAACTCTTCCAATCCTGTACGTCTTGAGCTCCGAGAATTAAAATACGAACTATTCAAGAATTCTGAACATCGAAAATTTTTTCCCACCAAAAATCCTATAGTTCCCGATAAAGAGGTTTACGAATCTATTTTCAACGATAAGCGGGTGTTACCCTTGTGCCGCTTTATTGGCAGCACGGCCAATTATTTTGAAGCTGAAATAAAGAAATTAGATCGGAAAGCAGTTGACATCATCACCTACCTAGAAGCAAATTACCAACCCATTTGAACATGATTAAATTCTTTAGAAAAATTCGCCAAAACTTACTTTCGGAAGGCAAGACAAGCAAATATCTTAAATACGCCATCGGTGAAATAGTTCTTGTCGTGATCGGGATCTTACTAGCCTTACAGATTAATAACTGGAATGAAGAGCGAAAGCAAACTATTTTAGAAAATGAATTCATTACCAGTGTAAATAATGACTTAAAGCAAGATAAGACTTTTATAAAAAATGTAATAAATTTTTTGGAACCAAGAATTGCAGCCTTCAACGTATTAAATAACAATTTAACTTATTTATATAATGAGGATAGGCAATCATTAGATTCTATCTTTCAAATTTATTTTATTACGCAACGTACATTCTACCCAATATCCGGTACATATGATTCTGCTGTTTCAGGAAATCAAATGTCTACTTTCAGTAATAAAGCTTTAATACAAAAAATAATTAAATTATATAATTCTACCTATGATAGACTGATCGATAATGGTGAAAATCTAGACGAAAGATGGGATTTTTTGAGTAAAAAATATAGCTATGAAAGAAGAACAGGGCATTTTCGTGAAATGAATCCAAAACAGTTGACAGAATTTCTTGATGATCTATATCACCATAATAGGCAAATGGAATGGTATCTAGAACAATTAAAATTAACCAGTGCAGAAATTGATGGAATATTTTCAGAAAATAAAAAACAACAATCTTAAATAATGAATATTCTATGATAAAATTCTTTAGGAATATTAGAAAAAATCTGCTTTCAGAAGGCAAAACAAACAAGTATATTAAATATGCCATTGGGGAAATAATCCTGGTAGTCATCGGTATTTTGATTGCACTACAGATCAATAATTGGAATGAAAACCGAATAAACTCGAAGAAAGAAACTATTGTTTTAGCCAATATTCATAAAGAGTTTACACAGAATAAAAGGCAATTAGACTCCGTTGTTGGTCAGCACCAGGTTGTATTCAAAAATTGCGCCGGCGTCATTGGTCTTTTCCCAATAAAATCAAAACCAGGACCTGAAGCATTGGATTCATTGGCCACTATGCTTTGGTGGACTTATGGCGGAAATACCTTCAACCCCACGCAAACCAGCATTAATGCCCTTGCCAGCACATCTTCTTTCGATATCATAAAAAATGAAACCTTGCGCGATCTATTGATTTCCTGGAATGACTTGGTTACAGATTATCAAGAGGAAGAATTGGCTTCTAGAGATCATATTTGGAGTCAATATGACCCTTATCTGTCCAAACATTTTGATTGGAACCTTAATTTTAAAGATGAGCGAAACGATTTTAACGCACTTCAAACTCTGGAGTTTGAATATTTGGTTAGAAGCAGGTATGATTTGGTGGATCAAATATTGAATACAAGCGGTGAGCTACAAAAAGTACAAGCCACTTTAGATAAAATAATTGAACTTTCGAAACCTTAAGTCAACTAAAACCTATGATAAAATTCTTTCGAAAAATTAGACAAAATCTGCTATCAGAGGGCAAAACGACCAAGTATTTAAAATATGCTCTGGGAGAGATTATACTAGTAGTGATAGGAATTCTAATTGCCTTGCAGGTAAACAATTGGAACGAGGAACGAAAGAACTACGCAAAGGAACAAACCTTGCTTTTGGCATTGCAACAGGAATTTGATGAAAATCTAGAGCGTTTGAAAAATACCATAACTGTAAATAACGAGCGTATTACCAACTGCCTACTGTTGTTGCATGAATTATCACCCGAGGAATCTTCCCTTTCCCATAGTCAAATTTCGAAGCTATGGCTCAACGCATTGTCGAAAGATGCTGTCTACCGACCCAGCCTAGGTGCACTCAATGAGGTTATCGCCTCTGGTAATCTCAGCATTATTCACAATAGGGAAATCGCAACCTTTCTGTCTGCATGGCAATCCGAACTTGATCGAATAGGCATACAGGAAATGGCTGTTAAGAATCAACGCCTTCTGTGTTTTGAACGTACCAAGGAAATTGGTAACATGAGAATGGTCCTCCAGGCTATAGAAAACGATTTGGGAAAAGAATTACAGGAAAGCCCATTTGAGGATACAAACAAAGATCTGCTCAGGTCAAAGGCCTTTGAATCTGACCTAGTGACTTTTTTGGGCACTTCCAACCACTTAGAATCCGGTTTTTTAATTCCTTTAAAAGAAAGACTCGAGCATTTTTTAACCCTTGTAAAGAAAGAATTGGACCATGATTAAATTCTTCCGTAAAATTCGTCAAAACCTTTTAGCAGAGGGTAAAACCACCAAATACTTTAAATATGCTTTAGGTGAGATTATCCTAGTGGTCATTGGTATTTTAATTGCGCTACAAGTGAACAATTGGAACGAAGAAAGAAAGAACAATGAAGTTAAACAATCCTTGGTAGAAAATTTAATTGCTGATTTGAAGGAGGACATCCAAAACTTAGAGACACTAAATACCATAAATACCAACGCCGAAAATGAAGGATTTTACCTCGCCTCCTATTTAGACGATTCACTAAAGGAAATAGATACCTTAAGGCTTACAAATTCAATCGTATTTTGTGGTTACATTCCCAATAAATCCCTTATATCCTCTACCTATAACGACTTGATCAACAGTAATAATATTCACCTATTCAATGATGTGAAATTAAAAAAGCTTTTGGACGAATATTATGTAAACAATTCTTGGTTTCAACTCTTGAATTCCCGAATCCTCAAAACAGTCTGGTATGATTACCGTGATGAAATGTCTAAATTTCATAGTCCAAAGCTATATCAGGATTTCTATACATTCCAAAAACCGATTGAATCCAATGTTTCTAAATACCATGTACAATGGAATCAAATCAAGAACAATGATTATTTAAAAACTCAAGTGGGAATGATAGGCGCTTACAGAATATTGATAAGGCAAGATTTTGAAAAATATACCCAAAAGGCCAAAACCATCTTAAAATATTTAGAAGAAACAAAATAGCAACGATTTCAATGTTTATTGGTGTTAAAAGCAAGAAACGACAAGGACATCCAAAACTAATATTTATTAAAAAGACCCACCATTGACCCATGATAAAATTCTTTAGAAAAATCCGAAAAAAATTTCTTGAGCAAGGTAAAACGAGTAAATACCTAAGTTACGCACTGGGTGAAATTATACTCGTGGTTATCGGGATTTTGATAGCCTTGCAGATCAATAACTGGAATGAAGAGCGTTTGGATAATAATCGGGAAAAAATCACCATACAGAATCTAAATACCGAATTCAAGGAAAATTTAAGGGACTTGGATTCCATAAATATCATTTTGCAACACACCATTTTGGCTACGGAAAACATTTTTGGAAAGTTCAAAAAAGACGATCTTCAAGAAACCGAACAAATAGACAGCCTTTTAAATTACGTTATAGAAAGTCCTTCCTGGAAGCCTAGTGAATTTGTCTTGAACGACCTTCAAAATTCGGGTGGACTTTCGGAACTTAACAATAAAAATCTAAAAATTCTATTGTTTAATTGGTCCCGATTTTTTAAGGAGTTGCAAGAAACGATGAATCAAACGGAAGAGACGAATATCAATTTAATCGAATATATACGGGAACATGGTTCGCTTAGAAACATAGATGCCAAATCTAAAAAATTTCCATATGGACCATCGCAACTAAAAATGAACAATGCACTGTTACTTCAAAATATTCAATTTGAAAACTATATCGATGACAAGCTCTTTGTGCTCAAGGAGTCCGAAGCTGCCTATGCAGAAGCGAAACTAATCATTCAGAAAATTTTGGAGGAAACTACCTTAGAGTAAAAAAACCATGTATTGAAATAAACCAACCAAACATGATCAAACTTTTTAGAAATGTACGTAAACAGCTACTGGGGGGAAATAGGTTTTCAAAATATCTCCTATATGCCATAGGAGAAATAATATTGGTGGTCATTGGTATTCTTATTGCCATTCAATTAGATTCCTGGCGTACAGAACGCAAAAATAAAAAAACGGAAATCTCCTATTTGCATAGTATACTCGAAGAGCTTAAGGTTGACAGTCTTTCCCATATAAACGGCTGGGAAAGAAGGTATCCCCAAAAAATAGAGGGTCTAAATTTGGCCAAGGACTTTTTACATTTGCAACCTCAAATTGAGGATAGCATTGCATTTATCAATAAAGTGGGTCTGGGCGGCATGGGAGGTATTGGAAACATGCGCTTAAATAATCGAACCTATCTAGATCTGATCAATACGGGAAACTTTGGATTGATCCAGCAAGATGATATCCGCAACCAAATATCCTATTACTATTCATATCTGGATTTTACCATGGATTATTTGGACAAACTACGGACCGATTACCCAAGAAAATTAAACTCCTTAAGGCCTTTTGATCCCAACAATGTAGATAAAGTGGATAAACGGGATATTAAGCATTTTTTTGAATCGATAAAGCAGAACGATATTCTAGATCTTATAAACCAAGAGCTAACCTTCGCTCATTCCGCCGATAATCGCTACAACGACAGTCATAGAATTTGCTCGGAGCTTATAGATTCCATTAGGGCATATCTTAAAAAAATAGAATAATGAAAGTGTTCCGTTCCATACGCCAAAAACTAAGTAATCAGAACAAACTCCTAAAGTATTTAAAATACGCACTTGGCGAGATAGTTTTAGTAGTCATTGGTATTCTAATTGCCCTGGCCATCAATAATTGGAACGAAGAAAGAAATAGCATTGTCCAAGCTGAAAAGCACCTAAGGACCCTTAAACTAAATCTCCAGGATGACATTGTTCAAGCAGAAACCCTGTTGGCAGAAACACAAACCACTATAGACTATGCCAATGACTTTCTTAATCAATTCAAAACCCTTAAACCTGTAGATAACAACATACAAATGTATCTGATCTATCTCATGTTCGAACGGAACATAGAAGAGAATGAAAGCGGTTTAAACGCCTTATTGAACTCTAATAGTTTAACATTTGTCGAGGAGGACCTTCAAAACAAAATACTGAATTATTACAGAAACCTTGAGCAGTTAAAAAGCAGAGAAAACAATGCCAATACCGAGATTAAAACCATGTATGAGCCTTATGTAAGAAACCATTATTACTGGATATACAACAAGACAAACCCTTGGCATAGGCAGGCTAATTTTTATAAGGATGATCCACGACCATTAACGAACATTGACCTCTCCGCTGCCATTGCGGACAAAAAATTGGAAACCTATGTCATGAATAGAAGATACCAAGCTATGTTAATGCTCGATTTTTATTCAAATACCTTAAAAATGGCCAAGGAAATCATTACAGAAATAGAAGATAATCAAAATATCCAGACCCTGCCATGATCAAATTCTTTAGAAATATCCGAAAAAGTCTCCTCAACCAAGGCAAAAACGGTAAATACCTCAAGTATGCAGTTGGGGAAATTGTGCTTGTGGTTATTGGGATTTTGATTGCCTTGCAGATCAATAATTGGAATGAAACAAATAAGGACTTAAAAAAGGAACAGAAAATCCTTAATTCCTTATTGACCGCTTTTAAGGAAAACCTCGCATTAATCGTAGAAGCCCATAATTCTACCGACATTGCCTACTACGCTACGTTGGACCTTAAGGAACAGATCAAACCGCAGACTTCTGAATTCAACACAAAACGGATAGATACTATACTTAGTTTAATGTTCGGTTATTCTGCATTTGACCCAGCAAGTGGTGCCATTGACGAAGTAATCAATTCCGGCCAATTGAATCTTATACAGAATAAGGAACTTAAAAATGAAATTTCCAAGTGGTCCAGTAAAATTATTGATACCCAAACCGATTTAGAGATAACAAATGGGTATTTGTTCAATGAAATAATTATTTATTTATCCAAAAATGCCCATATTACCAACTTACTCATTGATAAATCCATTCTGGAATATACCAAACTTAGTCCGATACCTCCCTCCAGTTTTAATAAAGACTATACTTATATAATGGGTTCATTGGAATTTGAAAATATGGTTAATTGGCATGCAATTAACTTGGCTTACCTAGCAAATGAGTATCAATATCTGCAAACATACCTTGAACATATTATTGAATTAATCCATAACGAGATCAATCACTAGGACATGTTTAAATTCTATAGAAAAATCCGCTAGAACCTGCTCAGTGAGGGCAAAACAACAAAGTACTTTAAATACGCCATAGGTGAAATCATACTGGTTGTTTTTGGGATTTTTATTACCCTTTATATGAATAATCAAAAGGAAGAATACACCATTCAGAAGCAACAATAAAACTATTAAAGGCAGATAAAAAAAGACAATGAGTAACCTTAAATCACTTGCTATAGAAAAAGAAGAGTTATCCCTTAAACTGGACAATGCGATTACATTGCCAAACATAATGAATAGCGATCGCTTAATGAATAATTTGTCTGAAACTGATATGTCGCAACTTATCTTTGAGTTTCAAAAAACCGATAATATACTATTTTATGAAAACGAAGCCTTGAACCAAATCATTTATTCAGGAGGATTAAAAGAAATAAAAAACAACAGAATTAGAGCTTTATAAGCCTCGTGGGAAGGAAAGGAAAATCTAGTGAGGTTGCAAGAAGTACAGTTGGCAGAAGCTCAAAAAAACCTAGAGTCCTATCTTTATCAAAATTGTGATTTTAGAAATTTAGCAGATAATTTGATATATTCTAAAATCACGGGCGTGGATAGTGTCGATAGCAGAAAAGGAAATACAAACTTGTTGTACTCCAAGGAATATGAAAATTATATTTTTCAGTTTGTTGCCTATGGTTCTTCCATAAAAGAATCAGAATATTTAGACTTTGAGAACGAAAAGCAATCGCTCATTACATTGATAGACCAAGAATTGAATAATATAAATTAATACTATGATAAAAACGATATTATTTGCCATTGTATTTATGGTTTGTAATTCAAGTTTCACACAAACAATTGATGAAAAATATGCTAAAGATGTACAATCTATAGACGCTATAATAAATGCGTATTACGATGTAATATCTGGCTCTAGTGAAGACCAATGGCAGTTTGAAAGGGACAGATACATCCATTCCCCAAATGCCGTTATTACCCGGTTGGATGAAAACGGGAAAGCGGAATCGCATGTTTTAGAAGTGGAATATGTTCCCATGGCCTTGGCACCAAAGGAAGATTTTTACGAAAAAGAACTGAAAAGGAAAGTGACCCATTTTGGAAATCTCGCCCAAGTTTGGAGTGCTTTTGAGATACGTACAGACCCAAAAATAGTCTCAAATATTAGAGGATTGAACAGCATTCAACTTCACTATGAAAATGGCAGATGGTTTATTGACAGTTGGACCTGTGAAATGGAGTCAGAAAAAAATAAACTAGTAACCCGTTTTATAAACAGGGAGTGAAGACTTTAAATGTGATAATTTAGATAACTACTATGAAAAATAAAACTTAACCGATATCAAATTGGTTTAGATATTAACTTAAAAAATCACTAGTACCTATTAAAACAGTAAATATTGAGTATTTTATAGAATTATATAACCATCAACACTTTACTCATTAACAACTTTAAAAAATATGAGGTTGCACAATTAAAAAGTGAAAATGAAAAAAAAGAGGTTTTTATTCATTTTATTATGCCTTCAAAGTTCTGTTTATTCACAAACTGAGCTTGATTCCTTGTATAGCACTTGGCAGAATGAAAAAATTTCTGATAGTATCAGAGCTTTTGCACTAACAGATTATATCTACGATGGTTTTTTTTCATCACAACCCGATAGTGCTTTAATCCTAACGAATCAATTATACCAATTCACTAAAGAAACTAAAAACGAAAAGGGACTTATAGAGGCCCTTACCCTTAAAGGATATATTCAATTTAGAATAGGAAACTATTCCAAAGCATTGGCATCGTATGAAGAAGGATTGGAGATTGCTGAAAAAATAGACGATAAACTGGGTGCTGCTGATATTCTCGTAAAAATGGGATATATCTATCATGACAATGAAGATGTAATCAACGCATTGATTTACTATCAAAAAAGTTTGAAGATTTATGAGGAAGAAAATGACTTAGAGGGTAAAGGAAATATTTACAATGAATTTGGAAGCATCTATTTATCTAAAGGTGATTACGACAAGGCCCTAGATTATTATAAAAAGAGCATAGACATAAACAAAGAATTAAATTATGAAGAGGGTAATTCTGCCATGTACATAAATATAGGTGGGTTATACCTAACAAAAAATGATTTTCAACAAGCGCTAGATTATTATGAAAAAGGCTTGGTAATCGAAAAAAAGAAAGAAGATAAATTAGGAATAGCATCAGCACTATCTGGAATCGGAGGTGTTTATCTTGAGCAAGGAGCTTCCACAAAAGCATTAGATTTTCTTCAAAGAAGTTTTGATATCAGTGAAAGTATAAATGATATTCAGGGTGGAACTAATACACTTTTAAGTATAAGTGATATTTATCTTGATAATAAAAACTATACAAAAGCCATAACATATTGTAAAAAAAGCCTTTCTATGGCAAAGAAGGTCGGCGACTTAGGAGGTCAAGAATATGCTTGTGAATGTTTATATGAAGCCTATCGAGCATTAGGTAATTCCGAAGATGCCTTAATGTATCATGAACAAATGATTTTCATTGGCGATAGCATAAAAACAGAAGATTTAGCCATAAAATTACAGCAAATAGAATTCTCAAAGAAAATTATGGCCGATAGTTTAGTGCAAATTGAGAAAGATATAAAAGTGCAGCTACAGCATGAATCTGAAGTACGGCGAAAAGATAAAAATCGAAATCTGGCTATTGCAGCCGGAATAACCTGTTTTATATTGGCAATTGGCTTTTTCTCAAGATGGCAATACGTTAAAAAATCAAAAAATGTTTTAAAGAAAGAAAAAGACCGTTCAGAAAGTCTATTGTTGAATATTCTGCCAGCGGAAATTGCTGAAGAACTGAAAGAGAAAGGGGAAGCAGAGGCTCGCGATTTTGATTTAGTTTCTATATTGTTTACCGACTTTAAAGGTTTTACAGAAAAGTCTGCAGAACTTACCGCAGCAGAATTGATTGGTGAAATAAACCATTGCTTTAAGGCGTTTGACCATATTTGTGAGAAGTATGGTATTGAAAAAATCAAAACAATAGGTGATGCTTTTATGGCTGCCGGTGGTCTACCGGTACCTTCAACCGATTCAGTTCAGAATACGGTTTTGGCCGCGCTTGAAATGCAATCTTTTATGACCCAAAGATTTGTAGATAAAGAAACAGCAGACGGATTTACATTTGAAATGCGCTTGGGTATTCATACAGGCCCGGTTGTTGCGGGAATAGTTGGAGTCAAGAAATTTCAATATGATATTTGGGGTGATACCGTAAATACGGCAGCGAGAATGGAAAGCAGCGGAACAGTAGGTCAAGTAAACATCTCTCAACATACTTATGAACTGCTAAAGGATAATAAAAAATTCACATTTACGCATAGAGGTAAAATACAAGCAAAGGGTAAAGGAAAGATAGACATGTATTTTGTTACCAGTAACTAAAAACGAACATAGTATTATTTAATTTGAGCGCACCTTCATAATATTTATATCCATAAAACAGCTAATTAAAATGTTATCAATGCATAACTAGTTGCTATCCCTTTTTGCCCTTGTGTTGATATTGCATCCCATTTGGATAGTTGTCTTGGTATAGTTTTATAACCCACCAAATTCTTCAGATAATTAAACAGGTGCCTAGGGACATCATTTGTGGCCGTTCGTCCATAAAAATAAATGTATCTCCTACAAAATAGGTTAATTGTATGTGATTAAAGCTCCCCCCCCCTTTTTTTAACAAATACTTTCAAATAATAACTGGCAGATTGCAAGCAAAGCACAAAAAAGCCAATTATCAACTTTTAGACCACTAAAAACAATTAAAATGGAAACAGTAACAGCAATAAAAAAACAAGTAGACCCCTCAAATATCATGCAAATAGGCATGGGTTTCTGGGCCTCTAAAACCTTATTATCTGCAGTTAATATGGGTGTTTTTACCCTTCTAGCAAAAGGTGAGTTATCAGGAAATGATATTAAAACTAAACTTGGCTTCCATCAAAGAGGTCTGTATGATTTTTTGGATGCACTAGTAGCCTTGAACTTTTTAAATAGGACAGGGATAAAAGAAACCAGTTGCTATAGCAACACGGAAGATAGTGCGTTTTTTTTAGATAAAAACAAACCAAGTTACATGGGTGGATTATTGGAAATGGCAAATAATCGATTATATCCTTTTTGGAATGATTTGGAGGAGGGACTCAAGACCGGATTACCACAAAATGAATCCAAAACTGGTGACAAAAGTCTTTTCGAAGCAATATATAGCGATGAAGAAAAAGTTCGTGAATTTGTGAATGCAATGGCCGGAGTTTCTATGGGGAATTTTATGACTTTATCCAAAACGTTTGAGTTTTCAACCTATAAGACCTTATGCGACATTGGTGGTTCCGGTGCACATTTATGCGCTCAAATAGCCCTAAACAATGATCATATGAATTGTTTATCATTTGATCTACCTCAAGTAGCACATGTAGCACAGGAAAATATTAGTGCAATGGGCCTCAATGAAAAGGTAAAGATTATCTCTGGAGACTTTTTTACCGATGATTTCCCAAAAGCGGATGTAATTACTATGGGTATGATTTTACACGATTGGGGAATTGACGACAAAAAAATGCTTATAAAAAAGGCTTATGATGCATTACCAAAAGGTGGTGCCTTGATAGTCATAGAGAATATCATCGATGATAAAAGAAACGAAAATGCCTTTGGGTTGTTGATGTCATTAAACATGCTCATAGAAACTCCCGAAGGTTCCGATTTTACAGCTTCTGATTTTAATGAATTAGCTAAGGAAGCAGGTTTTACAAAAATGGACATTATACCATTAACCGGCCCATCTAGTGCAGTAATAGCAATCAAATAATAATAGTAACCAATAAATAATAGAACAAATGAAAAGATTATTGATCACCATAGTTTTAATACCACTAATGATGGTATCCCAGACCAATGAAAGTTTGGTCATTGAAAATATAATGTTGACCGTAAAGCCTGATAAAATAGCCGAATTTGAGGCAGGTATTGCAGCACACAACAAAAAGTTTCACGCCACAGGTCCATTTGGGGCCAGGGTCTACAATATCGATAATGGGAAAAATGCAGGAAAATACATGCTGATTATGGGGCCCCTACAATGGAGTGCTTTAGATGGTAGGCCCTCAAGTAAAGAACATTCCGAAGATAACAACAAGAACATAAACCAATATTTAGAGTCTTCGGTAGAGGTAAATTATATGAAAATGCATCCCGATTTATCAAATTTCTCCAAAGATTTTGAAATCAATAAAGTCTCGGTTTTTATGGTCGATATTAAACGATTTAAGGATATGGATTTTATGGGAAAAGTAGTGAAAAAAGTGGTGAAAATGTATAAGGAAAAAATGCCAGACCAAATTTATGGCATTTATACCAATGAGATGCCTAATATGGACGGTATGGATTTTGCATGGGTAGATTTCTTTGATAGCTATTCTTGGATGGCCAAAGACGATACGTTCATGCGAGATTTCGAAGATGTTCATGGGACGGGTAGTTTTCAACAATTCATGAAAGATGTAGAGGCTACAACCGATGGCGATAAAGGTGAGATATGGTCTCTTCGAAAAGATTTAAGTGGTCCAGATGCTAAAGTAATAGCCTTAGAAAGGCAATAATATCCATGTCGCAAATTTAAAGCTACTATTCAAGGCTTGGAAGCAAGTTCCAAATCTTAGCATTCTTTTAAACGATGTTTCAACCGAACTATAAATTAATGGTGCTTCTGTAAATAGGGATAGCCAATAATTAGTATTCCTCTGGAGTATCAATAAATATGAAGAAAAAACATCCTCCGCATTGTTCCAAAGAATTAATTGATTGGCATGAGGTAACCACTTTAAAACACCATTATGAAAATTAAACTAATTTACTTAACACTTGTTCTTGTTTTTTTAAGCTGTAATCAGGCAAAGAAGAAACCTTCAACACAAAATAATGTCAAAGCTTCCAATATAAATTCCATTCGGCTTGAACTACTTACCGATGCATTGAATACTCCAATTCAAATGAGTATTCCCGATGATGATACCCATCGTAAGTTCTTGACCAATCGTGGCGGTCAGATATGGATATTAGAAAACAAAACGGTATTACCCATACCTTTCCTTCAATTAAACACAGCGCAGGATTCCCTCGGACTGGAAGGGCCAGAAGGAATAGGAACCATTAATGGAATGGCTTTTCATCCAGAGTTTAGCACCAATCACAAATTTTATGTATGCTATAATGCTGCACCTTCTATTGTTAACGATCCAGTAAAACTTGTTATTTCAGAGTTTTTGGCATATAACGAGAATCCAAACCTAGCAAATAAAGAAAGTGAAATTAGGGTTCTTGAAGTTGAAGGTGACCAGATTTCACATAATGGAGGTGAAATTGCGTTTGGGCCAGACGGTTTTCTGTATATTTCCATTGGGGATGATGCCATGGACGATGAAAACTATGTCCATCATGCTCAAGACTTGAATCATTTCTATGGAAAAATATTACGTATAAATGTAAATACATTGCCTTACAGCATACCATCAGATAATCCTTTTGTAGGCATATCCGATGCTAAGCCCGAAATATGGGCATATGGTCTACGCAAAATGTGGCGGTATACCTTTGATCCAAAATCAAAACAACTTTTTGGTGCCGATGTGGGCGAAGGGCAACAAGAAGAAATAAATATTGTTACAAAAGGTGCTAATCTTGGTTGGCCCTATATGGAAGGAGAAAGTGTTTATATGGAAGATAACAGTATTGATAAAAGCGGTTTTAAACCTCCTATCAACACTTACTCACATGAGGATGGCATATGTATTATAGGTGGCGACTTCTATTATGGAAAGGAAAATCCCAATTTACAGAATAAACTTGTTTTTGGAGATTTTAAAGGTAGTATTTTTTCGCTATCCCAAGAAACCAATGGAAAATGGACAAGGGAGCTTCTGGAAATTGAAAACAAACCAAAAGATGTTTTTCTGATTTGTGGGTTTGATACCGATGAAGATAATGAACTATATGTGATGGGATTTTCGAATACGGATGTGGGACCTAAAGGTGCTGTTTATAAAATTATGCATTAGCTTGTACTTGTAAGTTGGTCAACAACTAATTTTGAAATTAAAACGTACTGATAGTACAGGATTGTTTAAAATTAATTGTTGACCATTTTTCCTTACCATTACTTTTTACTAAGAAATATCTAGTTTCTATGTATTATTTTGAAGAAATTATCTTTCAACAAAATGGCTTATTGTTCATAATAAAATCCTACAAAATTTTAGATTAAGAAAGCGATTTATAAACCTTCAACACATTCTCAATCTTAGCCTCCGTCTCCTTATCAATATTTTGGTGTTCTGGGTTTTCCTTTAACCATTTTACAGTCCTTTTAATACCCTCGGAAAAAGGAATCGTTGCCTTAAATCCTGGTACGAAGGTTTTTATCTTGGTATTATCGAACAAGACACTTTCAGCCTTATCTGCCAATAACGTTCCTGTAAACGATGGCTCTATGTTGCAAATAAAGTCAGAGGCTATATGTACCACTTTGGCTTCTTTGCCTAAAGCATCTGCCAAAATCTTATAAATCATATTCCAGCTCAGCACCTCATCTGAGGTAATATGAAAAGCATGCCCAATAGCAGGTGTATTACCCAATAAACCAACAAAGCCTTTAGCAAAATCATCGGAATGTGTTACCGTCCAAAGTGAAGTACCATCGCCATGTACGATTATTTCTTTTCCATCTAAAATTCGCTGCGCGGTATTATATTTATTAAACCCCCCAATGGCAATCGGTATTACGGTATCATACGTTAATGAAGGGCGAACAATCGTTATTGGAAAACCTTCTTCACGATAGGCTTTTTGTAATCGGTCTTCACATTGTATTTTTCCTTGAGAGTAATCCCATAAATTATTGCAAAGCGGTGTAGATTCGGTAATAACCGGATAACTCAAAGGCGTTTGATAACATGATGCTGAACTAATAAAAATATATTGCTTGGTCTTTCCCCTAAAAAGTTCAATATCACGCTCAATATCATCGGGTGTAAAGGCTATCCAATTAACAACTACATCCCAGTCGTGCTTTTTAAGCTCAGTTAATTCTTCGGGTTTGTTAATATCCCCAATAATAGAATGTGCTCCAGCAATATCAACTTTGGCCTTTCCCCTATTCAGTACATATAAATCCATTCCTTTAGCTACAGCCAATCTACTACTTGGTGTGCTTATGTTGCCTGTTCCTCCTATGAATAATACTTTCATTTTTATTTTTTATTTACTGAATATCAATTAGTTAAACTCAAAAATATTAAACATCCCTATAGAATGTTAATCCGTTTTTAAAAGGGTCGTAAAAGGAAAATTCTTTTGTTCCCCAAGCAGTTTCCCTTAAAAGGGTATGTGGATTAAAGATATCCTTTGTTCCATATTCTTGGTATAAAGATTCAATATTTTGGGTAACAATGCGCAACATAGGCCTAATAATTTCCGTTTCCCATGCTTTGGCATCATGCCATTGTAAATGAAGTTCTATAGCATCTCTAATAATACCAGCATATTTAGGTTGTTTAGAATCGTCAGCAAAAGCAATCCTAAACCCCAAGCGATTGACATAAAAATCCAAGCCCTCTACTACGTCCCAAACAGGGAGTACCGGATGTATTTGATGTAAGTAACCTCTGTCTTCCATATAACAAAAATACGAAAGACCATAAATACGGATAGCCGTTATAATATAATTAAGTGTTACATCAATAGGTGAACGGTTCGTTTGAAACGAATCGTCTAATTATTTTCTTCCCCCAACCAACGATACGCCTAACGAAATTATACCCAAAACTATAGTGATATAGGCATTGGTATTGTCTTGTTCTTCCACTTTGAATATTCCTAGATCCAATGACGCCTCGGGCATGATAAGGGTATAAATGCCATAAATTAACAATACGACACCCACAATAAGGAGAATTGATTTTACCGGTTTATTCATGATTATTTGATTTTGTAGTTGATGGTTAAGGTAGTTAAAATAGTCTTTCAATACCCGTACCACTTATCAACAACAAAAAACGTCATTGTTAGCTATAATTAAGGATATTAGGTTACCGCATTACAATTCATTTATGTAAATTCATGTCGTAACCAAAAAATCGACCAATGAAGATAAAATTACTTCTACCCATTCTCCTTTTTGTTTCATTCCCACTAGTCGCCCAGAATGAAAGTCTTTTGGAGCTAACGGATATTTTTGATATGGAGTTTGTCTCCGATCCACAAATTTCTCCAGATGGCAATAAAATTATTTATGTTCGGAATTTTAAGGATATTATGACGGACAAGAACCTGTCCAATCTATGGATCATTAATTACGATGGTTCCCAAAACAGGCCTTTAACGACCGGAAACCAAAACGACTTTTACCCGAGATGGTCCCATGACGGAAAGAAAATCATCTTTAAATCGAACAAGGCAGATAATAGGATGAAGCTGTATATGATGTGGTTAGACACAAAAGAAACAGCTCCTTTAACAAATACACCCAAAGCACCTGGAGCAGTCAGTTGGTCCCATGACGACCGCTATTTGGCATTTACAATGTTCGTTTCTGAGGCTGAGGAATCTATTGTTAAATTACCAACTAAACCAGAAGGTGCAAAGTGGAACACTCCTCCTACATACATCGATAAATTAAATTATAGGGGTGACGGCCAAGGGTATATCAAAGGTGGCCATGACCAATTGTTCACCCTCTCCATTGATGGAGGTACGCCCAAGCAATTGACAACTTCAAAATTTGACCACGGAGCTCCTGTTTGGGCTAAAAATGACAGAACATTGTACTTCTCAGCTAATTTTAATCCTGATGAGGCTTTTGAACCCGCAAATAGTGAGGTGTATGCCCTGAATATTTTAACAGCTGAAGTTTCTCCGTTAACTACTAGATATGGTCCTGATGCTTCGCCAGTGGTTTCTCCAGACGGTAAAATGATTGCTTACATGGGGAATGACGACAAATTACAGGGATATCAGATTACGGAATTGTACGTAATGAATTCTGATGGCACCAACTCAAAATTACTTTCTGAAAGTTTTGATAGGGACATTGCCAATGCCCAATGGGCCAATGATGGTAAAGGTCTTTACTTTCAATATGATACAGAAGGTGCTACTAAAATTGGACATATCTCCTTAGATGGAAAAGTTACTACACTTGTTGACGGTCTTGGCGGATTATCGTTAGGCAGACCTTATAATGCTGGAGATTTTACAGTTTCAAAAAATTCAAGATTTGCATATACGCTAGGGAACACGCAACACCCTTCTGATTTAGGTGTTGCCGATAAAAAAAGTTATAAGCGATTAACTTTTGTAAACGATGACCTTTTCTCGTTCAGGGATTTAGGTAAGACAGAAGAAATTTGGTGGAAGTCTTCTTATGACCAAAAAGACATTCAGGGTTGGGTGGTTACGCCACCAAACTTTGACCCAAGTAAAAAGTATCCGTTCATTCTAGAAATTCACGGTGGGCCATTTACAAGTTACGGTTCTGTATATAGTGCCGAAATACAGGCATACGCAGCAGCGGGTTATGTAATATTATACGCTAACCCAAGAGGTAGTACAAGCTACGGAGCAGAGTTTGGAAACTTAATTCACCATGACTATCCAAACCATGATTATGAGGACTTAATGAGCGGTGTGGATGCCGTTATTGAAAAAGGCTTTATAGATACAGATAATCTTTTTGTGACCGGTGGTAGTGGCGGCGGAGTGCTTACGGCATGGATTGTTGGTAAGACAGATAGATTTAAAGCTGCCGTAGTTGCTAAACCGGTTATTAACTGGACAAGCTTTGTACTCTATGCCGATGGTGCCGCATTCTTCTCTAAGTATTGGTTCGGCAAAAAACCTTGGGAAGATCCAGAAAACTACTTTAGACGTTCACCGTTAATGTATGTAGCAAATGTGACTACTCCTACCATGTTACTAACGGGAGAAGAAGATTATAGAACACCAATTGCAGAATCAGAACAATTCTATACCGCCCTAAAGTTAGAAGGTGTGGAAACGGCTATGGTGCGTATACCAGGAGCAGGACACGGCATTGCGAATAGACCTAGTAATTTGGTCGCTAAAATTGCCTCGGTTTTGGCGTGGTTCGACAAGTATAAGACCAAAAAATAAACAAGATTATGAGATTTTTCAAACTAGTAGGTATTGCATTAGTATTCCTTATAGTCAACAAAAGTTTTAGTCAAGACATATCGGTATTGACCTATAATATTAAATGGGACAATACCAATGATACCGTTAACAATTGGAACGATAGAAAAGATGCTATGGTTAGTTTACTAAAACATTACCAACCCAGTATTATCGGAATGCAAGAAGTGATGAACGGGCAACTGAATTATTTAGTTACGAATTTGCCAAATTTTGCTTCTATAGGCGTGGGCCGCGAAGATGGAAAAGAAAAAGGTGAGTACTCCCCTATTCTTTATGACACCCAGCTATTAAAGGTACTAAAGAGTTCAACATTTTGGCTGTCCGATACTCCCGATAAAATTTCTGTTGGTTGGGATGCGGCCTTGGAGCGTATCTGTACCTATGCCCTTTTTGAAGACCTGAAAACAAAAAAACAATTTTGGGTTTTCAATACTCATTTTGACCACATAGGGGTTGTAGCCCGTGAAAAATCCGCCGAGCTAATTGTCTCTAAAATGAAGGATATAAATGTGGACAACCTGCCTGTAGTTTTAATGGGCGATTTAAATTTGACTCCGGACGAAACTCCAATTCTATATTTAAAAGATGCCTTAACCGATGGTCAGTCTATTACCGAAAAAACTTTTTACGGACCGACTGGGACCTTTAATGGTTTTGACCAAGACCGGGTATTAACAAACCGAATCGACTATATTTTCGTAGATAGTTTTAATGTTCTAGAGTATATGCATATTGATGATAGAATGGAAAACAACAAACATATTTCTGACCATTTGCCTGTATTGGCTACGATTTCATTTTAAAAATAGCTTTTCATAAAAGTCTTAAGCATAAATAATTATCCCGATTGCATAATTGCATCGGGATATTCTATTTGTTTGAATGAAATAAATTACTTCTTCAGAAAAGAAATCAAAATTTTATTCAATTCATCTGGGTGGGTCACATTAAGTCCGTGCGGAGCGCCCTTAACGACTTCATAAGTACTGTACTTTATACCTTCTGCGGCTTGTTTCGCTGAAGTTTCAATAGGCACTGTAGCATCTGCATCACCATGAACTATTAAAGTAGGTACAGTAACATTTTTTAACTCCGATCTAAAATCGGTATGCATCCATGACAATGCAGTTTGTATCGTTGCTCTAGGCGATGCGAACGAAGCAATCGTGAAATCATAATCGAGTTGCGCTTCGCTTACCCTTTCCCCTTTATTTTCATCATAATTGTAAAAACCTTTACTGAATTCTTTTAAGAACCCAACTCTGTCTTTTTGTAGCGCAACAATAATTCCGTTTAAAGCATCCTCCGGTACTCCATCGGGATTATCCGATTTTTGTTTTACTAGTGGAATAATAGAACTGATTAGTGCCGCTTTTGCAATTCTGCTAGAACCATAATCCGTTAAATAACGAACTACTTCACCACCACCCATAGAAAATCCGACGATAATTGCGTCTTTCAAATCTAACTCTTCAATAATGGCATTTAAATCACCGGCCAATGCAGAGTAATCATATTCTCCCCATGGTGAAGAAGATGTACCAAAACCTCTACGGTCGTAAGCAATACATCGAAAACCTTCTTCGACAATTTTCCAAACTTGTTGTTCCCACGATTTTCGACTCAAAGGCCAACCATGTATCAAAATTACAGGTTGTCCACTACCGTAATCCTCGTAAAAAATATCTACTTGTTCTTTTGCTGTTTTATTTGTTATAAATGGCATATTTTATCTTTTAAAAGTTACTTACAAGGTATTAAACAATAGGTAGTTAACTTAGCCCAATGCGTTAAATAATTGGTTCATAACCGAATGTTTAAAACGATTATATTTACCAACAAAACGAAATTATATGTTTATACCAGAGCACTATAAAAACAACGATATACATGAAATTCATAGTTTCTTAAAAAACAATAGTTTTGGTATTTTAATCAATACGATTGAGGGAAAACCTTGGGGTACCCATATACCATTAGAACTTGGAAAAAATAAAAAAGGTAAAGATGTATTGGTTGGCCATATTGCCAAAGCGAATCTTCAAAGTAAAAATATAAAAGACAGTGATGAAGTACTATGCATTTTTAATGGTCCACACAGTTATATTTCCTCTTCATGGTATCAGAAAGAGGAAGTACCAACATGGAACTATGTTGCCGTTCATGTTTATGGAACGGTTAAAATTCAAAAAGCAGACGAATTACTCTCCTCTTTACATGAATTGGTAGATAAGTATGAGCAAAATTCAGAACATCCTATTTCAATAAATGATATGTCTAAAAAGACTATGAGACAGGTTACAGGTATAATTGGTTTTGAAATTATGATTAACGATATACAAGCCGTTAACAAACTGTCACAAGGTAGAAGCCATGACCATCCAAAAATAATTTCAGAATTAGAAAAGCAGGGTTCAGCTGAAAAAGCGATTGCCGAAGAGATGAAAAAACTTAAAAAATAGGCTGTGGTTGTAATTCTAGTTAAAAAATTAATCGACGAACTACATTTTAGTCTCATAATTAAATTTCAAAAAATAACCCAACCACCTATAATTCAATTGAATAAATAAAAAATTAAGGCTTTCGACAAACGGTAAAACTTACCCAAGTTTACAACGTAAATAAGGTGACTTTTAAACTCGAAAAAGATGATTTATATACTTTTCTGTTTTTACATGACCTTTGTTAGCGTTCTATTAGCGATTTCTTATCTCGCAAATAAAGATTTACAACAAGAATTGAAGTCGATCAAGTCAAAATAATATCGTTTAAGATATCTTTTGGTGAAATCAATCATTTAATTTTATGTATGTGGAAATTACCACATTCTATAATATCGCTATGACTGAACCTAAAAGCATTTATAATTTTTCTGGAACTTCTAAAATTGAAGAATGGCAAATTGTTAACGATGAAGTTATGGGAGGAATGTCAATGGGTCTAATCCAAATAAACTCAGAAGGAAATGGAGTTTTTAGTGGCCATGTTTCACTTGATAATAATGGAGGATTTTGCTTAGTAAGGTACGATTTAGAGTGTATTAAAGCGGAAGACTATTCATCTTTTGAAATTCGAATGAAAGGGGATGGTAAAAAGTATCAATTCCGATGCAAATCAAGTGACCTTCAAAGACATTCGTATATATACTCGTTTAGTTCTGGAAAAGATTGGAAAATAATTACAATTCCATTCCATAAAATGGAACCTTATTTTAGAGGAAATTCTCTTAAAATGTCAAACTATCACGGCGATTTTCTTTCGCAAGTCGCCATTTTAATAGGAAACAATAAAGAGGAAGATTTTAAACTTGAAATCGACTATATTAATCTAAAATAAAAAAGAGCCCTTTAAAGGGCTCTTTTTTATTTTTTAAAAGTAGTTTTTAACTGTCTTTCAAAGATTTCATATCAATTACAAATCTGTATTTCACATCAGATTTTTTCAATCTTTCATACGCTTCATTAATATTTTGTATATCGATCATTTCTATATCAGAAACAACGTTATGCTCTCCACAGAAATCTAACATTTCTTGAGTTTCTTTAATACCACCAATCAATGAACCTGCAATACTCTTTCTTCCCATAATTAAACTTCCACCATGTAATGGGTCTAAAGGTTCAACCGCACCTACTATCACCATTGTTGAATCCCTTTTCAACAATGCCGCATAAGGATTCATGTCATGACCAACAGGTATCGTATTCAATAAAAAGTCGAAAGAATTAGCATGCTTTTTCATCTGCTCTTGATCCTTCGAAATTATAACTTCGTCTGCACCTAGTTTTTTAGCATCTTCACTTTTAGAAGGCGAAGTGGTAATCATTACTGTATACGCACCCATGGCGTGGGCAAATTTTATTCCCATATGTCCTAAGCCACCTAAGCCAATAACACCTACTTTATCACCTTTTTTCACTCCCCAATGTGCTAGTGGAGAATATGTGGTAATTCCTGCACATAATAACGGAGCTGCAGCCTTTGCATCTAAATTCTCAGGGACTTTTAATACAAATTCTTTATTAACAGTAACACTTTCAGAATATCCGCCGAAGGTATGTCCGCCAGAATGCTTGTCCTTACTATTATAGGTAAACGTTGCTCCTTTTTCACAAAACTGCTCTAAATCATCTTTACAAGCACTACAAGTTTGACAAGAATCTACTAAACAGCCAACACCTACTAAATCTCCTACTTTAAAGTTAGAAACACCTTTACCGACCTCTAATACTCTACCAATAATTTCATGCCCTGGTACAACAGGATAAACAGAATTTTTCCAATCATTTCTTACTTGATGCAAATCACTATGGCACACACCACAATAAAGTATATCTATTTTTACGTCATCTTCTAAAGTTACTCTACGTTCTATTTCGTATGGTTTTAAATCAGCATCCTTTGAATCTGCTGCGTATGCTTTAATTTTTTTCATGAATTTTTATTTTGTTAACAATATTAAATTTACAACAAAGAATAACCTTGTTGTACTATTATACTGCTTTAACCCAACTTTAACGAAGTCGTTTAGTATGTGGCTCATAGAGCAAATAATAAACTTCAATAAGTTCATTGATCATAAAAAATTAATAACTTAAGGTATTCTGAATAAAAGAATTTGATTAAAACTGACATTTGTCATCTTCTAGTATTTTTAAAAAGTTTAAGTATAGATAGGATCAATGAACCAAATTCTTCTACCTTTAAAAAAACTAATCATTCCATTTAGGGTAGATAAGTTAATGCCCAATATTTTAATTTTAATACCTAGGGTACTAACAGGCTATTTACTTTCTTTTGTATTTGCTGTAAATAAATTTGGTACCCCTTGGACATCAAAATTCATAGGACTTGAATTATTTGAAGTCTCAGATTGGTTTGTTAAATTGGTAGAACAGTTCGGAACACCATTTACTCTAATGCCAGAAATGTTTGCTTGGTCTGCTGGTTTTACCGAAGCTTTGGGCGGCATTCTTTTAATGTTAGGATTAAACACTAGAATTACCGCTTTCTTTATAACTATCACCATGTTTGTTACAATAGCTTTTAGACCATGGGACGGGTCATGGAATATTATTCCCATATTTATTTTCTTTTGTCTTGGTCTATTTTTTATGGGATTTGGCTCTGGTAAATTTGGCCTGGATTATGTTTTAACTAGAAGAAATCCATACCAACTGCATTTTTAAAAGTTGTAAGCTACATTTCAGTCTCACTTTAGGCCAATTAAGTAACATCATTTTTAAGTTAATCTAGATAATCAGCATTTTCGAAGTAATCAATTCATCTATAAAACTTTAAAAATGAAAAAACTACTATTTACAATCAGTGTATTAGCATCAATCTTTACTGCAAAAGCCCAAAAAAATGATGGCATTACTTTAATCGTAATTATAAAAAATATTCTCAATAATGATGGCCATATCTTAAGTGCTTTGCACAACGAAGAATCATTTTTTTAAAAGTGATGGACTCATCATAAACCGAAACAAAGCTGAAATAGGAAAATTAACCCTAATATTCGAAAATGTTCAACCTGAGAAATATGCTGTTTCAATCTTACATTATGCGAATGACAAACACCGAATGGACTTTGAAGCGATCGGTATGCCAATTGAAAATTATGACATGAGCAATAATCCTATGCTAATAGGCCCACTAAAGTTTGACGATGTAAAGTTCATTGTTGGTAATGAAAATTTGAAACAAAAATTAGGTTTTACGCTTTTTGGTCTAATTCAAAGTTTTTGAGAAGTATATAGATTATTCAACTGATTTATGCATAAGTAACCACATTTTTTTTATATATTTTTTATTCTCTGCTTTAAATCAAGTGATTATAATTACTTTTAAATAAAAATAGCCATTTCATTGAGTTTTAAAGGTTTCTCTAACAAATATGGGATTAAGTAAATTTTACATTTTTAGCCTTTTGTCATTGTTCTTCTACTCGGTCGAAATAATTGCACAAGACCTACAATTAGATAGTCTTAAATCTATAATTAACGAGAACAAAAAGGATACCATTAACGTGAATGCCTTGTTGGATATCTCAAACATCCTTTCCAAATCGGACACCTTAGAATCAAAAAATTATGCCCTAAAGGCAATTGACCTAGCGGAAGAATTGGATTATAAAAAAGGACAAGCTTATGGGTATAAAAATTTAGGTTTGATACTATATGCCAAAGGTGAACTTAACAAAGAATTGATAGATTATTGGGAAAAATCCTTAGAATTATTTAAAAAAATAGATTTTAAAAATGGAATAAGCAACCTTCAAGGTAATCTAGGGAGTGTTTATCAAACTAAGGGTGATGATCCCACTGCATTGGCCTATTTTTTAAATTCATTAAGACTTGCTGAAGAAATAAATGAACCTAAGAGAATAGGCACAGCATATATAAATATTGGTAGTGTTTACGCCAATGAAAAAGCTACATATGAACAGGCCATAGAGTCATTTAATAAAGCTAAAAAAATATGCGAAAACATTGATTACAAAGAAGGAGTAGCATATGCTGCTGTAAATATAGCTGAATTATATCTCAAGACAAATAATCCAAAGGCAGCACTACAGGTGCTTAATGAGTATATGACTTTCTTTGATAAAGCTGATGCAGATAAAGCCAATGGCCTAATCATGATCGGTAGGGCCTATGAGGACATGGGGGAGCCAAATATTGCCGAAAAAAAATACATGGAAGCAATCATCTTAGCTACTGAAAACGATGCTAAAATGGAAGCTTCAAAAGCCTATATCCAATTAGGGAATATGTATAACAAGAAGAATGAACTTTCAAAATCATTGGATAAATATGAAAAGGCATTGGAACTGACCGAAATAACAAATGTTTTACCGGATAAAAAAAAAATTTATGAGGGGTTGGCAAATATCTATGCTAAACTTGGTAACTATGAGAATGCTTTTGATTTTCAAAAACAATTCTCTGCAGTTATGGATACAATTAGAAGTGATGATTATGAGCATACCTTAGGCAATTTAAGGTTTCAATATGATATTGAAAATAAGGAAAAGGAAATTCAATTATTAAATACCGAAAACAAAGTCAAAGAAATACAACTGGAAAAAGTGGCCATTTCAAAAAAATATTTCTACGCAGTTTCGGTCTTATTATTTGCTATAGCTTTTGGTGCGCTATTGCAATATCGTTTTGTTAAAAAATCAAATAGAAGATTAGCTGATGAGCAAAATAAGACGGAAAGCATATTACTTAATATTTTACCGGCTGAAACGGCCGAAGAACTAAAATTACACGGCTCTGTAAAGGCTAGGGAATTTAAACAAATTACAGTCCTTTTTACTGATTTCAAGGCATTCTCAACGGTTGCGGAACTAATTCCCGCAGATAAATTAGTGAAGAGTGTAGATTATTATTTTAAAAAATTTGATGAAATCGTAGAAAAATATGGACTTGAGAAAATAAAAACGATAGGTGATGCATACATGTGCGCAGGAGGTTTACCTACCGAAAATGAGACCAATGCCATGGATGCTTACAATGCGGCCATAGAAATATTACAATTTGTTAATAATACTCAAAAGAATCCGCCAAAGAATGTCCATCCATTTGAAATTCGAATTGGTCTTAATTCAGGTTCAGTAGTTGCAGGAGTCGTTGGAACTAAAAAATTTCAATATGATATCTGGGGCAATACTGTAAATATTGCCGCACGAATGGAATCCAGTTCCATTCCTGGTAAAATTAATGTTTCAGAAAACACCTATAATTTATTGAAGGATAAAATAGATTTTACCTATAGGGGAATAATAACCGTTAAAAATTCTAAAAAATTGAAAATGTATTTTGTAGGAAAAGAAATGAACGAAAATGAAATTATCAGTTAAAGTCTTTATAAAAAAACTTTTAGCTTGAAGTTAAATTGTATAAAATAATTGAAGATTTTTCTTATTAAAATAATTTTTGTAAGTTAATCCTTGATAATATATTTGCTGGAAACATAGAACCTATTATTGATGTCATTTTTCTAAAACCTTTTTTGAATACAATATTTTAAGTAATTTATTGTTTAATTTAATGAATATCAATTTTTCATTTTACAGTAGCTGATGAATTTGCACAACGAAAAGGCCTATCCTAAACTTTGTATGCAACTACTGTCCACCTTGGAAAAAAGTCTGCCAAATCATTTAACCTATCATACACTGGAACATACCATTGATGTAGCCAATGTTTGTAATGCCTATATTGAACATTATAATATAGAGGAAAATGATGCTAAACTTATGCGAATTGCTGCTATAGGGCATGACTTTGGTTATATCATCTCACCTATAGAACATGAAGAAAGAAGTATTAAAAGCTTATCTCATATTTTACCGTCAATTTTAACCCCTGAAGAAATAGCATTGGTAAATGGTATGATTCGAGCTACAAAAGTCCCACAGCACCCAACTAATTTTATGGAGGAAATCATTGCCGATGCCGATTTAGATTATTTGGGAAGAACTGATTATGATTTGTTAAGTGGTGGCCTTTATAAAGAATTCCAATATTACGATATTGTCAACAATCAAGAAGAGTGGTTAGACCTTCAAATTAAATTTCTTGAAAATCATAAATTCCATACTTCATTTGCGTGTGAATTTAGAAAACCACTAAAACAACAAAAAATCAAAGAGTTAAAGGAAAAACGTAAAGCTTTGGAATGTCAATAATCATTTTTACCGAGATATTTTTACTCCCACTTTTAACAAATAACAGATTTCAACTACATAATACCGATAAAATACTAATTTCTTCGATTAAATAGTATCATCCTAATAAATTAAGGTAATATTCTCTATTTTAATGTTTTGTATTACAAGTTTTTATAAATTTGATAATTCCCTCATTTCAATAACCTAGTCAAATAAGGTACTTATACTCTCTAGGTTTTTAAAGTTTAAAAAAAACGCTACAAACTTTTAAAAATGAGAACTTCATCACACTACACCACCTTAAGTAGAGCCACGGTACTACTAAATAAACTAAAAAGACCTCTAAATTTATTTATACTTCTGCTTATTTGCTCCACGGGTATCGTACTGGGTCAAGATTATGAAACCACGGGATTATCCAATAATTGGGAAGATCCTACTGCATGGACCTGTATAGGTGGTGGCTGTAATAAAAACCCATATCCAGTTAATGATATTTCCAACACTACCATAACTATAAGGCACGATATCAATTATAACTCCAATAGCCCAATTAAGCTAGGTAGAAATGGTGTTTTATTGGTCATTAATGATGCAACCTTGGCTACCTTAAGTAATATTAATGTTGGTACCGAAGGTGTATTATCGGCCAATCAAGGACAAATTAAAATAGGGCCCGGCGTGCTTAACAATTATGGGCGTATAGAATTGATCAATGCTATTCTTACCAAGAACGGGAATGTGGTAAATGAATCCGAAATGTTACTTTCAAATGCCTGTGTAAATTTAACGGATGGTAATTTTATAAATAACAACCTATTTACTGGGTCTGGTAGTGTTAAAACACTTAACGGTAATGTAAATAACTTTGGTACCTGGTCTGTTGATATACTTTACTTCACTAGTCGAAATAGTAGCGGTGTTCCGATATCTCCTAGCACCTTGGAGGTAGTTGATAAAAGGTGTGAATGTGTTCTGATAAATTGTGATATTTTACCGGGATATCCGCCAAATTCAAAAGTAAACGAACTCATTGGTTCGGCCTTAACCTCCTTGTTCAACAATTATGACCCAAGTGTACCGGTAAATGAATTTATCTACACCTTAAATTCAGAAGGGGACGTATTAATAGAAATTGTAATACAATCCGGTAAATATGATACTGTTGTTTCCCTATTAAGCTCCTTCAGTGTTTTTTCAGGAGACTTTATTTCAGATGTCTATGATCCAACAGACGATGAACGAGTTATTACAGTCTTCTTTCCAATAGAACATTTACCGGAACTAAATCCCAATTCAGACCTTATCAATCAAGTTTATGAAGTTTCCAGACCTATCCCTAATACCGGTTTAATACCTAGTCAAGGGGATGTTGCGCAAAATTCAGCAATAGCTCGACTCGGTTGGAACTTATCCGGGAAAGATGTGAAAATAGGGGTTATTTCAGATAGTTATGATCGTATTAGCGGTGTTCAAGGTTCATTAGGAACCGCCGTTATTCGTGATATTGAAAATGGTGATCTTCCGGGTGGAGATCAAAAAGTAAAAGTATTACAGGACTATCCTTTTGGCCCTGCTAGTGACGAAGGTAGGGCGATGCTTCAAATTCTTCATGACGTAGCACCCGAAGCGGAATTGTATTTTACTACCGGTTTTGTTTCCGAAGGTAATATGGCTGCAGGAATCGCTGATTTGGTAGCTGCGGACTGCGATATTATCGTAGACGACCTAACCTATATGAAAGGCCCCTTCTTTCGTGATGGTATTGTGGCAGATGCTGTTAATGAAGCTACTTCTTTGGGGGTCTCCTATTTTTCCTCGGCAGGTAATTTTGGAAACCGATCATTTGAAGCAAATTTCACTGCTGCTCCAGCACCCAATGAAATTCGTCATGATTTTGGAGGGGGAAATTCTTTACAACAGTTACAATTAGAACCCGGTCAATATATAATCGCCTTGCAATGGGAAGATGATTTTTATTCCTTGGGATCGTTAACTGGAGCTAAAAATGATCTTGATATCTATTTAGCAAATGACAATGGCAGTATACTTTACGGATTCAATAGAAATAATTTGGGTGCAGACCCGGTTGAAATTATGCCTTTTGTAGTCGTAAACCCTACTACTACTAATTTGGTCATTGAAAGAGCTGCAGGAATCGGAACTCAAGTACCGTTCAAATATGTGGTATTTAGAGCGGGTAACGATGGTAATTTCGCCGCGGTTCCAGCTGCGAATGCCTCTACCATAGTTGGCCACGCCAACTCAGATGGCGCCATCACAGTTGGTGCTGTGCGTTATGACAATTCACCTGCATATGGTGGTAGCCTTTTGGCACAACAATCCTCTTCCAGAGGAGGAACGAAAACTGAAGGTGTAGCACGTAATAAACCGGATATTATGGCGCCAACAGGGGGTGATACTTCTGTAAATTTGGGTGCACCCGATTATGATAATAATTCATTCCCTAATTTCTTTGGTACTTCCGCATCTGCACCACATGCTGCAGGTTTAGCTGCATTGATTATAGAGGCCAAGAACAAGTTTATAGATCCTTCCAATACAGATCCTGCTTTAAATACAAGAAAACTAATTACGGATAATAGTATAGATATGGGAGCCGCTGGCTTCGATTTTATCAATGGATACGGTTTTGTAACTGCGGATAATACCGTTGGAGCTTTTGCAAATCCCTCACCAAACCTGATTAGTTTTAACCTCGAAAACTTGGATACAGAAGTAACTAGTCCTGGTGAAATTGCCTTTGATTTGATCCTGGAAGGGAATTCCTTTGATGAAAGTTCAATCGTCATTTTTAGAGGAGAGGAATTGGAAACTACCTTTATTGATTCAAGTACATTAATTGCAACTATACCTGAGTTTATTGGAAATCCCCCCATTTATGTATTCACTGCTTCAGGTCCACTTACCAATGGATCGGATGGTGGCGAATCAGAAACGTTAACCTTTGAGGATATTCCCATTACCAATGTTATTATTAAAGGAGATTCCTTTGAAAGACGTTATGGCGAAACGAATCCTGAATTGACATTTACTACCTATGTTGGAGAAACGGAAACAACGCTTTCCCCAGAAATCCTGGAATTGCTCCTACCCTCTGTAACGGTAAGCACGCAGGCATTACCAAATTCTAACACAGGACTTTATGCTATTACCTTAGAACTAGCAGAAATCAATGTTGGCCTTCAGGAACTATATAGTTTTACTGCAGAACCTGGAGTTTTGAATATTATACCCATGCCAGTTACCATTCAACCACAAGTATTGGAACCAATTGTATATGGTGACCCTTTACCTGAAGTAACCTTTGATTATATTTATGGCGTACAAGGTGAAACAAACATAGTGGTTGACAATCAAGTGGCCAATACCTTTGCCTATAATCATGTAAATGCCCTTTCACTTGTTAATGGTCTATCATTGGTAAACGGTCTGTCTTTAGTTAATGGTCTTTCCTTGGTCAATGGGGAACCTACGATAAATGGCTTATCCCTTGTAAATAAAACATTTTTTGTGTCTCAAAGTACGGTTGACCAATCCAACACGATTATTGAAAATGGCTTATCCTTGGTCAATGGAACCGGACAGGAAAAGTTAGTGAATTTTGGAGCGGATCTATTTTCTGAAACTTCTATTGAGAATGGTAGTCTATCTTCCATTACCAACGGGCTTTCACTTGTAAACGGGCTTTCTTTGGTCAATGGGCTATCCTTAGTGAACGGGCTTTCATTGGTTAACGGTATTTCCCTTGTAAATGGCTTATCATTGGTCAATGGATTATCCTTGGTCAATGGGCTTTCCCTTGTGAACGGACTTTCCTTGGTCAATGGTGAACCTCTACCAAATTCAGATTCCGATAAAATATTTAATGCATTCAATAATATTCTTGTAATACTGAATGAAAATGATGCATTAAGCGAAACACCCATTGATATTAAACCCATAAACGTAATTACCGGATTGGATGCTGGCACTCAGTATATTATCCCTGGTGGGTTTATTGACAGTAATTTCGAAATAAGTTATCTTCCTACCGCTATTGAAATACTTCCTGCGGAGCTCACAGTTACTACTGGTGATACTTCATTAACATATGGAGATGTAATTCCTGAATTTACAGGATCAATAAACGGACTCCGATTAGGTGACACTGCTGCTGAAATTTTCCCTGAAGGTCTTATTTATTCTGTAGGTTGTAGTACTTGTAACGTAGTGGATAGTCCATATAGCATTACTGCAACATCGGAAACAAACAACGGCAATTATACCATTAGTTATGAAAATACTGGTCTATTGACGGTGAACCCTTTTAATATTACCATAAGTGCCAACGATGCTACAATAACTTACGGTCAACAGGAATCCTTAGGATTTACAATTAATGTGTCACCGGACATTCTACCTTACGAAGAAACAACTGAAGATATACTTGGCAATTTCACCTACACCCCTGAAAATGGATGTACGGACGCAACAGTTATTGAGATAATTCCGTCCATAAACAACCCTAATTATAACATTAACCTAGAAAACGGGTCACTTACTATTTCTGCCACCTCACTTCAAGTTGCTATTGGTACACTTATTATTAACGAAGGAGATCCAATCCCTACAAACTTTACCACTACTGTCACCGGATTAGTATGTGATGACCAGGCGCCCATACTTACCGATTTTATTATAATGGATCAAAACAGTACTACCGTTAATGGAATACTCGCTCCTGGTGAATATACAGTATCAACTGATTTAGCTATCTTAGAAGGTTATGACAACTATAATCTTAGCTTACAAACAGGTACGTTATTTGTTTCCCCAATGGTAGGTTGCAATGATCGTATAAAGGCTTCCGATATTTGCCAAAGTCCAGCAACATTATCAGATTATCCTCAAATTACGACTAAACTTCGTTTTGAATATACAAATCCTTTGAGCGTACCGGTATTTATTGAAAATGGGCCAAATAGCATCTTAAAAGGAAACGCATTTTATATGGGAACACTACCTGAAGTGTTCCTTCCAGGGGTACATTCATTTGATATTTATACGGACGGCCGTAGATTGCAATGGGAAGTTATCACCAATGGATGTAATAGCGCCTCCAAGTCTGCCAATGGCTCTAATGCAAACCCTTGCGGTACCTCATTTTCCTTTGATATGTCTTCCATAGAGCAAACACAAACCGAAACCTCAGCAACATCCACTGTTTATCCTAATCCTGTTTCCAATTATGTAACACTAAATCTAAAAGAAAGTATTCAACCGACCGAACTTAGTGTTTTCAATGAAACTGGTCAACTGTTATTATTTAGGGAAATATCACCTGCTGAAGGTCAGCTTATTGAAATAGATTTGACTTCGTTCGACAAAGGAATGTTGTTTTTCCGTGTAGAAAATGAAGGTGAACCTACCTACATAAAAGTATTGAAGAATTAAAACAATTGAACTAATAAAAACAGGCCCAAAAAAGAGGGCCGTTTTTATTTAGACCATTTTTGAGTATTACGTAAAACTTAGTACCTTAACTCTTTACTTTGGATAGAATATTGTTTGCTAAGCAAATACAGTATCCAAAAATATTCAATGCAACCTTTACGACTTGGAATATGACCAAAAAAGAAATTAAAAAACAATCAAATAAAGAACATATTTCTAAAAAGGATTACGAAAAATTTAAATTGATAAAAGGTGAAAGTTCCCATACTGAAGAACTTGTAGATCATTATTGGGGAAGTATTAATTATGTTTTTAGCCTAATTAAGGCTTCCGAAATAAAGGCAGGGTTAATTTTGTCGTTCTATGGAATATTACTGAATATTATATATGGGAGTATTGTAACCGTTTTACAGAAAGATGATAATACATGGCTAATATACATCTTGATTATGTCTTGGGTCATTAGCACCATTATATCAATCTATTATAGTATTCGATGTTTCATCCCTAAAATTGAAGACACTTATGATCCCAATATATTTTTCTTTGGCGATATAATTTCAAAATTTGGTACAATTCGAGAGTTTTCACAAACCTTTTACAACATAAGTCTAACCGAAGAAGAACTCTTCGATCATTTGGGGCAACAGGTTTTTATCAATTCAAAAATATCTGCCTATAAATTTAAGTGTGTTAATTACGCTATTCGCTTTCTTGCTATTGGCCTAGCAATATTGTTCTTAACAGTACTATGCTATGTTTTTACTGAATTCATATTAAAATAGATAGTCTGTTATTTAATGGGTAGAATTACCAGATGTATAATCTTTGAAAGATAAGTTTACAGGAAAAGATATTTAAAACTCCAAAGGTATTCCAATACCACAGTATAGGTTATGATAATCGTTTTTAGTAATTTTATAGCTACAAACTATATGAATGACTATTACACAATTACAATATGTGCTC
>TARA_R110002051_G_scaffold7041_7_pt1 | contig 38075 bp, 35 predicted proteins | sample TARA_R110002051 | Tara Oceans TARA_R110002051 (sample SAMEA4397023) | marine metagenome | biome: Polar Biome; feature: [MES] marine water layer (ENVO:01000295) within the mesopelagic zone...; material: water (ENVO:00002006), including particulate matter (ENVO:01000060) such as...... | reverse complement strand
CATCCACCTTGGGACTGTGAAAGGCGCGAGGTCTCCCCCGCGCCCAATTCCTTTAACTACATCCCGACGTGCCGCCGCAGGTGTTGCACTTCATGCATGTGCCATTGCGCACCAGCGTGTAGTTGCCGCATTCGCCACAAGGATCACCCTCATAGCCCTGCATCTTGGCCTTGTCGCGCAACGAGATGCCCGTGGCCGCTGTGGTGCCTGACGCAAGCGATGTCTCCGGCTTGACCGCCACCGCGACATTGCCAACCGCCGCGGCAACCGCGTCATCTGTCGCCAAAGTCATGCCACCTTGCAAAACCACCAACTCTTGCGGCATCCGCTTGCGCAAATACCCTGTCGAGCTGATCTGGCGCAGCACTTCCAGCGACCGGTTTGACGCAGCCTCGGACGGCGACACAACATTCGCGACACCCTCCATTTCGCCGCGACCAATATCATCAAACGCGGCACCCTCTGGCTTCACATGGGCCAAATCGGTGCGGTCCAGATAAGACACCGCCAATTCGCGGAAAATATAGTCAAGGATCGACGTCGCATTCTTGATGCTGTCGTTGCCCTGCACCATGCCCGCAGGTTCGAATTTGGTGAATGTAAACGCATCCACAAACTCTTCCAGCGGCACACCGTATTGCAGGCCAACCGACACGGCGATTGCGAAGTTGTTCATCATCGCGCGGAACCCTGCACCCTCTTTGTGCATGTCGATGAAGATCTCGCCAAGCTGGCCGCCCTCATATTCGCCTGTGCGCAGATACACCTTGTGACCGCCCACAATCGCCTTCTGGGTATACCCCTTGCGGCGCTGCGGCATCTTCTCGCGCTCACGGTTGCGGACCTCTTTGACGATGATTTTTTCGACAATCTTTTCGGCCAGCACGCGGGCCTTCTCATGGCTATTGCCACTTTCTAAGATTTCCGCCGCTTCATCATCATCCTCGACCAGCGACGCCGCAAGTGGTTGCGACAACTTCGATCCATCGCGATATAGCGCATTTGCCTTCACACCCAAAGACCACGACAATTCATAGGCCTTCTGGCAGTCTTCGATTGTCGCATCATTAGGCATGTTGATCGTCTTAGAAATCGCCCCCGAGATAAACGACTGCGCCGCGGCCATCATATAGATATGGCTGTCAACACTCAGATAACGCTTACCTTTCTTGCCGCAGGCATTGGCACAATCAAACACGCTATAATGCTCTTCGCGTAAATGCGGCGCACCCTCAAGCGTCATTGTGCCACAAACATGGTCGTTTGCCGCCTCGATATCCTGCTTGGAAAACCCAAGATGACGCAGCAAATCGAACGTCGGATCATTCAACTTCAGGGTCGGAATACCCAGCGTCTTGGTGCAGAACTCCTCGCCCAATGTCCACTGGTTGAATACAAACCGGATATCAAACGCGGCCTTCAACGAGCCCTCGATCTTGTCAATTTCGGCTTGCCCAAAACCATGACCAATCAGCGAGGTGTGGTTGATTGCAGGCGCCTGTCCGATCGACCCGTGACCCACCGCATAGGCGATGATCTCTTCAATATGCGCAGAGCCATAGCCCAGTTTTTCCAAGGCCGCAGGAACTGACTGGTTGATGATCTTGAAATAACCACCACCCGCAAGTTTCTTGAATTTGACCAGCGCAAAGTCCGGCTCGATGCCTGTCGTGTCACAATCCATCACCAAACCAATGGTGCCCGTTGGCGCGATCACTGACACTTGGGCATTGCGATAGCCGTGCTTCTCACCCAGCTCCAACGCCTCGTCCCATGCAGACACAGCCATGCCAGCCAAGCGGACATCGGGGCAATTGTCATGATCCAACGGCACCGGTTTCACGTCCAAACCCTCATAGCCGCCGGTCAATCCAAGTGCTGCCTGACGGTGGTTGCGGATCACCCGCAGCATATGCTGCTGGTTCTTCTTGTATCCCGTAAAGGCCCCCAACTCCCCCGCCATCTCGGCACTTGTCGCATAAGCAACCCCTGTCATGATCGCGGTCAATGCAGCCCCCATGCTGCGTCCTTCAACACTGTCATAGCCATAGCCCATATTCATCAGCAAGCCGCCGATATTGGCATAACCCAGACCCAGTGTGCGGAAATCATAGGACCGCTGGGCAATTTCCTTGGACGGGAATTGCGCCATCGTCACTGAAATCTCGAGTGTCACCGTCCAAAGACGCGTCGCGTGCATATAATCTTCAACTTGAAACTCGCCGTCCTTATAGAACGTCAGCAAATTCATCGACGCCAAATTACAAGCAGTGTCGTCAAGGAACATATATTCCGAACACGGGTTCGATCCACGGATCGCGCCATCCTCGGGACATGTGTGCCATGCGTTGACCGTATCATGATACTGAATGCCCGGATCGGCACAGGCCCACGCCGCATGACCGACAGTTTCCCACAAATCACGGGCACGGATGATCTTGGCGACCTCACCGTTTTTGCGGTTAATCAGCTTCCAGTCTTCGTCGTTCTCAACAGCTTTCAAAAACGCGTCGGTCACACGGATAGAGTTGTTCGAGTTTTGACCCGAAACAGATGAATACGCCTCGGAATCCCAATCCGTATCATAGGTCGGAAACTCGATCGACGTATGACCCTGCTTGGCATAATCCAGAACCCGCTTCACATACGTCTCGGGAATACATGACTTTTTCGCAGCGCGAACAGCGGCTTGCAGGCCGTCGTTCACCTTAGTGTCGTAGGCGTCATTCACCGCGCCATCCCACGCTTTGATCGCAGCAAAGATCGCATTGAGGTGACGCTCGTGCATCTTGGACCCGGCCACAATAGACGCGACCTTCTGCTCTTCCAGCACCTTCCAGTTGATGAATTCCTCAATATCAGGATGGTCCGCATCCACGATCACCATCTTGGCCGCACGGCGCGTTGTGCCACCCGACTTGATTGCACCAGCAGCACGGTCACCAATCTTAAGGAAACCCATCAAACCCGACGATTTCCCGCCACCCGACAGGCTCTCGCCCGCCGCACGCAAGCTGGAAAAGTTGGTGCCTGTGCCAGATCCATACTTGAACAAACGCGCCTCGCGGACCCATAGGTCCATGATGCCACCCTCATTGACCAGATCATCGCCCACCGACTGGATAAAACAGGCGTGCGGCTGTGGGTGCTCGTAGGATGATTTAGACGCCGTCAACTTGCCTGACTTGAAATCCACATAATAGTGGCCTTGGGCTGGACCATCGATGCCATATGCCCAATGCAGTCCTGTGTTAAACCACTGCGGACTGTTGGGGGCCGCGCGCTGGGTCGCCAACATATAACGCATCTCGTCGAAATAAGTGCGGGCATCCGCCTCGGTCGAGAAATAGCCGCCCTTCCAACCCCAGTATGCCCAAGCACCTGCTAAACGATCAAACACTTGCTTGGCAGAGGTCTCACCGCCAAACGTGGCACCCTCAACCGGCTCGGAACGCCACAAAAACTCTGGCACACCTTTTTCCTTCACGCGGCGCGACGCCGACGGCACACCTGCTTTGCGGAAATACTTTTGTGCAATCACGTCAGAGGCAACTTGCGACCACGCTTGCGGAATTTCACACTCATCAAGTTTAAATACAATCGTGCCGTCGGGATTGCGAATTTCCGAGGTCGTTGTTTTGAAAGCGAGAGATGCATAGGCATCTTGGCCCGCGTCTGTGAAATTGCGTTCGATTTTCATGGTCTACTGCCCCTAAATTTGTGGTCGTCTGTGCGACCTATCCGAAATGTAATTGCCCCGCGTGGGGCCAGAAAGGCCATCTCGACAACGCAGAACCACACCAGAAATAAACCAATCTGGGTCGTTTTAGATCATCAAATCCGGCCTATGCCTTTTTGGTGATCATCCTCTGCGCAGCCACTACATGTAGTGTTGTCGTATCTGGCTCATACTAAGTGACGCATCTGCCCCTAGTGGGTCAACGAATTTTTAACCCAAAATGTTGATTAAAGTTGTTGACGGGACGCTAGATTTTGTGCGGCAAGCCGTCAGGGCGATTCATCCCCCGAGTTGTCCACAGAAAGTTAACAAATTGCTCATCCGCAAAAACCAATCAATCGGCAAACTTAGCCACAAACATTGATCTATCACTTTAAGGTTATGCACCGGACGCAGCCAAGAATCGGTAAAACCGGTCGGCGTTTCCACTCTGCATTGCGTTACAATTTTGCGACGACAATAAAATCGACCGAAAACGCAAAAGGCCAACCCGAAGGTTGGCCAAGTGCCACTACACGTCACCGTGTAAGCTAAATGGTCGGGGCGATAGGATTCGAACCTACGACCCTCTGTTCCCAAAACAGATGCGCTACCAGGCTGCGCTACGCCCCGACTGGCGCCTATCTACTGTCAGCAAAACGATTTGAAAACCCCTAAACCGCGAATTTATTCACAAGGTGAAATTGCGTCGGGACCAAAGGCAGGATGCTGTAAAATATCACCGGTTTTGATACCTAAACGACCGGTCATTCCGCCGTTAACTTCCAAAACAGCCACGACGCCCGACCCACCATCAATGACGGTTTCATCCATCGGCACTGCGTTCTCATGGATCGAAAGAATCGTGCCATCTGGACCGGCGAAAATCATGTCCAGTCCGATCAACGTGTTGCGCATCCAGAACGTCGCACGTTGTGGCGCGTCGTAAACGAAAAACATCCCCGCCATTGTTGGCATCTCGGACACGTTCATCAGACCTCGGGCGCGCTCTTCATCGTCGTCGGCAACTTGGACCGTAAAACCAGCCTGCCCAAAGTCACCCTTGACCGTCACACGGTTTGCATCACACACGGCGGCCGCTGCCCCGTTCGCACCAAACGCAAGCAAGACCGCAAGTCCTATAATTTTCATTTTGATACACTTTCCCAACTGACCACATCCACAGCCATTCGGCCGCGACTGCCTTCAATCAGGCGCAGGCCAATGGCTTCACCCGCCTGCAAATCCGATAAACCGCAACGACGCAAGACTTCGACGTGCACAAATACGTCAGCAGCATCACCAAAGATATTCGCAAAGCCGAATCCCTTGCCCTTATCGAACCATTTCACCCGCGCAGGCTGCACAGGCTGTGCCAAAATTTCTTCTCTTGAAAACTCTTCCATGTCGCGCAGCGGCGGCGTGTCGTGCGCATCTACCGGCGGGGTCAGCGACACAATAGAAACCGCCTGCATCCCGCGCTCGGATTGTTGAACCGTCATTGTAATGACAGACCCGTCAGCCACGGACCCTTGCCCGTAATTGCGCAATACATTTGCGTGCAACAAAATATCAGGGCCGCCGGCTTCGCTCACAATAAAGCCAAACCCCTTTGACGGGTCAAACCACTTTACAACGCCATGCATTGTCGTTTCGTCGCTGGTTTCGGTGTCATCTGTCATGTCAGTATTCTCGATCTGCTTGGGGCAAGGCAGTGTCGCTCGACCACTCCAGACCACGATGACGACCATGTAATGGACACGAATTCAAGCCCCTACATTTCACGACGCGTGAAATTCAGGGGTAAAGGCGCTGTATATCCCACGGGTCATTCACACCTACGCGGGACCATCGAAACCTGTCATGCAACCTAAAGGCGCCATCAGCCCAAAATTCGATCTCGACGGGCTCAATCCGGAAACCACCCCAATTCTTAGGGCGCGCAGGATTCGGCCCCTGCTTTATGGTCTGCGCTGCCACCTGCGCCATCAGTGTTGATCTTGAATCCAAAGGCTGTGATTGCTGTGATGCCCAAGCCCCAAGTCGGCTTTTCAGCGACCTTGATGCATAATAGGCGTCCGCCTGCGGCCCCTCTTCCTTCACAACAGTCCCGCGCACCCGAATTTGACGGCGCAGCGATTTCCAATGCATCACAAAGGCGGCCTTGCCCGCACTGGCGATCTCTTGGGCCTTTTGGCTTTCATAGTTGGTGTAGAACACAAAGGCATCGGTTTCGATCTGCTTGAGCAACACCATACGGGCATTGGGCATCCCTTGGGCATCCACCGTCGACAGTGCAATCGCATTAGGATCATTGGGCTCGGTGACACGCGCCTCGTCCAACCAACGCTGCGCAATCACAAACGGATCATTCCCCTCGAAAATACCAGTCATATCGGCCATCAGTCTCTCCTTGATGCAAATGTCACCGCACACGCTCATGCCTTGCTGTAGCGGTGTCAATCGCCTAAACAATTCCCAACCAATGACCAATGCGGGAGCAGGTAAAAATGACGTCAAACTTGATGCAAGGGAAACGCGGGCTGATTATGGGCCTCGCCAACGACAAATCCATCGCCTGGGGCATCGCCAAAGCCTGTGCAAACGCAGGCGCAGAGCTGGCCTTTTCGTACCAAGGCGATGCTTTGAAAAAACGCGTCGATCCCCTCGCAGCGTCGCTTGGCTCTGATACCGTCCTGCCGTGTGACGTCTCGGATATGGACAGCGTTGATAAACTCTTCGCCGACCTCGAAGCAAAATGGGGCAAGCTCGACTTCATCGTGCACGCCATTGGTTTCTCGGACAAAAACGAATTGCGTGGCCGCTATGTCGACACCAGCCGCGAAAACTTCCTGACCTCAATGGATATCTCGGTCTATTCCTTCACCGCTGTTGTGAACCGCGCCGAGAAAATGATGAACGAAGGCGGCTCTTGCCTGACCCTCACCTATTACGGCGCTGAACGTGTCATGCCGCACTATAACGTCATGGGCCTGTGTAAAGCCGCCCTAGAGGCCTCCGTGCGCTACCTCGCAGAAGACCTCGGCAAAGACGGCATTCGGGTCAACGCGATCTCGGCAGGCCCGATCAAAACACTGGCCGCCTCGGGTATCGGCGACTTCCGCTACATCCTGAAATGGAACGAGTTGAACTCCCCATTGCGCCGCACCGTCACCATCGACGACGTGGGGAAATCTGCTCTCTACCTGTTGTCGGACCTCAGTAGCGGCGTCACAGGCGAAACGCACCATGTCGACAGCGGCTACCACGTTGTCGGTATGAAAGCAGTCGACGCCCCCGATATTTCAACCGTTTAAGGACCACTGCCATGTCAGACCGCTTGCCCCACGAAAAAGGGTTCCATATCTCATGGGACCAAATCCACCGCGACAGCCGTGCGCTTGCTTGGCGTCTTGACGGCAAAGGGCCCGATGACGGCGCATGGAAGGCTGTCGTTGCCATCACGCGCGGCGGTATGGCGCCTGCGATGATCGTGGCGCGTGAGTTAGACATTCGCACAGTCGATACCATCTCGGTCAAATCCTACCACTCGGGCGGCGGTGCCGCAGACGAGCGCCGCGAGACCGAAGTGCTGAAATACCCCGATGCGGACATGATGGGCGACGGCACGGGTATCTTGATCATTGATGATCTGGTCGACAGCGGCAAAACCCTCGAGGTGGTGCGCGAACTTTACCCACAAGCCCACTGCGCCACGGTCTATGCTAAACCGCAAGGCGAGCCGATGGTGCACACCTTTATCACGGGCGTCTCCCAAGACACATGGATCTTCTTCCCATGGGACATGGCGCTGCAATACGTCGAACCCTATCGCGGCAAAGATTAAACATCCCAGATGACTGAAATCGTGACACCGGCCCCTGTCAGCAAATGGGCGCACCTTAGCTTTCTGGTCTCCATGCTCGGCAAAGGTGCGCTTGGCTTGGCGCAAATCTTGGGCGGCTTGGCGCTTGCATTCACGCCCACCGGCGCGCTCAACGGGCTTGTCTTGCGATTGGCCAAGCTGGAACTCGTCGAGGACCCCAACGACTTCATGGCCAAATGGGCGCTGGGGGCCGCGAACGCGCCACAAATGGCAAACGAAACCTTCTATACCATCTACCTGCTGATCCACGGCGGGCTGAACCTTGGGCTTGTGCTGGCGTTACTCGCGGGGCTCCGCTGGGCCTATCCTGTTTCTATTGCAGCACTGGCAGGATTCATCATTTACCAACTTAGCAAGTTTGCTCTCACAGGCGATTGGGTCATGATTGCGCTTAGCGTGCTGGATATCTTTGTGATCTGGCTGATCTGGCGCGAATGGCAGGCCCACAAACGGATGATACCATGACACGCACCGCATCAACCTTCGCCCCTCCGGTCATGGAGGCCCGCCGCTGGCTTGACGGGGTCACGCACCCCGCCGACCGGCCCCTGTTGAACGTCAGCCAAGCAGCCCCCGTTTATCCACCGCCACTGATCATGCGCCAAGCTATTGCCGACATCGTCGTGAACGATCCAGATGCGCACCTCTACGGCCCTGTTTTGGGCCTTCCGGCGCTGAAATCCGAAGTCGCCCAGCAGTGGAACGCCGCCTACAACGGATCAATCCACGCCGATCAAGTGGCCATCACCTCGGGCTGCAATCAGGCCTTTGCCGCCGCCATCAGCACCCTTTGCGACGAAGGCTCCGAAGTTATTGTGCCCGTGCCCTACTACTTCAACCACCGGATGTGGTTGGATATGGCGGGCGTGAAAACCGTGGCGTTGGATGCAGGGCCTGCGATGATCCCCGATCTGGACCGCGCAGCTGCGCTAATCACTCCGCGCACCCGTGCGATCTCGCTAGTCAGCCCCAACAACCCCGCAGGCGTCGAATATCCGGCTGCAACTTTGCAAGGCTTCTTTGATCTGTGCCAAAAACACAAAATCGCACTGATCGTCGATGAAACATACCGTGACTTTGATAGCCGCACAGGTGCGCCGCACGCCTTGTTCGAAAACCCGGACTGGGCGGATACGCTAATTCAACTCTATTCGTTTTCAAAAGCTTACCGGCTGACAGGCCACCGCGTGGGTGCAATCGTCGCCTCGACAACCCGCCTCGCCGAAGTCGAAAAGTTCCTCGACACCGTGACCATCTGCCCCAATCAAATCGGACAGCGGGCCGCGCTGTGGGGGATGCAAAACATGGGCGACTGGCTGGCAGGCGAGCGTTTGGAAATCCTCGACAGGCGGGCGGCGATCGAAGAATCCTTTCCCACACTCGCCGCCAAAGGTTGGACGCTCAAAGGCTGCGGCGCTTATTTCGCCTACATCCAGCACCCTTTTGACACCCCCTCAAATGAACTGGCCCCGCAACTGGTGCGCACCGCCGGCGTCCTCACCTTGCCCGGCACCATGTTCATGCCGTCCGATGTGGCCGGCGGCGCGCAACACCTGCGCATCGCCTTCGCCAATATCGACCGCGCAGAGGTCAGTGAATTGATCAACAGATTGTCAAACCTCTAGCAGCCACTTGCACCTGCCCGCGTTGCGCCCTATCCATTTGCGACGCCCCTCTGGGCACAAATTTACTCGCGGATAAGGCACCTTCAACATGGCGACCAAAAGCAAAAACCGGTATTTCCTCTGGATCATCATGGGTCTGTTGACCATTGGCCTTTTGGGCTTCGGGACAGGCGGGCTGAACGGCAACATCCGCAACATCGGCACCGTTGGGACCAAAGACATCCCCGTCGCACAATACCAGCGCGGGATGCGCGACCAGTTGCAATCTTTCTCGGGGCAACTTGGCCGTATCGTGGGCTTCCAAGAGGCCCAAGCAATCGGACTTGATCAAGCCGTGCTTGCGCAACTCATCACCGAACGCACCCTCGACAACGAGGCCGCAACTTTGGGCATTTCCATCGGCGACGAACGGGTGCGCGAAGAGGTCCTGCTCGTGCCTGCCTTCCGCGGCAGCACAGGCGCGTTCGACCGCGAATCCTACCGGTTCACATTGCAACAAGCAGGCGTCACCGAAGCACAATTCGAAACCAGCATCCGCGAAGAAATTGCACGCACCATGCTGCAAGGGGCCGTGGTCGGCGGCGTGCCGGCACCTGACGCCTATGCATCCGCGCTGTCGCAATTCATCGGCGAAGCGCGCGCAATCACTTGGGCGGCAGTGACCGAAAGCGACCTGATCACCCCGCCCGCTGCAATCACTGATGCGGAACTACAAACCTACTACACCGAAAATCCGGATGCCTTCACCTCGCCAGAGGCGCGCCAAATCAGCTATGTCTGGCTGACACCCGAAATGATCCAAGACCAGGTAGAGATCGACGAGACCGCATTGCGGGACCTTTACCAAGAACGGATCGCGGAATTCGTGCAACCCGAACGACGTTTGGTCGAACGGCTGATCTATCTCGACGAAGCGGCCGCACAGGCCGCCAAAGACAGCCTTAGCGACACCGTAGACTTTGACGCCTTGGTCGCCGCACGCGGGTTGGCGCTGGCCGACGTGGACATGGGCGACATCGCACGTGACGAGCTGGGGTCCAACGGGGATGCAATCTTTGCCGCCAACCCGGGCGACGTGATCGGCCCGCTCGACACCTTCTTGGGTCCAGCCCTTTTCCGCATGAACGCCGTGCTGGCCTCTCAAACCGTCACCTTTGAACAAGCACAAGGCGACCTGCGCGAAGAACTTTCCTCTGCACGCGCACGGCGGGTCATCGATAGCGGGCGCGAGAAAATCAATGATCTTTTGGCGGGCGGCGCCCAACTCGAAGACTTAGCCGAACAAACCGATATGGCCTTCGGGACCATCACATGGACCGATCAGGTCCAAGACGACATCGCAGCATACGAAGAATTCCGCATTGCTGCCGCCGACGTCACTGACGGCGCCTACCCGACCTTGATGGAACTGGCCGATGGCGGCGTGTTTGCGCTGCGGCTCGAAGAGATCATTGCGCCCGATATCATCCCCTTTGAGCAGGTCCGCGAAGAAGCACGCGCAGGCCGGACGCAACAAGCGGTCCAAGACGCCATTCTCGCCCAAGCCCAAGACGTAGCAAGTACCATTTTGCCGCTGACAGGGTTCGAAACGTTGGGACTTGCCGCGAATTCAGAGCGCGCAGCGACACGGCGCAGCTTTATCAATGGCACACCTCCCGACTTTATGACCCAAGTGTTTGAAATGGCGATCGGTGACGTGCGGGTCGTCGACAATGGCGACAGCGCGATCATTGTGCGGCTTGACGGAATTGCCGCACCTGACGAAAGCGATCCACAAATCATCGCGCAAAAACAGGCCGCTGCCGATCAAGCAATCTCGGGCATCAGTCAGGACATCTTTGAGGCTTTTGCCGCATCCGTGCAGAACCGCACCGATGTGATCATCGATCAGGCCGCGGTGAACGCCGTGAACGCCCTGTTGCAATAGGCGGATCAATGGCGCTTCTTCCCGACTTTGACAGCTTCGCACAGCACTATAACGCGGGCGAAAACCAAGTGGTCTACGCGCGGCTCGCCGCCGACATGGACACGCCTGTGTCCTTGATGCTGAAACTGGCAGACGCAGGCAAAAACGCCTTTATGCTGGAATCCGTCACAGGCGGTGAAGTGCGCGGACGCTATTCGATCGTGGGCTTCAACCCCGACCTGATCTGGGAATGTCGCGGCACCACCAGTCGGGTAAACCGCAACGCACGCTTTGACGACACTAGCTTCACCGAGATCGACGCCGACCCGCTGACCGCCTTGCGTGGGCTTCTGGCGGAAAGCAAAATCAACCTGCCCGTCGATCTGCCCGCCGCCGCTGCCGGCCTGTTTGGCTACTTGGGCTACGACATGATCCGGCTCGTGGAACACCTGCCGAACGTCAACCCCGATCCACTGGGCCTGCCCGACGCGATGATGCTGCGCCCCTCTGTGGTTGCCGTGCTCGACGGGGTCAAAGGTGACGTGATCTTGGTGGCCCCCGCATGGGCAAATTCCGGCCTTTCTGCAAAAGCCGCCTATGCACAAGCCGCCGAACGGGTCATGGACGCCACCCGCGCCCTTGACCGCGCCCTGCCGGCACATCGCACATTATCAGATGCGCTCGAAGTCGCCCCGCCGGTCTCCAACTTTTCGCACCAGAACTATTTGGCAGCTGTTGACAAGGCGAAAGACTACATCCGTGCAGGCGACATCTTCCAAGTTGTGCCCTCGCAGCGCTGGACCCAAGAGTTTCGGGAACCCCCCTTCTCGCTTTACCGCAGCTTGCGTCGCACCAATCCGTCGCCGTTTATGTTCTTCTTCAACTTTGGCGGTTTTCAGGTCATCGGTGCCAGCCCCGAAATCCTTGTGCGGGTTTTCGGCAAAGAGGTCACAATCCGCCCCATCGCAGGCACGCGGCCCCGCGGGGCGACCCCCGCCGAGGACAAAGCCTTTGAGCTGGACCTGATGGCCGACAAAAAAGAACTCGCCGAACATTTGATGCTGCTTGATCTGGGGCGAAATGACACTGGCAAAGTCTGCAAAATCGGCACCGTGAAACCGACTGAACAATTCATCGTGGAACGCTATTCCCACGTCATGCACATCGTCTCGAATGTGGTGGGTGAACTGGCCGATGATCAAGACGCGCTTTCGGCTTTCTTCGCGGGGATGCCCGCGGGCACCGTCTCGGGCGCGCCAAAGGTCCGTGCAATGGAAATCATCGACGAGCTGGAACCGGAAAAACGCGGCGTCTACGGCGGTGGCTGCGGTTACTTCTCGGCCAATGGCGATATGGACATGTGCATCGCGCTACGCACGGCGGTCTTGCAGGATGAAAAACTTTATATCCAAGCAGGCGGCGGCGTGGTCTACGACAGCGACCCCGAGGCCGAGTATCAAGAAACCGTGCACAAATCCAACGCGATCCGCAAGGCGGCGGCAGACGCGGCTATGTTTCGCAGCGGGAACAGCTAAATCATATCACCGCGGATGGCATACGTAGATCATACGCCAGTCATACGTGGATCATACTGCATTTACGCGTTATTGGCCCGATAGTACAGCCGACGCCGGTGCCAAGACCACCTGCCCCGCACGGTTCGCCGTGCCCCATAGAATCAACGCAGAAATCGTGTCGGGACGCACCCGTCCTAGCAAAGTCACACCGCTTTCCTGACGCGCGCGAAACGCCGCTTGATCCAGAAAACGCCTGATCACCCGCGCATCCTGCCCCTCGCCATCCAAATCCCTGTAAACCGCCGCCGCAGGCACATCTGCACCCTCTGCGGCACGCAGCGCCATGTTCAGGCCCTTGGACAGCGTCACCAATCCACGCCCGTCGCGACCCAGTAGCGCCATCGCCTGATCCGTCACAGCCCGATCATTTTGCAACCCGCCGTTTCCGGCATCCAGCATCAAAACCGTATCCGGCAAAACCGCAAATGTCGCTTCAAATGCAACCTCTACATTCGCGGCCGTGGCCCCGACTGGCAGTGCAGCCAACACTCCGACCTCGATCCCCGCGCGGCGATACTCGACCATCTTAGCACCCACGTCAGGTGCAGAGGGGTTCAAAACAACAGTCACAGGAAACGGCAACGCCGACAGCGCTGACACCGCCCCGTTCATTGATCCATCATCGATTAAAACGATTGCCATCAACGGCTTGGCGTCCACATTCTCAAAACGCGTAGCAAATCGAACCAAAGCGGGCGCATCATTCGCGATAGGTGCGCTCGCCTCCTTGGGCGTGTCCGGCGCGGCGTCGGTCACGATGCGGTTCACCTTCACCGATGCATCCCCCGTGGGCAAATTAGATCCCAACTCAGGGTTGGCTGGCGCAATCAATGCAGGCACCGCTATCGCGATTTCTTCGGCAGGTGCCTTGATCGGCGCTTTTGGCATCGGGACGGGAATATCAACCAACGGCGCCGCCGCGACGGGTTTATCTTCGACCACCACGGGCACTGGCACAGGCGCAGGCTGCGTAGACACGGTTAAATCCTGCTCGGCTGCGGGCACTTGCGGGGCGATTGATTGCGGGTTCGGCAAAACCGGCTCTTCTGTCGCGGCCTGAACGGTCGGTGTCACATCCGTCATCTGGGGCGTCATCATATCATCGGCGACCACCGCGGTTCGCGGCACGCCGGCCGAGATAACATCGGCCATCGGTTGGGTGATTTCCACCTGCGGCACCACCACTTTAGGGGCCTGCACTGCACCGACAACATCGTCTTGGGCCAAAGCAGCTTCAGGTTCGGACCCTTGATCGGGGACAACTGCGTTTTGCTGCGCGGTCATTTGCGGCGCGGCAGGCGGTGTGTTGCCCGCAGGCTGCTCTGTGATCAATGACGCCGCACCAAGTGACACCCCACCAACAACTAAACCCCATAGCCCGCCGGAAAATAGCCCTCTTAACACCGCATTGCCCCTTTGCATTTTCTCTCAATTGCGCCAAGCGACCTTGACGCTACCCCGCCTGTCGGCCCATGTAAGACGCACTATACCGCGACCCAATAGGGGATCGGTAGCCCCTAATTGACCACGCTAGGCGAACATATGCTGCTATTGATCGATAACTACGACAGTTTCACCTATAATTTGGTGCATTATCTTGGCGAACTCGGGACCGAGGTCGTCGTGCGACGCAATGATGCGATCGATGTCCAAGAGGCGATGGAAATGCGCCCTGCGGGCATCATGCTGTCTCCGGGACCCTGTGATCCGGCACAAGCTGGTATTTGCCTTGCGCTTACACAGGCCGCCGCAGAAACCAAAACCCCGCTGATCGGTGTCTGTCTGGGTCACCAAACCATTGGCGAGGCCTTCGGCGGCAAAGTCGTGCGCGCAGGCGAAATTGTGCACGGTAAAATGGGCACGATGCATCACACTGGGAAAGGTTTGTTCCGCGACCTACCCAACCCGTTTCAGGCGACACGCTACCATTCATTGATTGTCGAGCGGGAAAGCTTGCCCGATTGCCTCGAGATCACAGCCGAGCTCGACAATGGCATTATCATGGGCCTGCAACACAAGACCCTGTCAATCCACGGCGTGCAATTTCACCCTGAAAGCATTGCGTCCGAGCATGGCCATAAGCTCTTGCAAAACTTCACTGATTTGCTGAAAGTGCCGGCATGAGCGACGCCTTAAAACCCCTAATTGAAGCCGCAGCCAACGGCCCGCTGACCCGCGCGCAGGCCGAGACCGCATTCGAGATCCTGTTCAACGGCGACGCCACGCCCAGCCAGATCGGCGGCTTCCTGATGGCCCTGCGCACCCGTGGGGAAACGGTTGACGAATATACGGCAGCGGCAAAGGTGATGCGCGCCAAATGCCTGCCAGTCAAAGCACCCGCAGACGCGATGGATATCGTGGGCACCGGTGGTGACGGCAAACATACGCTTAACATCTCTACCGCTACCGCCTTTGTGGTCGCAGGTGCGGGCGTCACGGTCGCCAAACACGGCAACCGCAACCTATCGTCCAAATCGGGCACCGCTGATGTGCAAGGCCAAATGGGCATAAACGTCATGGTCGGCGCAGATGTGGTGGAACGGGCCATCGCACAAGCCGGGATCGGCTTTATGATGGCCCCCATGCATCACCCCGCGATGAAACATGTGGGGCCGATCCGCGCCGAACTTGGCACAAGAACGATCTTTAACATCTTGGGACCACTCACTAATCCTGCCGGTGTCACCCGCCAGTTGACCGGCGCATTCAGCCGTGACCTGATCCGGCCGATGGCCGATACGCTACTACAATTGGGCACAACATCCGCGTGGCTTGTTCATGGGTCTGACGGCACCGACGAGCTGACAATTACCGGCACCTCTTGGGTCGCACAGATCAAGCACGGCGGTGTCACAGAATTTAAGATCACGCCAGACGACGCAGGCCTACCCACGCACCCGTTCAGCGCCATCATAGGCGGTACGCCAGAGCAAAATGCTGTCGCCTTACGCGCTCTTTTAAACGGGGAACACGGCGCCTACCGCGACGCGGTCTTACTGAATGCAGCCGCTGCACTTCTTGTTGCGGGACGCGTTAACACTTTACCAGAAGGCGTTGAAATCGCACAACAAAGCATCGACAGCGGCGCGGCGCTCAAGGCGCTGACCTCGCTCGCAAACATCACACAGGGGCAGTCATGAACGTTCTCGACAAAATCAAAGCCTACAAGCTCCAAGACGTGGCCGCGCGCAAATTGGCCACCCCCTTGGCCGACGTCGAGGCCCGCGCGCGCGACGCCTCGCCTACACGCGGCTTTAAGGACCGGCTCTTCGAGGCCTCGCATGCGGGCTACGGGCTAATCGCCGAGATTAAAAAGGCCAGCCCGTCCAAAGGTCTTATTCGCGCGGATTTCGACCCAGCGGCCTTGGCCAAAGCTTATGAAGACGGTGGCGCGACCTGCTTGTCGGTGCTGACCGACGGGCCATCGTTTCAGGGCGACGACAGCTATCTGGTTGCCGCGCGCGCCGCCACATCCCTGCCTGCCCTGCGCAAAGATTTCATGTATGACACCTATCAAGTGGCCGAGGCCCGTGCCCTTGGGGCCGATTGCATCCTGATCATCCTCGCGTCGGTCTCTGGCGCTCAAGCGCAGGAACTGGAAGATGCTGCCATCTTCTGGGGGATGGACGTGCTGCTCGAGGTCCACGACGCCGCCGAACTGGACCGCGCAAGCCTGCTTAAATCCCCTCTGATGGGCATCAATAACCGCAATCTCAAGACATTCGAAACCAACCTTGACACCACCCGCACCCTGTCGCGCATGGTGCCAGAGGACCGCCTGATTGTGTGCGAAAGCGGGCTGTCCACGCCCGAAGATCTGGCCGATATGGCCCGTTATGGCGCGCGGACCTTCCTGATCGGCGAAAGCCTGATGCGTCAAGACGATGTTGCTGCGGCCACCCGTCACCTCCTCGCCAACCCGTTGACATCAGGCGGGATGCGATGACCGGTAAACTCTCGCATTTCGATGCTGCTGGTCAGGCTCATATGGTCGATGTCTCTGACAAATCGGTGACCGACCGCATTGCTGTCGCACAAGGATATATCACCATGCTGCCCGCGACTTTGGCGCTGGTCATGGATGGCACGGCCGCCAAAGGCGACGTTCTGGGCGTCGCGCGCTTGGCAGGCATCATTGGGGCCAAAAAAACCTCCGAGTTGATCCCGCTCTGCCACCCGCTGCCGATATCGAAAGTTACCGTTGACCTGATCCCAGACCCTGACCTACCCGGCGTGCGCATAAGTGCGACAGTGAAAACCACCGGTCAAACCGGCGTTGAAATGGAAGCCCTGACCGCCGTGTCCATCGCCGCGTTAACCGTGCATGATATGGTAAAATCCGTTCAAAAAGATATGGAAATCAGCGGCATACGCGTCACATTGAAAGACGGCGGTAAATCAGGGCGGTTTTCTAACCCATGATCTCTACCGCCACGGCTCTCGCGCACCTCTTTGATCTGGTATCGCCTCTCCCCGCCGAAATGGTCCCGCTGCGCAGCGCTGCGGGGCGCACGCTTGCACAGGATCTCCACGCCACACGCGACCAACCGCCTTTCGCGGCCTCGGCAATGGACGGCTATGCCTTGGGCCACACCGAGGTCGCAGCGGGCACTACTTTTCAAGTCATCGGAGAGGCCGCTGCAGGGCACCGGTTTGATGGCACCGTCACCACAGGCACTGCCGCACGTATCTTCACGGGCGCGCCTTTACCTGACGGCGCCGATCGCGTGATCATCCAAGAAGACGTCTCGCGGCACGGTGATCAAATTACCCTGAACGCCGACATTGATCCGGGTCCCTATATCCGTCCCGCAGGTGCAGATTTCAAGACGGGCGACACGATATCAGCCCCCCGACTTATCTCTCCCGCCGACGTCGCACTCATAGCAGCGATGAACTTCGCCATGGTTCCCGTCATCCGCAAACCCATTGTGGCTATCATCGCAACAGGTGACGAACTGGTGCAACCCGGCGAAGCGCCAAGACCCGATCAAATCATCGCCTCCAACAGCTACGGGCTCGCCTCTTTGGTAGATGCAAACGGTGGCCACGCGCGCCTGCTGCCCATCGCGCGCGACACAACGTCCGCTCTGGAACTCGCGTTTGATCTGGCCGCCAGCGCGGATCTAATCATCACCATCGGCGGAGCGTCCGTGGGCGACCACGATCTGGTTGGTCAAGTGGCCATGGCCAAAGGCATGGATAAGGCGTTCTACAAGGTCGCAATGCGGCCCGGCAAACCCCTAATGGCGGGAAAAATAAACGGCACGCCAATGATATGTTTGCCCGGAAACCCCGTTTCAGCAATGGTTTGCGGGCACATTTTCATGTTACCAGTTTTGCGCAAAATGCTCGGCCACGGCCAAGCTGCAGCTCCGCATTACAGCGCAAAACTCTCGCATCCCCTCGGGGCAAACGGACCGCGCGAACACTACATGCGGGCGCGACTGAACACCGACGGTTTACACGTCTTTGAGCGTCAGGACAGCGCCCTATTGACAGTGCTCGCAGAGGCAAACTGCCTTGCCATCCGCCCGCCGCATGATGGCCCGCGTTTGCCCGGAGACCTGCTTGAGATCATCCATATCTAACGGCTGACAACCAAGAGTTGACACAAAACAAGAACATGGGTAGAACATAGGCAAAACGTGCAACCTTAAGGGATCGCAAACCATGCTGACAAAAAAACAACTCGATTTGCTGGAATTCATTCACGGACGGGTGCAGCGTGATGGCGTCCCTCCCTCTTTTGATGAGATGAAAGAGGCGCTTGATTTACGGTCCAAATCCGGCATTCATCGACTTATCACGGCGCTAGAAGAACGCGGCTTTATTCGTCGTCTCGCACACCGCGCGCGGGCTTTGGAAATACTGAAGCTTCCCGATTCGATGCAGTCAAAATCGGGCTTTTCGCCGCGTGTGATCGACGGCGATCGCCCCGACACTAAACCTGCGGCAGCACTGCCAGTCGAAAACGCTTCGGTTGAACTGCCCGTCATGGGACGGATCGCGGCAGGCACACCAATTGCAGCGATTTCAGAGGTTTCCCATAACATCGCTGTACCCCAATCCATGCTTGGTCAGGGGTCACATTACGCCTTGGAAGTGCGCGGCGATTCGATGATCGAAGCTGGTATCAATGATGGCGACGTTGTAGTAATCCGCGAGACGCAAAACGCATCGAACGGTGATATTGTTGTCGCATTGGTCGAAGACCAAGAAGCGACACTCAAGCGGTTTCGCCAAAACGGCAGCACTATCGCGCTAGAACCTGCAAATGCAGCGATGTCTCCACAAGTTTACCGTGACGATCAAGTCAAAGTACAAGGGCGTTTGGTCGGGTTGATCCGGACCTATTCGTAAGCATCCTGCTTAGTCAAAATAACGCCTGTCGCGCCCTTTGGCCGCGCAAGTGTCCAAGGCCGCGCACCCGATACATCGGTCGCCGTGGTAATCCGTAACCCGCCTTCTGCGTCCAGATCGATTGCAAGCGATCCAGTGCTGCGCAGGGCAATCGGATCGTAAACCTGACAGGGCCGGCTCGTATCGTCTTGGGAGTTCAAAATCAGCACATCTGCGCCACCGCAGCCTTGCAGTTTCGCAAGCGCTATCTTGCCTGAAATCTGTGTTATATTCCAGTCGCCTAACGCGATGTCCACATGCCTAATATCTTGCTGTTGCGGCATCCTCGCGGCGGCCTGATCTTGCGGCACGGGGTTCCCGTCATTGCCTAGCCAAATACCCGCAACAAAGCTGTTTCCCTTAGCGCGAGACAATGCGCGGCCATCGCTCGCCATCACGCCAATCATCCCGCCATTGTCTGCAACCAATACCGCAGGCCGCGTGCCTTGTGTCCATATTAAGCCCGCCAACACAGCAACGCCGGCGCCCAACATTCTGGCTTTGCCTTGCCAAAGCGCCAGCCAAAGAAGACCCAAGGCTAGCATCGGCACGACCCCCTGTTGCGGCACAATCACATAGCTCAAGCCGTTTTCAATCGCCGCGATACGGTCCGCTACCCCCAATATCCAGCGCAACCCTTGCTCCATAAACCACAACCCTGCGCCCCAGCCACCGACTGGCGCGAGTATCACCGCGAAAACCGCGGCCGGCATTACAAACAGGCCCATCAGAGGCACGCTTAGGACATTCGCCACAAGGCCGTAGTGCACAAATTGGTTGAATGTCGCGGCGGCAAACGGGGCAGTCGCCAAACCAGCAACCGCAGACGACAACACAACCGACAACACGGGGCGTAGCCACTTCGGCAAGGCTTGTGTGTTAAATTTGCGCAAGTTTCCAAACACAAGTACCAAGGCGGTCGTCGCTGAAAATGACATCTGAAACCCCGGGCCTACCAAGGCCTCGGGTTGGATCAACAACACAATTGTTGCGGCCATTGCCACCGCACGTAGGGTAAGCGCGCGCCGGTCAAGCAGTACCCCGAACAGCATCACAGCAACCATGATATACGCCCTTTCGGTTGCGACATTGCCGCCTGAAAGCGCCAAATACCCCGCGCCCACAATCAACGCGACAACAGCTGCGATTTTCTTGGTCGCGATCCGGAGCGCGATAAAGGGAATGAGCGCCAGTCCAAACCGCACGACCCCAAAGACAAAGCCAGTGAGCAACCCCATATGAAGCCCAGATATTGCCAGCAGATGGGCAAGGTTAGTTGCCCTTAGATCGCCCAGCGTCTTTTGCGACATAGCGGACCGGTCGCCGGTCATAATTGCTGCTGCAAACGCCCCAGGTTCACCTTCGATCTGGCGTCGGACTGCCGCCGATAGGGCCATGCGCTGGGAAAATATCCACAGGCGCCAATCACTGCGTGGCGCGGAGGCCAAGCGCACTACAGGGTTGCGGGTGTAGCCCACGCCACCAATCTGCAGAAACCATGCGTGGCGCTGAAAGTCAAAACCACCAGGCTCGGCTGGTCCCGATGGCGGCGACAGGTGGCCCGTGGTCATTATCTTATCCGCGGGTAAGAAATCTACTGTCATGCCATGCAAAGAGATGCGCACTTTCTTTGGTGTCCGGCGTGGGTCCATGCGTGCCAAAACGACCTGATCAAGTGTCAACCTCACCGCATCGCTGCTCGAGCGGTCGATGTTAATAATGCGCCCCTCTATCGGACCATAGTAGCGAAAACCTAAAATGGGGGCTGCGACGGTATCCGTGCGGATTTTGGCGGCGGTCGCCCCGACACCAATCAACACCAGCCCGATTAAAAGTGGCGCTGCGGCAACTTTCACTATGCGTGCGGTCATCCCCAGAACCGCAAGGCCGATACCACCCGCCGCAAAGACAACAAGGTCCGGTTCAAACTGCAGGTTGAAATACAATCCGACGCCAATGCCCAGACACACAGGCGTCCAGCAGAACAAATGTCCGCGCTGGGCCAGCAATGCATTTTCAATGATGCCAAGCGCGCGCACTTGTTTTAGCCCTCCGAGCTTAGTATCCCCGCGGGACACCAATCATCATTCGTTTATGATGGTGAACAAGAGGTTAATATTGATGTCCAAATCGCCCGTTGTCACCCGCTTTGCCCCATCACCGACTGGTGCGCTTCATATTGGAGGCGCGCGCACTGCGTTATTCAATTGGTTATACGCACGCGGGCACGGCGGCACGTTTTTGTTGCGCATCGAAGATACTGATCGCACGCGGTCCACGGATGAAAACCGCCAAGCGATTTTGGACGGGTTGACGTGGCTTGGTCTAGACTGGGACGGTGAGCCTGTGAGCCAAAACGACAACGCCGCGCGTCACGCCGAAGTGGCGGGACAGATGCTGGCACAGGGTCATGCATATAAATGTTTTGCCACACAATCCGAAATCGAAACCTTTCGGGAAAAGGCTCGGGCCGAGAAAACTTCTACTCTTTTTCGTTCGCCGTGGCGTGATGTGGCGGATACCGACCACCCTGATCTGCCGTTTGTTATTCGTCTCATGGCCCCCCGTACCGGCACAACAACATTGCACGACGAAGTACAGGGCGATGTGACGTGGTCAAATGACCAGCTTGATGACATGATTCTGCTCCGCTCTGACGGCACCCCAGTTTACATGTTGGCGGTGGTTGTGGACGACCATGATATGGGCGTGACCCATGTTGTGCGCGGTGACGATCACTTGGCCAATGCCTTTCGCCAAAACCTAATTTACGAGGCAATGGGCTGGGACAAGCCAGTGCTCGCGCATATCCCCCTTATTTTCGGTCCAGACGGTAAAAAGCTGTCAAAGCGTCACGGTGCTACGGGAGCGGCAGAATACCAAGCATTGGGCTATCCTGCCGCCGGAATGCGCAACTATTTAACACGCTTGGGCTGGAGCCATGGCGACGACGAGTTTTTCTCAGACGCACAGGCCCGCGAATGGTTTGATTTGAGCGGTATTGGCAAATCACCCGCGCGTTTTGATACCAAGAAGCTGGAAAATATTTGCGGACAGCATATTGCAGTCGCGGAGGATGCTGCACTGCTGCATGAAATGCACGGCTACCTTGCAGCATCAGGCATGCCCAGCTTTACCGAGGCGCAAAATAACGGAATGTTGCGGGCGATGTATTGCCTAAAAGAACGTGCCAAGACGTTTCCTGATCTTATTGAAAAGGCTCACTTTATTCTAACTGAAACGCCTATCGTTCCTGACGAGAAATCGGCAACATTTTTAACGGATGTATTCCGTAGTATACTGTCGGAATTGACGCCGCAGCTGCAAAATGCTAGCTGGGACCGTGACACTCTTGAGGGGGTGGTTTCTGAGGTGGCTGCCGGCCACGATATGAAACTTGGCAAACTGGCAGGGCCGCTGCGCGCGGCACTTTCGGGACGCCCCGTCTCTCCGAGTGTATTTGATATGATGCTGGTGCTTGGACGCGAAGAAACAATCGCGCGCATTGCTCAGGCTGTTGCCTGAAACCTTTTCGTTACGTTTTGTCGTTAACGAAAAGCAAGTGACCAGAAAAAATGCGCCCGCGCACCAGAATGGTGTGCGGCAAACATTGGGGAATAAAGATGGCTGAACCGACGAAAACCGCAACTCTGACCATTGATGGACAGTCATACGAGCTACCAATCTATTCACCAACTGCGGGTCCTGATGTCATTGATATTCGCAAGCTTTACGCGCAGGCGGGTGTCTTTACCTATGATCCGGGTTTCACCTCGACCGCTGCGTGCGACAGCACAATCACCTTTATCGATGGCGACAAGGGCGAATTGCTCCACCGTGGCTATCCTATCGACCAATTGGCGGGCCAATCGCATTATCTCGAAGTGTGTTATGCACTGCTTTATGGTGAACTGCCCGACGCCAACACATTGGAAGAATTCGAGGCGCTGATCACCCGCCACACGATGATCCACGAACAAATGCATATGTTTTTCCGTGGGTTCCGTCGCGACGCGCACCCGATGGCCACAATGGTGGGTGTTGTTGGCGCGATGTCAGCGTTTTATCACGACAGCACCGACATTGATGATGCAAACCAGCGTGAAGTGGCCTCAATACGGTTGGTCGCAAAAATGCCTACGATTGCGGCGATGGCTTACAAATATTCAATTGGCCAGCCGTTTGTTTATCCACGTAATGACTTGGACTACGCGGCTAATTTCTTGCATATGTGCTTTTCCGTGCCCGCAGAAGAGTATCACGTAAACCCGGTATTGGCCCGAGCGATGGACCGGATTTTCACGCTACATGCTGACCACGAACAGAACGCATCAACATCCACGGTGCGGCTTGCATCGTCATCCGGAGCAAACCCTTTTGCATGTATTGCGGCCGGAATTGCCTGTCTTTGGGGGCCCGCACACGGCGGCGCCAATCAGGCATGTCTTGAAATGCTTAAAGAAATCGGCACCGTCGACCGGATTCCCGAATTTATCGCCCGCGCCAAAGACAAGAACGACAGCTACCGCTTAATGGGCTTTGGCCACCGCGTTTACAAAAACTTCGACCCGCGCGCCACAGTGCTGAAAGAGTCCGCTGATGAGGTTCTTGAACTGCTTGGCGTTGACAATAACCCGATCTTGCAAGTCGCCAAAGAATTGGAGCGTCAGGCACTGGCCGATCCATATTTCGCTGAAAAGAAACTCTTCCCAAATGTAGATTTCTATTCCGGCATCATTCTGGAAGCGATGGGCTTTCCGACATCAATGTTTACGCCGATCTTTGCATTGGCGCGCACGGTTGGTTGGATTTCCCAGTGGAAAGAACAGCTGGCCGATCCACAGCTTAAGATTGGCCGCCCTCGTCAGCTTTATCTTGGTGAAACCGCCCGCGATTATCTCGACATCGAAAAACGCTAAGACTAATGGGCCGCGCATGATGCGGCCCGCTTCAGCAGGGCGCGTAACTGATCGCCTATTCAACGCGCCACTCCCGGCGGCGAACTGATCGATATTCATGCGATGTTCCGTGACCCGGAGTCGATGAAATTCTGATGTCCTCCCTCTCGGCTGCCCTGCCCCACTCAAGAAAATCTTAGACCGTATGATCATATACGCGGTCACATACCGCGCCTATTTCGCAAATGATAAGGACACGCGCGCATTTGGCGGAACGGTGCTGCACTGGAGCTACGAAACAGGGTTTTTAAGGCACGGTTTGCATCAACGGAATTTCGTTCGGCACACTGATTTCAAGCGAACACGTTGCACTGCAAACGACCGTGTGCGCCACTTGTATCGCTAGCGGCCTTCAAACTTTGCTGGGCGTTTCTCAAGAAAAGCTGTGACCCCTTCGAGAAAGTCACGGGTCTGCCCGCATTTACCCTGCAATTTCGCCTCAATCGCCAGTTGTTCGTCTAGCGTATGCTCAAACGAGCCCCTGATCGCAGTTTTCAAATGTTGATAGGTTGCCGTAGGTCCGTTGGCCAATGCCTCGGCGCGCGCGCGCCAATGAGCATCAAAATTTGCGGCGGGTTTTACTTCATAAACCATGCCCCAATCCGCCGCCTGGGTGGCGCTAATCTTATCGGCAAAAAGAGCGGCGCCCATTGCCCGCGCGGCTCCGATTTGACGTGGCAACCAATAGGTGCCCCCCGCGTCGGGGATCAATCCGATGCGCGTAAACGCTTGCACGAAAAATGCGTCGTCTGATGCAATCACAACATCAGCAGCAAGTGCCAGGTTGGCGCCAGCGCCCGCCGCTGCCCCGTTCACTGCACAAATGGTCGGAACGCGGCAGTCAAAAATTGCTTTTAGCATAGGCACGTATTCGTCGCGTAGTGTCCGTTCTAAATCTAGGGTTGCCGCCGATCCCCCGTCACCGAGGTCTTGCCCCGAACAAAATGCACGCCCTGCACCTGTCAACACAATGCACCGTGCAGTCTCTTCAGCCGCCTTGACTGCGTGGGTGATTTCCGCGCGCATTTGCGTGTTCAACGCATTCATCACGTCGGGCCGGTTTAGAGTGACAACGCCGACGCCATCATCAATGTCCAAAGTGATTGCCTGATAATCCATAAGCCGGTTCCTCTTTTCATTGCCGCGATTGTAGCGGGCACAGTTGCAATGAAAAGCGGTACGGTGCGTCAGTCGTTCAAAATCGTGCCCAAACGATTGCGCACTTCCACCCAGACTGCCCTCGCTCCGCCAGTCAAGGGCAATGCGGGGGCCCCTAAACCATGAAGCCACCCTGCACCGCATAGGTAAGCCCAGTCAAAACCAGCCCGCCAATAATCAAACGTACAAGCCACTGCAGCGCGCCTTCGATCGATTCCAAACGGTTGCCCGCGTTGCGTCGGTGAACATCATCAACAGCATTACGGGTCTCAAGCGCCGCTATCCGGCGCTCCAATTCATGAACGTCCATATTGAGCCTTCCAGTCGTGCAATGCTGCGTTATTATCGAAGTCCGCCAAAGATGCCGCTGGTGGTGTGGCCGCAACAACGGCTTGCAAGGTTTGACGCTGGAACTCCTGCCCCTTCAGCTGGTAGCGCGCGCCGAAATAGAAACTAACAATCGCTCCCATAAGCCACCATAACGGCTCGGGCACCAACGCAATGCCCTCCATGCGCAGGGCAAACCAAACCGGATCCGTCATCGCAGATACGAACAGCGCAATGGTGCCAAGCGCCAACAAGGGCCGCGGTAAACGGTTGATGCCATCGATAATGCGGTCAAAATTACTTTTGCGCGTCTGCCCAAACTCTGCTGCGAATTGCGCGAGTGCTGCGCCGCGCTGACCCGCATCACGTACGGCACCTTTTTCACTGTTTTCACGAAAAACTTCGACAGTTTCAGCCACGACATTGCGACCGCCACCAAAAATCATCGACATAATACTTTCAATCAACCCCATGATGCTGTCCTTGCGCGATGTGCGTCTTCTGATAGGTGAAATCGGTCCGCGACGAAATCTTCGGCCCGTTTGATCCAGCCACCCTTGCCGCCGTTGCGCGTGCGCGCATATTTGCGGCTCGCGGGTCGTCTGTCAGCCAATTCGTAGTAATAATTCCGCCGCGCAATGCCGTATGCATCAACCAAATGATCGGGAGCAGCCTTCATTGCCTGATCGATCGCGGCCGCAGTTTGCGGCCCCATAACGCCATCAACTGACACCGTGATGCGCATCTGGTTTAGCAAACGCTGCAAGATTTTCACCGCATTGCTGCCTGAATTCACATACATGTCAAAAACAGATGGCTGTAATGGCGCGGGTAGCAGGTTCAACCCGGGCCTACGAAAGTATTCATCGATAAATATTTTCAACGCACGTTCAGCCGTCAAGACTTGCACGTCAGCGGCATCCACCCTGCCGTCACCCGTCAGGTCCAGCCCCAGTCTGCGCATTGTGTGCACTGTGACCCCGTATTTCGTCGCACCGCCGGGATCATCAGGATCGTTTACATATCCGCCCTCACGGGCAAGGATCGCCGCTGCGATCTCGTCAACCGTCTGCATCTGTCACCTCGCAATTGCAATGGCAACAAGATGCAGCGTATTTGGTTAATTGACCGCGTCACCACCGTCCGGCTCGACATAAACGCCCTGTGCTTTCAAAGCATCTATTACCTCTTTTGGCATATAGGTCTCATCGTGTTTTGCCAAAATTTCGACGGCTTCAAAGGTACCGTTCACCAATCGCCCTTGACCCACCATCCCTTGATTTTCCGCGAACAGATCAGGCAAAACCCCAGTATAGACAACGGGGATCGTCGCACCGCCATCGGTCACTGAAAACAGAACTTGGTCTTCCGCGCCGCGGGTAAGCGACCCGACGGTGACCAGCCCGCCGATCCGAAATAGCTCGGTTGGCGGCGGCGGCGTCTCGGCAACTTCACTGGGCGACCGAAAATAATTGATACCGCCCTTCATCGCATAACCGATCAATCCCGTCGACAAAGTCAATGCCACGAAAGTCAGTAAAATGACCTGAATGCGCCGCTTTTTCTTCAGGCTCTTCATGGGTACACTGGCGCAGACATCAAGCCTGCGGTCTCTTCAAGTCCCAGCATCAGGTTCGCGTTTTGTAGCGCCTGTCCACTAGACCCTTTGGTGAGGTTATCCAAGGTCGCTATAATGATCGTGCGACCTTCAATACGGTCAGCAACGACACCGATATGACAGAAATTACTGGCACGCACATGTTTGATCGCTGGCGTTTCACCCATTGGTAGCACCTCGATAAATATTTCATTTTTATACGAATTTACAAGCGTTTCGTAAACAGTGTTCGCGTCACCATCAACATATATCGTGGCTAATATTCCGCGGTTCGCGGGGATAAGATGTGGCGTGAACTGCACCTTGACCGGACGGTTCGCAATCACGCTGAACTCCTGGTCAAACTCGCCAAGATGCCGGTGCGTGCCACCCACCGCGTAGCCATGGGCATTCTCGGATAGCTCCGCATGCAGCAAGTTTTCCTTTAGCACACGCCCTGCCCCTGATACCGCCGCCTGCAAATCAATCACGATGCGGTCCAGATCAATCACGCCCGCCGCAATCAAAGGCCGCAACGCATATTGGCCTGTCGCCGCGTTGCACCCCGTCCCAGCCACCAATCGTGCGCCGCGAATGTCTTCTCTGTAAAACTCTGTCAGTCCATAAACTGCCTGTGTTTGCAAATCAGTTGCGGCATGATCTTGACCATACCATTTTTTGTAATCCGCAGGGTCACGCAGTCTAAAATCCGCTGAAAGATCAACAACTTTCACCGCAGTTGGCAATGCCGATATCACGCGCTGTGATGTGGCATGAGGCAACGCGCAAAACACCAGATCAATGCCGTTAAAGTCGACATCTTCGATTGTGGTCAAGCGCGGCAAATCAATATGGCGGAGGTGCGGGTAGACGTCCGACATGGCCATGCCCGCCTTGGAGTTCCCCGAAAGCGCCACAATCTTCATCGCGGGGTGTTGCGCGATCAAGCGGACGAGTTCTGCGCCCGTGTAGCCTGATGCACCTAAAATAGCGACGTTCTTCGTCATGGTCTCGATCCCTTACTAAGGACATGTGTAAGTGGGCGTGGTGTGCGGCACATTCAGGCCGATTGAAATGTGATTTGTCGTCGCAGGAACTGTGTTGCGCGCGCAGACACCTTTTTTGGGTCCCCTGTGGTCAAAAACATGCTTTTCGCGCCACTGCCAACCATTTCAGGACGACGGATCAGATAATCTGCCAAACTTTCGGCCACTAAATCGGCTTGGCTATAAACAGTCACGTCCTGTCCCAGTGCATCTTGGAACGCCTGCGCCATCAACGGGTAATGAGTGCAGCCCAAAATCGCCGCGTCTGGCGTAGGCATTTTTCGCATAAGCGCATCTACATGGCTGCGCACCAAAGCTTCTGCCAAGATAAAGTCACCCTCTTCAATTGCATCTACAACGCCGCCGCACGCCTGCCCCTCGACATCAACACCAATCGCACGGAACGCCAGTTCGCGCTGGAACGCGCGGCTACTGACCGTGGCGGGGGTCGCAAATAACGCCACATGCTTGACCGCGACCTCGCGCGGGGGCGAGTTGTCCCCCCACTGCCGTTCGGTCAGCGCTTCGATCAAGGGCACAAAAACACCCAGAACCCGCTTATCCTTTGGTATCCAGTTTTCCTGCATCTTACGCAACGCAGCGGCACTCGCGGTGTTGCACGCCAAAATCACCAAATCGCAACCAGCGTCAAATAATCGCTGCACCGCGACAGTAGTCAGATCATAGATATTTTCGGGTGTGCGCACTCCATACGGCGCGTTGGCACTGTCGCCCAAATACACAAACGGGACGTCCGGCAGGCGCTTTTGCACCGCATCCAGCACCGTCAGCCCGCCCAATCCGCTATCAAATATACCGACCGCCATGTTATCGACCCCGCCACACATGTCGTAAATTTTCTACAACGGCACGCATTCGTTTCGACGCGCCGCTCGCTCACCCTGACATAAGCGGCTTCGGGATGGAAATCCATCGTTGCTGTCCAAACAAAATTGGCCATTTTTGCAATTTTATTTGATCATGCGGTGAAACATCTCTCAATTTCATGTTAAACGTCCGCAGCAACCAGACGGCTCACGCAACTTTGATCATCCTACGCTCCGCAAGCGGCCAATTAGAACTGACATCTGGTTGCGCTATATGAAGCGGATCGCGTAATGATCCCCATTTGTGAGTTTAAGGATATTTAGAAAGTAATCGCATGGATTGGGACAAGCTAAGAATTTTTCACGCTGTTGCGGATGCAGGGTCACTGACCCATGCAGGCGATACGCTACATCTGTCGCAATCCGCGGTCAGTCGCCAAATTCGCGCACTCGAAGAATCGCTCAATACGACGCTTTTTCACCGCCACGCGCGCGGTCTCATCCTGACAGAGCAAGGCGAACTGCTGTTTGACGCCACCAAATCGATGAATAAGCGTCTGGAGGCCGCCTCGGCGCGTATTCGCGATAGCGAAGAAGAGGTCTTTGGCGACCTGCGCATTACAACCACAACGGCCTTCGGCACGCTTTGGCTGGCACCACGGCTTCCAAAGCTCTACGAAAAATACCCGGACCTCAAAATTGACCTAATGCTCGAAGAACGGGTACTGGACCTGCCAATGCGCGAGGCCGACGTCGCAATCCGCATGAAAGAACCGTCTCAGGCCGATTTGATCCGAAAACGATTGATGTCAGTGCGCATGCGCCTTTATGCGTCCCAAGCCTACCTAGAGAAAAATGGCGCCATTGAACGCATCGAGGACATCAGTAACCACCGTTTGATTAGCCAGAGCCTATCATCAGCGCAGGTCGCAGCAGGTGCTTCATTACTGCAACACCTGTTGACCTTTGACGTGCAAAGCATGTTCACCGTCAATAACTACTTTGGCGTCTTGCAAGGGGTTCTCAACAATCTCGGCGTCGGAATTTTACCCGACTACGTCACCGAAGATTTTCCCGATCTGGTCCGCGTCCTGCCAGAGCTTGAATCTGGTGAAGTACCTGTTTTTCTGGCATATCCTGAAGAATTACGGCAATCGAAACGGATCAGTGCGTTCCGCGATTTTGTGCAGGATGAAATCTTCACCCATCGCCGTAAAATTCGCGATGCAGCTGAGAAAAAGCTGGTTTTATAAGCCCGCCACACCTTGCTATGCGCTAGACGCATAGCGGAAATGCAAGAAATTCAGGTGTTTTTTCTTGAATGGTCAAAAAACGCGCACTATCTGAAGTCTCGAAGGCGATGATGCCTTAACGCTCATCACTTTCACCTCCCTGTTGGACTTCGCCGGGCCTTGTGCCCGGCATTTTTTTGGTCTTGCCCAAAATTGCAACAGTATTGGCGCTTTCACCTTCGCCGTTCCCCCGTTAAAAGCCTTTTCAACTGCTCGGAGGCCACTATGCAAGACCCCATCATCACCCAAGACCTTATTGCCGCTCACGGGCTCTCGCCCGACGAATATGCGCGCATCCTAGAGATCATTGGACGCGAACCATCGTTCACCGAGCTTGGTATTTTCTCTGCGATGTGGAACGAGCATTGCTCTTACAAATCCTCCAAGAAATGGCTGCGCACCCTGCCTACCTCTGGCCCACAAGTCATCTGCGGACCCGGTGAAAACGCCGGCATCGTTGATATCGGCGACGGACAGTGCGTCGTTTTCAAAATGGAAAGCCACAATCACCCCTCCTACATCGAACCCTATCAGGGGGCCGCAACGGGCGTCGGAGGAATCCTGCGCGACGTATTTACAATGGGGGCACGCCCTGTCGCTGCGATGAATTCACTGTCATTCGGTGCGCCTTCACATCACAAAACCCGCCAGCTTGTGAACGGCGTTGTGGCCGGTGTCGGTGGCTATGGAAACTGCTTTGGGGTGCCGATGGTCGGCGGCGAAGTCCGCTTTGACCCTGCCTACAACGGCAACTGCCTTGTGAACGCATTTGCTGCCGGCATCGCGGACACCGATAAAATATTCTACTCGGCCGCCTCCGGTGTCGGAATGCCCGTGGTCTATCTTGGTGCCAAAACCGGTCGTGACGGTGTTGGCGGGGCAACAATGGCCTCTGCCGAGTTCGACGACACCATCGAGGACAAACGCCCCACTGTGCAGGTCGGCGATCCGTTTACCGAAAAACGCCTGATGGAAGCCACTTTAGAACTTATGGCCACAGGTGCCGTGATCTCGATTCAAGATATGGGTGCCGCTGGTCTGACCTGCTCTGCCGTTGAAATGGGCGACAAAGGAGGGCTTGGCGTCAAACTGAACCTTGAAGATGTGCCCCAACGCGAAGACAACATGACCGCTTACGAAATGATGCTCTCGGAAAGCCAAGAGCGCATGCTGATGGTCCTCAAACCAGAACTCGAGGCCGAAGCCCGCGCCGTTTTTGTCAAATGGGATCTCGATTTTGCAATTGTCGGTGAAACCATCGCAGAAGACCGCTTTCTCGTGCTGCACAATGGCGTGATAAAGGCAGATCTGCCGTTGGCCACACTCTCTGGCTCTGCGCCCGAATACGACCGCCCTTGGGTGCCTACTCCTGCGGCGACCCCGTTAGGCGACATTGTCGGTGTCGACCCTATCGACGGTTTGCGCGCCCTGATCACCAGCCCCAATTACGCAGGAAAGCAGTGGGTCTACGAACAATATGATCAACAGGTCATGGGCGACACCGTCCGCACACCGGGTGCAGGCTCTGGCATTGTGCGTGTGCACGGCACAGATAAGTCGCTGGCCTTTACCTCTGATGTTACCCCGCGCTATGTTAAAGCAAACCCCGTTGAGGGCGGCAAGCAAGCAGTTGCAGAAGCATACCGCAACCTCACCGCCGTCGGAGCCACACCACTGGCCACAACCGATAACATGAACTTCGGCAACCCCGAAAAACCCGAAATCATGGGCCAATTCGTCGGGGCGATCCAAGGTATAGGTGAAGCTGTCAAATTCCTCGACATGCCGATCGTCTCTGGCAACGTATCACTTTATAACGAAACTGATGGCACTGGCATCCTGCCAACGCCGACTATCGGGGCCGTGGGGATCATCATGCACCCCGATCTGATGATCACTGGATGTATCCGCGACGGACATGTGCTCTTGCTCGTCGGGGAAACCCTCGGACACCTTGGCCAATCTGCTCTCTTGGCCGAAGTCTATGGCCGTGCTGAAGGCGATGCACCGCCCGTCGATTTGGCCGCCGAAAAACGCAACGGTGACTTCATTCGCGCAAATCACACCATGATCCGCGCCTGCACTGACCTGTCCGACGGCGGACTTGCCCTTGCTGCTTTTGAAATGGCGGAGACCGCGGGCATCGGCATCACATTGGACACCGACAACACACCGCTTTTGTTCGGCGAGGACCAAGCGCGTTACTTAATCGCTTGCAATTTTGATCAGGCCGAAAACTTGATGTTGTCTGCAAGTAGCGCAGATGTTGCACTCGCAATGATTGGTAAAGTTGGCGGCGATCTGGTAACATTTGGCCATTACAGCGCCCCGCTTACGGATCTTTCAGACACTTTCCGCGCCAGCTTTGCAATCGCCGTGGCCTAAGCACAGCACTTGTCGCCACGCAATACCGCTCCTAGGTTGAGAGCAACCATAAAGGAAACCGAAATGCCGATCACCGCCCATGACATTGAAATGCTCTTACGCGCCGAATTCCCCAGCGCAAAAATCACCGTGCAAGGCGACGATGGCACGCATTTTGCAGCCGAGGTCATCGACGCAAGTTTTGCGGGCAAAAACCGCGTGCAACAACAACGCGCAGTCTACGCCGCACTCAAAGGGAAAATGGACGGAAGCAACGGTGACCTTCATGCGCTGGCTTTGACAACGAAGGCGCCTGATTGACCATAACCCTTAAATAATCGTCGAACTAAAGGACATGAAATGACCACCGCAGACCAAATTAAACAAACCGTCACCGCAAACGACGTCGTGCTCTTTATGAAAGGCACAAAAGAAATGCCGCAATGCGGGTTTTCATCCCGTGTGGCTGGCGTTTTGAACTTTTTGGGCGTCGAATTTGCAGATGTAAATGTTCTGGCTGACGAAGAAATTCGCCAAGGTATCAAAGACTATTCCGACTGGCCAACCGTGCCACAGCTCTATGTCAAAGGTGAATTTGTCGGCGGCTGCGACATCATTACTGAAATGACCCTCTCTGGCGAGCTCGACACCTTGTTCACAGACAATGGTGTTTCTTTCGACAAACATGCGGCTGACAAAATCCGCGAAGCAAACGGATAATCCCCAAAACAAAATGGGCGCCGCGCTTTCTGCGACGCCCTTTTTGACATAAATGCGCTGATGTCAGGCCACTTCGCCCTCAATCTGATCTGCCAAAGCCTCGGCCTGTGCTGCAATTTCCGCCAATGTATCGGTCACCGCCGCAGGCACAACAGGCACTTCCACGCGGGCGGCAGGGCGCGCCTCAAGCATATCGATATGCGCCTGCATTTGAGTAGCCTTTGCATCTGCCTCTTTCACGCGGTCTTCCAAGCCCGCCGTGCGATCCGCCAACATCAAACCCGCCATTAGCAGCATCCGCGCCTCGGTAATACGCCCGACCTGGCTGGCAAGATGTGTGGCCTCAACATCCAACATTGCCGCCGCCGAGTGCAAGAAATGCTCTTCGCCCTCTTGGCAGGCCACTTCAAAACTGCGTCCGCCAATTGTGATTTCTACTTGCGGCATCTGCTACGCCCTTTCGATCAATGGTTTCAACTCGGTGATAATCGCATCCATCTCGGCTGCGTCCGCTGATCGTTGCGCCGCCAATGCCTCGACTTCGGCAATTGTGGCACGGTTGATCAATTCAGGATTTACCGCACCATCCGCCGCGGCGCTGCGCATTTGGGCATTCAAATCACGCAAATCAGCGTTCGACGTCCGCAAGCGATGAATTTCCGTATCAAGTGCAGTCATCTTCTGCGATTGCTCGTCAACGCGCGCCTTCAAATCCGAAACACTGCCATCTTGACGTTCTTTCAACGCTCGCACCCGCTCTTCCAGCTGTGCGTTAACGGTCTGTTCCTCTTGTAACTGAAACCGCAATGCTGCCGCTTCGTCGTCTACCTCCGGCACAGGCAGTGCAGCGCGTGCTGCTTTGTCGTTCAGCTGTGCAACCCCTTGCCGAATACGGTCCAGCGCGGCGGTAATCCGGCTTTCCAGCTTATCAATGTCATTCATCTGCCCATCCTTCCAAGCGCCCGATATCGGGGCGCATCTTTCCAATGGTCGCGTGAAGCCGCTTTTTGCAAATGCCCACCACAACCGAATCGCGCCTCTTAACCATCAGACTAAGCGATCAAGGCCCTACCAGCAAATAGGCACATATCAACGAATTGAAAGACTTACGCAGCACGCTTGATCTTAGTCCCTGCCCTGTTATGACGCAGGGCAACACCCGTTTAACGCCAGCCAATAGGACATGAACCTTGGATATTGCAGCCCTGCGCACCGCCCACCCTGATCACTGGATGAAAGCGGCCGCGATCCGCACCCTGACACTCGATGCGGTCGCCGCCGCGAACTCTGGCCACTCCGGAATGCCGATGGGCATGGCCGATGTCGCCACCGTGCTTTTCGAAAAGCACCTGAACTTTGATCCAAAGGCGCCAAATTGGCCTGACCGTGACCGGTTCATTCTGTCGGCAGGCCACGGCTCCATGTTGCTATATTCGCTGATGTATCTGACAGGCTATGAGGACATCACGCTCCGGCAGCTCAAGGATTTCCGCCAGTGGGGCGCAAAAACCGCGGGCCATCCAGAATACGGGCATGCGCGCGGCATCGAAACCACCACAGGTCCACTGGGCCAAGGGCTTGCAAACTCTGTTGGCTTTGCCATCGCCGAAGAAATCCAGCGCGCGCGCTACGGGATTTCTATCGTTAACCATCACACCTACGTCATCGCAGGCGATGGTTGCCTGATGGAGGGCATCAGCCAAGAGGCCATCGGCCTTGCAGGTATGCAAGAGCTTGGCCAACTGATCGTGTTCTGGGACAACAATAACATAACCATCGACGGCACCGTTGATATTGCTGATAAAACCAATCAGATGATGCGCTTTGCGGCCTCCGGCTGGCATGTACAAGAAATCGATGGCCACAATCCCAATGAGATTGACGCCGCGATCGCGGTGGCAAAATCCGATCCGCGCCCCTCGATGATTGCCTGCAAAACCCACATTGCTTTGGGGCATGCAGCACAAGACACCTCCAAAGGACACGGTGCGTTGACCGACGCCGACCAAATGGCTGCGACCAAAGCAACTTACGGCTGGCCTGCTGGCTCCTTTAACGTCCCTGCAGACGTAAAGTCCCAATGGGAAGCCATTGGCGCACGCGGTGCCACCACACGCGCCGCATGGGAAGATCGCTTTGCAAAACTTTCCGGCTCCAAACAAACCGAGTTCACGCGCGCATATGCCGGTGAAGCTCCCAAAAAATTAGTCTCCGCGATCCGGTCATTCAAGAAAACCGTCTCCGAGACCGCGCCAAAATACGCAACCCGCAAATCGTCGGAAGAAACGCTCAAAGTGATCAACCCGATCATGACCGAGACCATCGGCGGCTCCGCTGATCTCACAGGCTCCAACAACACCAAAACTGGTGACATGGGCGTGTTCCACCCTGACACCCGCGAAGGCCGCTACATCTACTACGGCGTGCGCGAGCATGGCATGGCGGCCGCGATGAACGGCATGGCTTTGCACGGCGGCGCGCGCGCCTACGGCGGCACATTCATGTGTTTCACCGACTACGCACGCGGGGCTATGCGCTTGTCCGCGCTGATGGGCGTGCCTGTGACCTACGTCATGACCCACGACAGCATCGGCCTTGGCGAAGATGGCCCGACACACCAGCCCGTCGAGCATCTCGCGATGCTACGCGCGACGCCAAACACTCATGTATTCCGTCCTGCCGATACCGTGGAAACGGCCGAGGCCTGGGAATTGGCTCTAACATCGCAAAGCACGCCGTCCGTGCTGTGCCTTTCGCGCCAAAACCTGCCCACCGTACGCACCGAGCATAAGGTCAAAAACCTCACTGCCCAAGGCGGCTATATCTTGGCTGACGCTGATGGAAAACGCCAAGCGATCATCATGGCAACAGGTTCCGAAGTCGAAGTCGCCCTTGCAGCGCGTGATCTCTTGCATGCGGAAGGCATCGGCACACGCGTTGTGTCAATGCCGTGCCACGAGCTGTTCATTAAGCAAGATGAAAGCTATCGCAAGCGCGTCCTGCCTGCTGGACCTGTGCGTGTGGCAGTCGAGGCTGGCGTGAAATTGGGCTGGGAACGGTTCCTCTGTGCCGAACGCGGTCAGGCCAAAAAGGCTGGTTTTGTCGGAATGGATAGCTTCGGCGCATCTGCTCCGGCCGAGACGCTGTTCGAAAAATTCGGCATCACCGCAACCAACGTCGCGGCTCAAGTGAAATCGCTGATTAAATAGGCAGGATTGGGTTTAACCCATCAAGGATCGGGGTGCAGGCAGCTGTGCCCCGATTTTCGTTTGACGATTCGCTATTTGCGACGCGTGTCCAAGCCGCCGATCCGTTAGCGAAAACCGTTAGCGCAAACAGTGACATTCCAACTCGTTTACCGCTAACATATTAAGACAAAAGGTATTTTTCCTTTCCTCCCGTTGGCCGCATTCCCTATACACACCCTTAAGTTTCGGAGCATTGAGGGATATCGCCATGACTGTCACAATCGGGATCAACGGATTTGGTCGCATCGGACGATGCACCCTGTCCCACATCACCGAAGCCGCGCGAAATGACGTGCAAGTTGTCAAAATCAACGCGACAGGCCCGATCGCCACAAACGCGCACCTCTTGAAATACGACTCTGTGCATGGCCGCTTTGGCAGCCCGATTACGGTGTCAGGCAATACCATGGATCTTGGGCGCGGCCCAATTGATGTCATGTCCACTTACAACCCAGAAGACCTTGACTGGACAGGTTGCGACGTTGTGCTGGAATGCACCGGAAAATTCAATGATGGGATGATGGCTGATGTGCACCTACGCCAGGGCGCGAAAAAGGTGCTGATCTCGGCGCCCGCGTCAAACGTCGACCGGACCGTGGTCTACGGCGTGAACCACCGCGATATGCTGGCCAACGAGCGTATGATTTCTAACGGGTCTTGCACCACCAACTGCCTCGCGCCGCTCGCCAAGGTCCTGAACGACGCCATTGGCATTGAGCGTGGCATCATGACAACAATTCACAGCTACACTGGCGACCAACCGACCCTTGATCGTCGGCACGACGATCTCTACCGCGCGCGCGCTGCTGCAATGGCGATGATCCCGACCTCGACGGGTGCAGCCAAAGCACTCAGCGAAGTTATCCCCGAACTCGCAGGCAAACTCGACGGCACAGCGATGCGGGTCCCTACTCCCAATGTCTCTGCCGTAGACCTAACATTCGAGGCGTCCCGCTCGGTGTCTGTCGAAGACGTCAACGCGATCATGGCAGAGGCCGCCAACGGCAATATGCGCTCCGTGCTGGCCTATGACGAGGAGGCCAAAGTCTCGATCGACTTCAACCACACCACTCAATCGTGCATCTTTGCACCCGATCAAACCAAAGTTGTGGGCGGCCGCACCGTGCGTGTGCTGGCATGGTATGACAACGAATGGGGCTTCTCGGCGCGCATGGCCGATGTCGCCTCTGCGATGGGACGAATGTTGCACTGATTGCAACGCTCGGCCCTTTCGCTTTGTCATACTGCGCGCTAAACATGCCCCCATGACAAACACGATCGCCCTCTGGCTCGGCATATTCATCGTTGGCTTCTTTGCACTCGACTACTTCGTCTTTCAACTGGACGCGGTGGGCGTAATCTTGCGTGCCATCCTGCAACTCATCACGAAAATGGCATTCTGGCGATAACCTGCGGATTCGCAC
>TARA_R110002051_G_scaffold183589_1_pt1 | contig 38181 bp, 48 predicted proteins | sample TARA_R110002051 | Tara Oceans TARA_R110002051 (sample SAMEA4397023) | marine metagenome | biome: Polar Biome; feature: [MES] marine water layer (ENVO:01000295) within the mesopelagic zone...; material: water (ENVO:00002006), including particulate matter (ENVO:01000060) such... | reverse complement strand
AGCAAGTCTGATTTTTTTATGGCATGTACTGCTTTGCCACCAAACGCAGGTAATAAGTACTTATTTAAAATAATCTGTGTCTTTTGCCGATAGCTCGGTCGCCATTCAATTTTCCTCTCCTCATAAAAAATCTCTGAAAACTGCCTAAAGGTCGGATTGCGACTGATACAAGCTTCTGCTCTATCAGCCAGTGCTGTCATCTCCTGTGCCCGTTCACTTTTTGGAAAGTAAGCAGCGTAGTCGAAGATGCCTAGGGTTATTTCTGCTTCCATTTTTTCGATAATTTTAGCCAGCTTCTTTCGATTGGCTAGATTGTCTGTGAGATTTGTTGTCTCACGGCAACGCATATTCATATATCGAAAATCTACAAATAGCTTGCCACGTCTCGATCTTATTGAGGCCATTGGTTTAACTCCTTGTTTATATAAAAATTACTGTAAAGCCATGCCATTGATAGCGCTCATGACAGGTTTGCACATATCTTCTTCGATGCGCTCCCAGACATATAAAATCTTACGACCGCCAAAAGGACGAATGTAATGAATGTTCTCAATCAAAACAGTGTCCTTAAGTTGGTTACGGATAGTACGTGCGTCGTATTTAATACGCTCAGCCAATTCTTGAGTAGTGAGATAGGTCTGTGACATAATAGTTCTCCATGTGAAATAAATTTACTATTAGTGGGTTATTAGTTATCACTAATGAGTACATATTATATGCAAATATTATCACTTGCAAGCACTTTATTATCACTTTAAGGATTCTATGTATGATTAAGCTCAATTTACCTGTTTTATTTGCACAAAGAGGCATTCGTGTAGCGGATGCTGACAGGATGTCTAAACTAGGAAGATCTACTTTATATCGGATGTACAATAATGAAGTCACTAGAATAGACTTTGATTCATTAAATGAGCTTTGTAAGCTTCTAGATTGCACACCTGGAGATATTATCCTCTATGAAGAAGATGGAGTTTGTGAGGAAGGGGCTTCAGAAGAAAGTTAGAATGCTTACTAGGATGGTTGTTCGAAATGTCTTGAAAATCGTTAAGCTTAGTGCCGATAAGTATTTTACTCGGTCTAATTTTTTTTAATGTTAGGTTGTAGTCATCACTGGTTAAGCGACAATTAATTTTGAATGTTATAAAACTGAAGTGGATTTCGGAAAATTTAGGCCTCTAAAAAATACGTTTTTTGCTGAATTGAGGTTGGGTTCAAAAATCATCATAGTGCCAAATTTACTAGGTTAGGTGTCATGATGGTTTTTTAGCCAAAAAAAGCGAGGTTGTGGTCAGATACGTATTCGTAGTTTTAGGGGAGGGCACGGTTTGGGTGTGAGTTAGTACTTTATATTGCACTAGATGGAAGTGGGACTAGATGGAATGAGTTGGGGTGAGGTGGGATAGAGGTATTGATATATATAGGGGGCAGCCAGATTAACTGATGCTAAAGTAGATGAGGCTTAAAACTGGAGTTTATAAGTTATTCTGCACTAAATGGGTGATGCAAAAAGAGTCCGCAAGATATTTGTAAGTTATTCTGCACTAAAATTGGTATAGTGAATTATCAATTGATAATAGTATAGATGACTATCTGGCGAGTTATTATTATGATTGTTGTGGGTTATCTATACTATTACGCAATTTGGTTTAGTTGCTTAGATAGGTCATGGCAATGTCAAGCAGGTGGGCTGGGTTGTCAGTGTTGCATTTTATGATAATGCTTTTACCTGTTTGATCAGATAGCGTCAGAGTTGTATTGTGATTGGGTTGGACATGGCTGCTTAAATAGGCGGCTATGTCCTTTTTTTTGGCTTGAAAATCTTTATTATTATGCAGTACCGGCTTTGGAAACTGTAATGTCATTATACCCTCCTTTTATTAGTGAGCCAATATGGTAGCGGCTTGCAGAGATAGCAACAAGAGGAATAAATAACAACACGACAATATGTGTCGCATCTAATAAAGGTGTAGATTAGTAGTTAGCCTGTTTTTAAAATCTTTAAGACTGAGGATATTGATTTTTTTATATTATCCATGTCGTCTGTCGTGTTCATTAAAGAGCATAGCTGGATGATTAGCTCAGCTTTGGTGTGATTGTTTATACAAACGTCAGAGGTAGCCACTACCTCGTCAATGATGTCTAGCGCATCTGCTATATAGTCTGGATTGAACCCTAGGCGCATCTCGAACCCTTCTTGCGCTACTTCATCTGCTGATCTATTGCGCTGCCTCAACTCTTCCTGTCTTAACCCCTCCGCTAGTTCCTTTGGAAGGTGGTCAAACTCTGTGCCGTCTTTAGGATGAGTCACTCTGCTTTCATGTGGGTAGGGTTTACCAACCCCCTTATGCAACCAGTCGACGTCCACGCCAGTGGCGTCGGCTATTTTTTGCGCTGTTGATCTGTGAATGCTTGTACTGCCTTTTGTCCAGATACTGTGAAATGTCGATTTACCAATTCCAATGCGATTGGCAAACGAGAATGGCTGCAACTTCTCATCATCGGTCATTAACTGATAAAGCCGTTTTTTAAGCGGCGTTTCCAGTTCCATATTGCTTTTGTTTAATTCGGAACTCATGCCAAATCCTCCTCCTGTAGTGCCATATTTGTAAGCCATTGATATTCATAAGTAAAATAAATTAGTTCAAAAAAAGTGCTATTTATTTAATATGAACTATTTACACCGAACTTATTATGAACTATGATGTTTACAAGTTAAGCCGCTTAACTCTAAATCTAACCATTTAAAAATAAATCAGCGGGGCTGATTGGGGGTTTTACTATGTTGAGCTTTGAGCACTATCCACTGTTTCGTCAGTTTGAACGGCTGCCTGATGGCAGCTGGCATCCCGAGGATATAAAAGCTGCTATCCGTAAGCGCGGTTTGACGTTAACCGAGCTGTGTCAAGCTATGGATGTGCCCAAGCATTCGGCTAGTAAAGCGCTGGCAGAACCCTTTACGCGGGGTGAAATTGCCATCGCGCAATACCTTGATGTGCCGGTGCAATTGTTGTTTCCGACTCGCTGGACGGTGGACAAAAAGCGCGTTAGACCAAGGTATGCAGCCAAATATACCACGGTTGCGGCGGTGTTGTCATGAAAAATCAGTTCACTATGTCTGAAATTATGAACTTTGAACTATCGGGGCTGCCAAAGTCGCGCCGCGGTATGGATAAGTATGCTGACAAAAACGGTTGGCAGTTTGTGGAAGTACCTAGTTCTGGTCGTGGCGGTGTGCGCCGTGAATATATCTTACCTGATGAGCTATTTGAGATAGTCAAGCTGCAAGCGTTACAAAAACTGGCAGACGCGGCGGTGATACCAGAGGTAGCCAAATCTGCGAGTAGTGAGGTTGTTGAGATCAATAATAGCGTCGTCGCTAATGCGGCAATACTAGCCGATTGGCAACGCGATTGCGGTATCGCTCGAATTGCTGTGGTGCGTCATGTGCTAAAACTTGCGGAGCTGGCTGGTAAAACCCGCGCGGTAGAAGGCTTTGCAACTGCCAGTAAAGAGGGTCGATTGGATGACACGCTGGTGGCAACCATCAGACGCGCCAATGCCAAGAGTGGCGGCAGTGATGGCAAAGCTACGGTCAGTCGCCGGACGCTGTTTAACTGGATAAAAGACTTTGAGACGGCGGAGGCGAATAAAAACGCCAGTGCGGTGGCGGTGCTTGCTCCCAAAGCGCGCACGCAGTCGATGCCGGAATGGGCTGGGATATTGCTCAAACTATGGAGCGACCCTGCAAAACCAGAACTTGCCGAGGTGATGCGTCGTATCGAGTCGACGCTAAAAGATACTGATATGGAAGTGCCTAGCTATCATCAGGCCAGATACTTTTTATTTAACACGCTTGGCAATGTGGAGCGGGAGCGCGGTCGCATGGGTAGTCGTGAGATTAAGAATATCAAGCCGTTTGTGCGCCGTGATGCCAGTGTGCTGCTGCCGAGTGATGTATATACGGCTGACGGTCATACGTTTGATGCCGAAGTAGCAAATCCAATGACGGGCAAGCCGTTCCGTCCTGAAATTACAACGGTGATGGATGTGCATACGCGGATGGTGGTGGGTTATAGCGTGGATCTGGCTGAATCGGGACTGGCCGTACTGGATGCGATATCAAGCGCGGCGAGTGATTATGGCATACCTGCGATATTTTATGTCGATAATGGCTCAGGCTATAAAAACGCGATGATGAAGGATGAGTCGGTGGGCGTGATGACGCGTATGGGGACTGAAGTGCGCCACTCTATCGCCTATAACTCACAGGCGCGCGGGATGATTGAGCGGGTGCATCAGACGATATGGATACGTCTTGCTAAGAAGTTGCCTACTTATATAGGTGATGATATGGACAGGCAAGCAAAGCAGGCGGTGTTTAAGAAAACACGCAAAGATATTAAAGAGTTTGGCGAGTCGAAGCAGCTTGTCGGCTGGGAGGCGTTTTTAGACATCGCTCGCGCGGCGGTCAATGCCTATAACAATGAGCCGCACACTGGTCTGCCGCGCCGTCATAACCCGACTACGGGACGCCGCGAACACTTGACGCCGCAGATGATGTGGGATGAGCAAGTGGCGGTGATGGATAAGGCTGGCACGAGGCTGGTCACGGTGTCGGACGCTGAGCGTGATGATCTGTATCGCCCATATACCCCCCGTAAATGCCTACGTGGTGAGATTAATCTGTTTGGTAATAAGTATTTCTCACGTGAGCTTGAGCAGTATCACAACGAGATGATGCTGGTGGGCTATGACATTCATGATGGTAGCCGTGTGTGGGTACGTGATATGACGCACAGGCTGATCGCTATCGCAGGCTTTGAGAGTAATAAAACAGGCTACTTTGACCAATCAGCGATGGACTATGCGCGCGAAAAACGCGCGAAAAATCAGGTCAAACGGGCACAGGTGCATGTGGATAATGCACTTGAGAATATGCGTCCGCATCGGGTATTGGAGCATGTCGAGAGTCAGATGATGCCAAGCGCTGATATTGAGCGGGCGCAAAATCTGCTTAATGAGCGGCTGGCTATGGATGATGCGCAGGTAGTGGCAGACGTACCAAAGGCAAATCAAGCGACGTTTGAAAAGCTTGCCGCGCTTGATGCTAGGCTAAAAGCCCAGCCTACGCCGCAGTCTTTACCAAATGATCCTACCCCAAAAGCGGCGGCTGGTCAGTCTGATCAGGATGCGAAGTTTGCGCGCTGGTTAAAACTGGATGCACAAGTGAAAGCAGGGGATGCACTGGATGGTGGGGATCAAGATTTTTATGAACTGTACCCAGAATCCAAGATTTTTAAGATAAAAATGCGTGAATACAGTGATCAGCATGAGGCTGAGTATGGCACGCGACCATTTTTTAAGTTTGGCTAGCTGTCTACGTAGTCAAAAAAGTGACGCCAGTCAGTTGCGTGACTGACGTCTTAACCGAGTCGTTAGACTCAATCAAAGGAGTGTTAATCATGAGTTATGAGACAAGTAATGTCAATAGTGCTGCTATGGGGGTGGCGCAAGTCACCAATGTGGCGGTGTGCTATGAGGCCATTGAGCGCATCATGAACCGTCATCCAAGCCTGCCTGGTATCGGGGTGTTTTATGGCCGCTCAGGTGACGGGAAGTCAGTCGCGGCAGGTTATATCGCCAATCGTACCCGCGCTTATTATGTGCAAGCCACGTCTATTTGCACGAAGAAAAGCTTCCTTGAGTCGGTGCTGCGTGAGATGACGATACCGCCTGCAAAAACAGCCAGCGAGATGCTGGGGCAAATCGCGGAAGAGCTGGCAAAGAGTGGTCGCCCCTTAATCATCGATGAGTTTGACCATTTAACCAGTGGCGCGAAAGTAGAGATGGTGCGTGACATTTATGAGAGTAGTCAGGGCACGATACTCATCATTGGGGAAGAAATGCTGCCTAAAAAGCTGGAGCGCTGGGAGCGCTTTCACGGTCGCGTGCACTCATGGGTGCCTGCACAGCCTGCTACTGCTAATGATGCGGCTCTACTGGCAAAAGTGTATGCACCAAAGGTCGCTATCGATGGTCAGGTGCTCACGCAACTGGTGGGGGCGGTGCGCGGCTCGACACGCCGGACGTGCACAAACTTGGAGATGCTTGGTCAGCGTGCGCTTGAGAGCGGTATTCGTTCTGTCACGATGAGTGATATTGAGCAGCTACTGCCCCAAGGGTTTATCACGGGTCAATCGCCTAAACCACGTTCATTTTAAGGAGGGAATTATGTGTTGTCATTGTCAAAGCTCAATCGATTGCGACTGTTTACACTGTAAAAATAGTAACACTATGAACCAATATCATACGAATCCTAATTTGCTACAAGCATTGCCTATTGTGCCAGTGCGTACAGTGAATGAGCAAATTTGGGATATGTTGCGTAGCTATGGTAGAGATCTGATGGTGTCTGATATCTGCCAAAAGGTGGATGTCAGCTACTTTAAAGCAAGGGCCTTGCTCAGTAGTTGGGTGGCGTCAGGCCATGTACGCCGCTATCAAAGTGTGAATCCAAATACTAAGTGTCCACAGAAGGCCTATGAGCTGCTACGCGACTGCGGACAAGAGCCGCCCCAAGTCGATGGCAAGGGTAAACCTAAGGCCTGCTCTGGTAATGAGCTTGTCTGGCGTACCTTGCGCATCCTTAAGGTCTGTAATGCCAATCAAATCGTCGCTAGTGCTACTGATGCTACTGCGACACTCAATATACGTGCCGTGCGTCAATATCTGCGTCAGTTACATATGGCGGGGTATCTTGTGATGCTCGAGCAAGCGCAAGGTCAGCTGGCAGTGTATCGATTGATGCATAACACCGGTCCGCGCGCCCCAGAGGTGCAACGCGGTAAAAAAATATATGACGGCAATCTGGGCATGGTGGTCTATGACCCTGCCAAGCCGCTACCTCCCTCTCATCAAAGTGATAAGAACGACTCTAAATCCGCTAAAAAGGGGGCAGGTCATGTCTAAAAAAACCAATGGTCAATCGCTATTTGATATCGTCAAAGCGGACGCTATCGCGGCAGATAATTCGGCAGCTCACTATCTAAGTCAGGAGCGTCAACGCGCTGCACTCACACGTCTACCAAGCTTTGAGCAGACTACTCTCACTGATATAGAGCATCTGAAAAAAGAGATATGGCGGCTGCATCGCCTCATCTCATTGATGATGGTCATCCTACTCGCTATCGCTGCCCTAGGAGGTGTGCTATGTCTGCTATAAAAACAACCACGATAGATAGAGCCACCGCCGGTGACTGTCAAAGCCGAAATAACCAAAACTGGAAGCATTATCCAGTGACTGCTGATAACTGGGTCGATGCGTGTCATGAAGAGAAGCAAAAAGCGGGCATCCCCTACTCAGAAATCGCGCGGCGCATCGGCTATAAGCGCCCATCGCTGTCACTGGCGTTGTCTGGCAACTATACGGGCAGCACGAAGACCATCGCGGCAGCATATGTGGACTATCGTAAGCAGGTGTCATGCCCGTATGTCGAGGCTACGGTGAGTCGCCAGTACTGCCGTGACCATGGGCTGGCTGATGCGCCTACTCATAATCCGGCGGCATTGCGCCACTGGCGCGCGTGTCAAGGGTGTGCTCATAAACCTGAAGGAGAGAGATCATGAGCAACGATCAGACATCGATAAGTCATATGCATGACACGACTGCTGAGGAACTGCGTAACTTCGATTGGTGCGACTCATCAAACATCGCGTCTAGCCATACTGATAGCAAACCAGATAATCACACGCTAAGCGATCGTACTCTCCAACAGGAGTATCAGGAAAATATGCTCGCTCGCTATCCTGATTTTGAAGTGCAAACAGCGACTGATATCACTGAGCTAAAACATGAGGTCAGTCGGCTTTCTGATATGAATAAGGTTGTGTTGTGGCTGCTACTGGGTGTGATGTTCATGCAAGTCATTACTCAATTAAATTAATGAAAAAGGATAAGTGTCATGTCAAAAAGTAATAATCCAAAAAGAGTGGTTGGCTCTAGGCTCGGTACAAAGAGTCAGGATGATATCTCGCCAAAGGAGGCGATGATCTACGCTCTTGCCACAAATATTATGGCTATCGCGTTGGCTGATATTTCCGATGCCAAAGAGCGTGTGGCCAGTGCCCGTCACAAACTTATGAATAAGCAGCCAAATGTCACATTGAGTATGAGACGTCATCTCGATGATGTTGAGAGTTTTACGCTGGATGCTATCAGACACGCAAAACCTACTATCAATAAGTACCACTAAATTAAGAAGGATAAACCTATGAAAGCTATTAAATTAAAGAGCCAAGCCAATGTCTTTGTCTGTCAAAACAAAGCACAGGCCATGGAGGCCATCACTGAGGTCGGTAACTCACAGCGCGAAATCACGCGGCTGGAAACAGAAATCAATGACATCACAGCGGCTGCTATCGATGAGCGCAAAGATCGTATCTCTGAGCTGCGGAGCATCATTGAGACGCTATCGCATGGGGTGCAAAGCTGGTGTGAGGTCAATCGTGATGTGCTGTGCGTCAAAGGGAAGACTGTCAATCTGACCACAGGTGAGGTGTCCTGGCGGGTGCGACCGCCCAAGGTGAGCCTGCGCGGTATGGATAAAATCATTGAGACACTAAAGACCCAGCGCGGTATGAAAAGGTTTATCCGTGTTAAGGAGGAGGTCAATAAAGACGCTATCTTGGCTGATCCAAAAGCGGTCAAAGATATCAAGGGTATTAGCATCAGCTCAGGAGTTGAGGATTTTGTGATCAAGCCGTTTGAAGTCGAGGCGGGGGAGTAAGTAAAGTAGTTTAGAATTGAAAACAACCCACTTATTAGTGGGTTGTTTTGTATCTATGCTTGTTTTTTGATTTCCTGAGGTATGAACTCGTTATGCATATTATGAAGATACGCAAGACTGGTTTCTGTATCAGCTTCATATCTTAGCTGCTCCTGATAGAATTGTAATCTAACTTTCGCATTTGTTATAACCTCTGACCAAGTCATAACATACACTTCTATCCCTCCATCAGGGCTTACATGGACACACCCCTTAGGAGAGTTAGCATTATTTGCGGTCATCTGCGCGATTCTATCAAGCTCATTAGAAATTGCTAGAAACTTCCATTTACAATCAGATTTATTAAATCTTTCATCTTCACTAACTGCTTGAGCATATCCCATTATCTGAGCAATAACAGGGCTGTCTATCTTCTTTTTAGGACGTTTTAACTCAACAACCAGATAGTCTTTCTGTCCTGGTCTAACTTCTACTGCTTTTGATAGCATGAGATCTAATCTACCTTGCCTCTCATCATTAATTAAAACATTACTATCATCTTCAGAGCGCTTTCCTAGTTCATTTAAATGTATTTTAAGAGCATCTTCAAGGCGCTTTTCGCTAGCAGCTAATGCAAAATGCTCGTCAAAAATCCAAGACTCATTTTCCAATATTTTATGTAATTGGTCTCTCTCTAATAAAGAGTTTTTGTGATCGAACACCAGTGTATGTAAGGACTCTAAGAAATCGAGTCTGTCAGCTACAACTTTAGCTGATTTAATAATGTGAGATAGACTAGTCTTCTCTAGAAGAGTAGCGAATTCATCTTGCTCCTCTTTATTTAAATTTAATACTTCTGTCATAATTGCTTGCATAGCTTGAGGATTTTCTTCAAGAGCTTGAGATAACAACTTAAAGGTAAACTTCTTCGTCTTCTGATTTGCCTTAGAAAACTTAGGTAGGTTGTCTTCAACTTTAGCTGCAATGATGTCAAATATTTCACGTTTTGCTATTTCTATAACACCAGGATCATTATTTTCTTGGAAAGGATATATTCCTGAATCCTTCCAACCCTGTAGTCTATGTAGTCTTTCTCTATCTTTTTTTTCTTTAAAGTGTTCATTTACTTTTTGATAGCAGGCTTCTAGTAAATTCTTACCATCTGTCATGATTTCAATCAGCTCTAAACCAGACTCAGTATTTAACTTAGTAATATAGTCGCTACTAAGGTAGGCAGAGAATGAGTATTCTAAATTTCTCACTTTATATGGCTCAGGTTTCTGCTCCTGTAGAACAGTACCGTTATTCTTACAGAGCAAGATTTTTTTTGACTTAATATCTGACCATTCGACAATCTTAACTGTATGTTTTCCCTCTAGGCCATTTACTGAGATATCATAATCGGTTATATGCTCTATAGCATCTTTAGGATTGATAGGATATCCGTTTACTATTATTTCAACTTCAGGAAAAGTATATAGGTGGACTGCAAAGGTCTGGGTAAGCTTTGTTTTTATATCCTCAAAATTATAGGAAGCAACTTTTTTGTTAAGCTCGCTGATTGTTATAACCGACTGAGTCCCTTTTACCTTAGATATAGATGGGTTCGATATATCAAATTTATTCGCATTATCAGAATTCAAGCTTATATCTAACTGATAAAAACCATCTTTCCTTTGATACACACTTTTCCAATCAACAATCCTGCCAAGAGAAAAGGACTTAAACCTTCCTGCACCTTTCTGTCCATGAATAGGTCTGCCACTTTTTGTTTCTGACTTAAAAGCTTTCCACGAGTTACCGATATAGATCAAATACGCATTGGCTTGCTCTTCTGTTATACCTTCTCCATTATCTTTTATAGTAATGGACTGGTTGCCCATGTCATTAGACTCAATACGTACAGACACATGAGTAGCATCCGCATCTAGACTATTCCAAACTAATTCCTCAATAGCCTGAACTGCCGTAGCTTTCGCTACACGCTTAACATGGTCATCAGATAGGTTTACTTCTCGTGTGTTTAAGCTTGACATAAAACCAACCATTTAATGAAATAAAGTTTATTAAAAATACTTGTAGTAATTAATTTTAATAGAAAGTAACTGAATAAGCTAACTTCTTTTTATGGAAAGCATCTAAGTTGGCTATAATTCTAAACGCTTATTTACCGCTATAACGATAAATATGTATAGATCATATAGTTATGTGAGTCCTAAGATTAGTGCTCTTAATAAATGAGCGTCTCAAAGTAGTAAGGTAAGGCAATCAGCATATACCAGTAAAACAAGTGATAGCTAAATGACGGTACTTAAAGCTAATTCTGTCTCCAATGACTATCACAACAGTAATATTAATGGCAGAAAGCGTAGTTGAATTCCACCATTCCTTCAAAAAAGATCGAAGTTATTTTGCGCCCGTAACTCTAAACACGCACTTTATCCTATAATACTAAACATATATTTATCATAGTGTTATGCGAGGTCAGCAAATGGCGTACTCTCCTCAAAAAAAGAAGATGATGCAGCTGGTACACATTGGCAAAAACAAGCTGGGGCTGGATGATGCGACCTATCGCGATATGCTGTGGCAAGTGACGGGCAAGCGCTCAAGCAAAGACTGCACGGCCGCCAATCTTAAAAAAATGATTGAGCGTATGGAGCAGCACGGCTTTACGATAACGCCTGCCAAAAAACATCAAACCAAAAAGCCTGATGCGGCAAAGTCTAAGCAAGCCTTGATAGATAAAATCGAAGCCTTGTTAACAGACGGCGGCTACCCTTGGGAATATGCCCAAAAGCTGGCTAAGCATATGTATAAAGTGGACGCTTTGACGTTCTGTGATGGTCGCCAGCTGCGCGGGATTATCACGGCATTGACCAAGCAGCAACAAAAGCTGGCTGAACTGGCAGCTAAGGAGGCTGCCGCTGATGCCTGATCGTCACAAAACCAAAACCTATGTTGAGCTTGAGATGCTGGTGGGTCATGATGCCGCTGAAAAGCTAATCAATGAGTATCGTGGTCAAGAGGTGTATATCTCAGCGCCCGATAAGCTGCATGATGAGCATAAGCTGGTAAAGCTGCTGGGGCTAGATGTCGCTAAGCGCCTAAGCTACTACTGGCAGGATACGATACTCACCTTGCCGATACAGTTAGCTAAGACATTGACCGAGCGAAATCATGAGATTGTTGCTAAGCACAAAGCGGGCGCTGATACCAATGAGCTGGCAAAAGCATACGGGCTACACGTGCGCACAGTACGTAAAATTATTGCCAAATATAAAACAGACCAAGCGCGCGCGGCGTATGCGCGGATGCAATTGGGATTGTTTGATTATTAATTACTAAAAGGTAAAGTTACCCAGCTGTCAGGGCCGTGTATGCGGGGAGGCAGACAGTCCCAGTGGGCGGTGGATTGCATAGACAAACACCCACAATTGACGCGCTAATTCTCCTAGCCTCGCATATGCATGACATATGATAGGTTTATAGCGTGAGTCAGTCGAGTAACGCATGATACGCCTAGAAAAAGCCGTTAGATACGCCAATATCTAACGGCTTTTTTGCGTTTGGGGTTTGGATGATTTAGCAAACTTGGCAATCATCGGAACTGCGACCCGTAAGATTTGAGCCAGTTATTTGCGATGATAAGGCTTTAAGACTTTATCTATCTTTTAATTGGTATTGAGTGGGTGATTATGGCTAAAACGGAATTAACGGAAAAAGCGTTTTTTGACTGGATGCGCTCACAGCAAGATGATGGTCGTTTGAGTCAAACTGAGGTAAATGGTGCGCTTGAGCTGTTGGCACTGATAGAGCCTGCTGAGCTAAAAGCTATCCTAATCAAGGTCAATGGCTGGTCAGACGATCAAGAGATGCAGCTGTCTGAGGCGGGTATGGCGCTGCTCAATGAGTTTGAGGGCTTCCGCTCTAAGCCGTACCGCGACTCTGTCGGTAAACCGACTATCGGCTGGGGTACGACGTATTATCCAGATGGCACACCTGTGCGTATGAGTGACAAGCCCGTGACTCGCACTGAAGCTGCACGTATTAAGCAGGCGGTACTTAATCAAGACTTTAGTCCTGCGGTGAATATGATGTTCGCTGATGAGATCGAGCGCGGGGAAATCACCCAGAACATGTTCGACGCACTCATCTCATTGGTCTATAACATCGGGGTGATGGGGCTAAAAGCGTCTAGTATCTATCGCAATATCAAAGCGGGTCGATACGCTGCTGCTGCTGATAGTTTTCTTTTGTACAACAAAGGTCGTGTCAATGGTCGTTTGAAATACATTGAAGGTTTAGCAAGCCGCCGTGGTAAAGAGCGCGCGCTGTTTTTGGCGTAAGTAGATGAGCCTATACACAAAAATAAAAAACGCGCTGGTGGTTATCAAGTGGTTTTATCGGTTGCTGGTGCGTTTGGCTCAATACAATAAGGACAAGTAATGACAGAGAAAGATGATTACCCCGCCATGAATGAGCGGCAAAACGCGCTAATGCAGGCATGGTCGGACGATGCTGGGCAAAATGCCCAGCCTACGCACTATGGTTTTGATAGCGCATCAGCGGCAGATGAAAGCCGTGTACTCACTATCGATGAGCTACCCAAGCATGATAATGGGTATATACCGCCTAATGAGGATGGGTTTTTGCCCGCTCAGTATGGGCAAGTCACGCCGCCAGAAAAACACTGGTATGAGTCTAAAACCATCTGGTTTAACGCTATCGTCGTGGCAGTGGGGCTGGCAACGTCGGCGACGCCTGCGCTTGAACAGTATATGAGCGCTGAGATGTACGGCGTGATTGCCTCGTTTGTGGCGTTTATTAATGCGGTACTGCGCTTGGCAACGGGTCAGCCAATAAAAAAAGGTGGTGCGTAAGTGGGCGATATTATCGATGATGCCAACAAAATCGCTGATGTGCATCTGGGCGCGGCCCTATCGCATATTAAGCGCCGCGCTGCCAACAATATTATGGTCTGTATTGACTGCGGTGATGATATTGGGGCGGTGCGTAAAGCTGCGGCGCCTCACGCCATCCGCTGCGCTGAGTGCCAAGGCTGGCACGATAAGGAGTCACGATGATATTAGAGCTAGAGGCGTATCAAGTCATTGGTATTTTACTCACCATCGCAGGATCGGTATGGGGCGCGGGCAAGGCATTTTTTGCAAGGTTTGATGCGGCATTGCGTGAGCGTGATGACTCACTGGAGCAGGCGATCACTAATCTATCTGAGCAAATGCAAAAGCAGACCGATGAGGTGCGCAAGGTTGAAAAGGATTTGCTATTGCTCAAGGCTGAATTGCCTGAAAAGTACTTACCGCGCGCGGACTTTAACCGTACATTTACGGTGGTGGAAGCCAAGCTTGATCGGTTGTATGAGCTGATTAAGACATGAAACGATTAACTTACAAGGACACATCAATGCCAATCGATATGAACAAGTCCCGCCGTGAGGGTATGCGCTGGTATATCTTACTGGCGCTGCATCGCGGTGAACCTGTGGGCTGCGGCGATACCATGCTGCGCGACATCATGGATGATATCTATGACAGCGTGACGCCTAATGAGTTACAGCAGCAGCTGAACTATCTGGAGCGCTCTGAACTGGTCACGATCAAGCGCAGTCCCTTAAACAAATGGCATGGCAAGCTGACGGCGGCGGGCATTGATTTTGTCGAGTATGTCAGTGATGACCGCGCAGGTATCAAACGCCCTACGCCTGCGACCAGCTGGTAAGGAGTCGATATGGCACGGGAAAGCGCAATTGACCAGCTATCGCCTGAGCATTTAGAGATGCTAAAGGTGCGACTGGAAGACTCAGGGTTCCAAGATTATCAGCAGCTCACAGACTGGCTGACCGAGCTTGGCTATGAGATCAGTAAGTCGAGCGTACACCGCTTTGGTAAAAAGCATGAGCAAAAGATGCAGGCAGTGAGCTTGTCCACGCAAGCGGCCATACACATGGCTAAGCGAAATCCTGATGATGCAGGCGCACTGTCATCTAGCGTGATATCCATGATTCAGTCTGAGTTTTTTAATGCGCTTGTTAAGCTGCAAGGCATCAATGATAATCCAAATATAGACCCAATGGAGCGTATGCAAGCGCTCGCCAAACTGGGCAAAGGCATCTCTGAGCTGTCCAAGGCAACGGTCAATCAAAAAAAATGGCAAGTTGAGACGCGCGAAAAGGCGCAAGCGGCGGCGGATAAGGTCGAGCAAATCGCCAATAAAGGCGGGCTAACGGGTGATACGGTACAAGAAATTCGCAAAGCGATATTGGGGATTGCAGACTGATGACTGATACGCTGACTAAAAAACCTAAAGCGCCGCCGCTACTGGGTGCTAATTTTGACATCGAAGCGCCAGCGGTACTATTGCCTTATCAGCAACAGTGGATAGCGGATGAGTCGCAGCTCAAGATTGCGGAGAAGTCGCGGCGTATTGGGCTTACGTGGGCGGAGGCGGCAGACTGCGCGCTCATCGCCGCATCTGATAAAAAGTCTGGTGGTCAAAACGTCTACTATGTCGGCTATAACCAAGACATGACGCTTGAATTTATTGAAGCGTGTGCGATGTGGGCGCGCTCGTTTAACTATGCGGCCAGCGAGATTGAGGAAGGTATCTTTGTCGATGAAGATGGCGAAAAAGAGATCAAGACGTATACCATCAAATTCCCCAAAGCAAAAAACCGTATCACGGCGCTATCCAGTCGTCCGTCTAACTTGCGTGGTAAGCAAGGCGTAGTCGTCATCGATGAAGCGGCGTTCCATGAAGACTTGGCAGGGTTAATCAAAGCGGCGCTGGCGCTGCTGATCTGGGGCGGTAAGGTGCGTATTATCTCGACGCACAACGGCGATGAGAATGCTTTTAATGACCTAATCACTGAGGTGCGAGCGCTAAAGCGTAGCGGCACGGTGCATAAGACGACCTTTAAAGAGGCGGTCGAGCAAGGGCTGTATAAGCGCGTGTGTCTGCGCTTGGGTCGTGAGTATGACGCGGCGGAAGAGGCCGCGTGGGTCGCTGAAGTCTATAAATTCTATGGCGATGATGCCGAGGAAGAGCTGGACGTTATCCCAGCGCAAGGCTCAGGTCGTTGGCTAACCATGGGACAGCTTGAGAAGCTACAAAATAAAGACAGTAAGGTCATCCGCTTTATCGCGCCAAAAGGCTTTGAGCTATGGACGGAGGAGGCGCGCGATAAGCATGTGGATAAGTGGCTTGAGGAAGTCGCTGATCCTGTGCTGCTGACACTTGATAAGACGCATCCGCATTATTATGGGCTTGATTTTGCGCGTAAGCGTGATGCCAGCTCTATGTGGTGGCAAGCGGAGCGCTTGAACACAAGCCGCTATTGCCCATATGTGCTGGAGATGGAAAAGACGCCATACAATCAACAAAAACGCATTTGTATCCATGTGATTGAGCGTACGCCAAGGTTTAGCAAAGGCGCGAATGATGCAACCGGTAACGGTGGGTTTTTGGCTGAGCAGCTGCAAATCAAGTTTGGGGCGCATCGCATCGATGCCGTCAATCTGTCTGAGGGCTGGTATGCCGAGCACACGCCGCATTTTGGTAAGTGCTTAACCGACGGCACGATTGAGTCTATGCCCGCTGATCGTGATATCCGTGATGATCATTTATTGTTTAAAAAAATCAAAGGCGTGGCACGGATACCAGCGGAGCGCACCACCAGTAAATCAGGCAGTAAGCGCCACGGCGATAGCGGTATCGCGCATCTATTGTGCGACTATGCCAGTAAGTACCCGACGCCTGAGCTTGCGTGGACGCCTGTGCCTGTCGATAGCGATGAGGTGCCGAGCGGTATGAGGGATATGTTTGACAAGATAAAGTCATTCAGCGGATTTTTGGGCGGCGGGTGCTGGTAGCGGGTAATCAACAATCAAGGATAAGTAATGTCATTTTATGCAGCATTAAAGCAAGCGCCTGCAATCATTAAACCAGTGGCGCAAAAGCAAATACGTCGTCTGCTTGGCTCACAAGTCAAGGGTATAGACGCACGCGCGCACGTGTGGGAGCGCCCAGAGCTGGCACATCCGGCTGTTGGGCTAACCCCTGCCAAATTGCATCAGCTGTTAACTGGCGCGGAGTCCGGCAATATCAACGACATGCTGGCACTGTTTGAGGATATGGAGGAGCGTGACAGCCACATATTTGCCGAATTAGATAAGCGTAAGCGTAGCCTGCTATCACTGGACTGGTATATCAAGCCGCCAAGTGATGCGACGGCAGCGGAAAAAGAGCAAGCGGCAACCATCCAGACATTGATGCACGCGATAGATGGCTTTGATGTAGTTATCAAAAACGCGCTGGATGCTATCGGCAAAGGTTTTTCAGGACAAGAGATCAATTGGGTGCGCGATGGGGCGACATGGTATGCCGAATCGCTTGAGTTTGTGCTACCGCAAAAGTTTGTGATCGCGCCGGATAACAAGACTATCATGCTGGGTAATGGTATGGACGACCCTGAACCGCTGTGGGATCATGCGTTTATGATGCATACGCATAACGCTAAGTCTGGTTATCTGGTGCGTGGCGGGTTGCATCGTATCCTTGCTTGGCCCTATGTGTTTAAAAACTACTCAGTACGCGATTTGGCTGAGTTTTTGGAGATTTATGGTCTGCCCATGCGCCTTGGCACGTATCCTTCGGGCGCAACGGATAGCGAAAAATACACACTACTGCGCGCGGTGATGGATATCGGGCATCGCGCTGCTGGTATCATCCCACAGGGGATGCAGATCGACTTTAAAGAAGCGGCAAAAGGCAATAGTGACCCGTTTGAGAGTATGATCAAATGGTGTGAGATGAGTCAGTCCAAGGCAATCCTTGGCGGTACGCTGACAACGCAAGCAGATGGCAAGTCTAGCACCAATGCGCTGGGTAATATTCATGAGGTGGCGCGGCTTGAAATCCGCGACAGCGATGCTAAGCAGCTGGCATCGACAATCAGCAAAAGCTTGGTCGCGTCACAGATGCGCCTAAATTATCCAAGCGTACATCCGCGCCGCTATCCTAAGTTTGAGTTTGATTTGTCTGAGCCTGAAGATATCACTACTTTTAGTGAGGCTATTCCCAAATTGGCAGGCGTCAACGGTATGCGTATCGGGGTGGAATGGCTACACAGTAAGCTTAATATCCCGATGGCAGGCGAGGATGAGGCCATCGTAAGTGCTGGCACTACCACCAATATGAGTATGGATACTGCGCCTACAGCATTGACTGCGGCATTAAACGCTCGCTATGCTGCGCTGGCAGCTGGAGCTGATCCTGTGACCACTGAGCGCGGTAATATAGCGGCAGCTGAACGCGGTATTGATGACGCTACTAGTACTGAGGCCTACGCGCAAAACATCACGGATATGAGCGCGGCGCTGGGTCAAGCGATGATCGATAAGCTATCAAGTGCTACTAGCTATGATGAAGCGCTGGCGTTGCTAATGACAGCAACGCCTGATGCGGCAGTCGATGAGCTTTCAGCAAGTCTTGAGCAATATCTATGCGCGGCAGGGCTTTGGGGAACATTGCACAGTCAGTCATTGCCAAAAGCGTTAGATGACCGTGATGGAGGCGCATAAATGTCCCAATCTAACGCTAATAAGGTCACGCTTGAGTCGCTATTTAATCGCCGCCCTGATGATGCTATCAAGTATCTGCAAGACAAGAAACCGCAAGCCTCTATTGATTATCTAGAGGTCAAAGGCCGCGCGCATGACCATGCCTTTGTCGTCGCTAAGATGACGGATATGGATATGCTGTCAACGATGCAAAAATCGCTCATCACTGCGATGGAAGAGAATATGTCGTTTGATGATTGGCGCGCATCGGTCAAGCCCATGCTAAAGAAAAAAGGCTGGTGGGGTACGCGCGAGATGATCATGGATGATGGCGCGATTACAAAAGCCCAGCTGGGCAGTGACTACCGACTCCAGCGCATCTATGATACCAATATCAATCAGGCCTATCACAAGGCACGGCGGCACGATGGCGACTTTGATATCTATCCCTATGCGATGTGGCAATCGCGCGGCGATAATCGGGTGCGACCCAGCCATCAAGCACTAGATGGGCAGATATTCCGCCGCGACGACCCGTACTATCAATCTATCCGACCACGCGTCGCATGGGGCTGCCGCTGTGATGAGATACTGCTGACATCTGAGCAGGCAGGTGCATATGGCGCACAAGACGGCTATATGATACGTGAGGACATCAGTGAGTATGTGACGACTGAAAACGTGATCGTACAAGGGGCAAATGGCGCATATACTGCGCCGGTCAACGTGCTGCGACTGTCCGATATGCCAGTGTATCGTACTGATCCGGGCTGGATACACGCGGGTGATACGCTGCCTGTACAGGCCATGTTTGATAAAGCAGGGCAAGTGCCAGCGCTGCTGGGCGCTAGCAGTATGCAGGCGGTGTTAGCCCGCACGTCTATACTAAGTCGCGTCAATGATGATGTAAAAAGATGGGTCGATAGTGTTGACACTAAGCGCCCCAAAGGTGAGTTTCGCCACGTGGGCGTCGTGCGTCCTGAATTTGTTCAAACGCTGGCAGAGCAAAAGGGGCTTGAGCTTGAGAGTGCAGTAGTTACCTTGCATGATCGTGTGAGCTTGCAGCATCTGGCGCGGCCACATAAAAACCATGATCCTGAGTGGGTGGCTAATGTGGTGAAAAACTTCGCAGGCCGCCATGCTTTGTACTGGGACAATATTAAAGATGCACCGGTATTGGTATTCGATGTCGCTGATGCTGAGGCTAAGTACAAAGTAATCGTGCATCTAAACGAGCGCGTCAAAGGCCGTGACGTGGTAGACGCCAAGCAAAATTATATCGGTAATGTGATACGTACTATCGGTGTCGATGTCGCAGAAAATATCGAGAAGGGCAAAAACTTTACGCTACTAGCAAAAATAGACTAGCGGTTTAGAGAAAGCGTAGCACTGGGTGGGACTCGAACCCACATTAGACGGTTATCAATAAATAACCAGATCTCATTCCCATTGAGTACACAGTGCCACTGGTGTTAATCCTAGCGTAATACGTTAGTGATATCAACTCAAGGCGACGGTAATGACGGCATCAACCATATTAATCACTGATGAGCTACAACGGGTACTCAATCAAGCCGCACGGCAGACGAGTGATACTGCGCCACTGATGCGCCTGATAAGTAGCCAGCTGCTCAGCCAAACCCAGCAAAACTTCCGCGCGCAAGGTCGCCCTAAGTGGCAGGCGCTGTCCGATGTGACGGTCGCAAACTATGAAAAGCTGGGGATTAGTACCGCAGGACTGCTCAGACGCTCAAACTCACTTTATAACAGCGTGCAAACATTTAGTGATGCTGTTAGCGCAACCATCAGTGCAGGCGGCGGCAATCAGTCCAGCGCTTATGCTGCGATTCATCAGTGGGGTGGTATGGCAGGTAAAAACCGAAAAGTTAAGATACACGCGCGTCCGTATCTGCCCATTGATGCTGATGGTAACTTGCAAGGTGAGGCGGCGGACGGGGTACATCAGGTATTAATGAGGTATCTACAGCGTGGTTTTAGATAATGCGCTGCTGCTAGTGCTATTGCATAGCGTTAGAGGGTGGTTAGATTGTGCGACATTAAACATAAAAGTAAAAGTGTGGTCATTGCGCCACTTAAACCTTGAACGCCCTTAAACGGGCGTTTTTTTATGCTTATCAAAAAAGCGCAAACTCGGAACTGTGTACCGTAAGATTTTGACAAGTAATTTGCGATGATGGGGTTATTGACAGGTGGCGCACTGCGCTAAGGGAGGTTGTTATGTAATGGCATATTACCCCCAAAGCCATTTAAAACAAACCAGACAATTAAGAGATGCTATGACCAAATCAAAAAAAGCACGCGAAGACTGGGAGCCAAAACAAACCTATATCGCTGCGCTATCAAGCGAGGGCTGGTACGGCAAACGCGCTAACACTGGCGCACATATGGCGGCCTTGTCACTTGAGATTGCGGGCAGTAATACGCCTGATGGTTACTTTTTGGTATTCCCAGAGGGCGAAACCCGTAGCGGTGATGGCTCTGGTCGTCCGACTGAGTGCGCGGCGTGGCGGTTGGATGCCAGTAACGGCTATCCATTAGCAGACCTGCTCAACGCTCGACCCACTGATATGGTCATCGACTATGAGCATCAAACGCTACACGCGCAATCTAACGGACAGCCTGCGCCTGCTGCGGGCTGGCTGACGGCGGGTCAGTTTGAGTATGTCGTAGGGGTGGGGCTGTGCAACCGCGCGCCCAGCTGGACGACTAAAGCCACGCAAGCCATCGCTGGACGTGAGTATCGCTATAAGTCACCCGTCATTGCTTATGACAGTGATGGCTATGTCACCAATGTCATGAACGTCGCGATTACCAATCAGCCGGCGCTGCTCACGCTCGATGAGCTGACCGCGCTGTCTGCCAAATTTGCCACACAACCAAATCAAAAACAGGATAAACAAATGACGCCATTACTTGCTTATATCATCAAAGCGCTTGGACTGCCTGAATCGACTACTGAAGATGCAGCGGTCACGGCGCTATCTGCGCAAGTGGATGATTTTAAAACAAAGGCTACTGATGCCAAAATCGATATTGACGAAGCAAAACCCTTAGCGGCGCTATCTAGTGTGTTTGCTGGTGCTAATAATGCTGAGCCTGACCCTGCTAAATACGTGCCAGTCGAAACCATGACTCAAACTGTCGCTGCGCTCAACGCGCAAATCACGACGCTACAAAGCAATCAAGTCGACCCTAATGATGCGCTATTGACTGCGGCATTATCCGATGGGCGACTATTGCCAGCGCAAGAAGCATGGGCAAAGTCGTATGCCAAATCTGATCCGGCAGGCTTTAAAGCTTATTTGGACAATGCGCCGGTCATTGCCGCGCTTAATGCCAAGCAAACCGACGGTAAGCCCGATCCTGTGGCTGGCGACAAAATCACCGCGCTATCCGCCGAGCAAAAAGAGGTCGCGGACGGTATGGGTATCTCTCACGCGGATATGATCGCGCAATTAAACGCTTAGCTGCTCAAAGACGCTGGGCAAAATGCCCAGCCTACGCCAACTTATTTTTTGTAAAAAAGGACAAACCTATGATTAATACCCCATACCGCGAGGGCATCGCCATCCCGCTGGTGGTCGCCGCTGGCATGACTATCACTGAGGGCGAGCTGGTCGCAGTCAATAGCGATGGTCACGCTGTCCCTGCCACTGATGTAAGTGCCAAATATTTAATCGGGCGCGCGGAATCCACGTTCACCACTACTGCTACGCAAACCAATAGCACGATCACGGTCACGCGCAATCGTCAATTTCTACTAAGCAACGATGCTACCAATCCAGTGAGCGCTGCTGATATTGGAAAAGTCGTCGTGCTGAATGGCAAAAACACGGTTGCAAAACCTGTTGAGGGCGGCTCGGCGGACGCACTGGGGGTTGGTGCACTAATGGGCGTGGACTATAGCGGCAAAGTATGGGTCGATGTGGGCGGCACGCCCATCGGTATTGTGGCTGGCTCTGCGGGTGATGTGCTTTAACACACCCGCCCCAGTTTTAAGCACTAACAAATAAATAAGGACAACCTATGAACGTCAATGGACAAACGCTAAATGCCATCGCGGCGGGTCTTAAGAAAAACTTTAATCAGACCTTTACTGAGACGGATACTTTTTATCGTCAAGTCGCTATGGTCGTACCAAGCTCGAACAGCCAAGAAACCTACGCGTGGCTACAAAACTTCCCTAAAATGCGGCAATGGATTGGTGACAAGGTGCTGCATAAGCTGGCAGCCCAAGGTTATACCATCGTAAACGATGACTTTGAGGTGACCGTCGAAGTAAAACGTAACGATATTGAAGATGACAATATCGGTCAATACAGCACTATGTCACAACAAGCGGGCTGGTCAGCCGCGCAACTGCCTGATGAGATGACAGCTGAGCTCATCAATAAAGGTGCAGTCGAGAAGTGCTATGACGGTGAGGCGTTCTTTAGCGCCAAGCACCCTGTCACGGTAAACAAAAAAGAAACCAAGGTCAGTAACTTGCTCAATAAAGCCTTGAGCGCGGCAACGCTTGCCGATGCTAAAGCCAGCTATGGCATCGGTCGTACTAAGATGGGTGCGTTTGTGGATTATGAGGGGCGTAGTCTCAAGGTTAAGCCTAACCTACTCATCGTAGGCCCTGACTTGGAAGACACGGCACGCACGCTATTGACCGCTGATAAGTTAGAGGATGGTAGCCAGAATATCTATAAGGGTACGGCTGAGCTGCTGGTCATTCACGATATCAAGGCGGGTGAATGGTACTTAGAAGATACGCGTATGCCTGTGAAAGCGCTAATGATTCAAGAGCGCAAAAAACCCGTGTTTGTGTCGCAGACTGACTTGAATGCGCCTGATGTGTTTATGCGCGGAACCTATAAGTTTGGCGCGGAAGCTCGCTATGGCGCAGGGTACGGCTTTTGGCAGCTTATGCTAAAGGGTTATGCATAAGTGCTTACGCATAAGTCTAACGCTACGCACAAACGCTGGCGTTAGATGCTGTTAATTTTAACCAAGTCATGGGATAACGCGATGGGCAGCTATGCAACGATAGAGTCGATGATCACACGCTTTGGGCGGGAGGATTTGACCGAAATCACTGACACCGAGCCGCCGTACACAGGTGAGATTAATCTAACCCGACTGCAAGCGGCGACCGCGTCTGCCAATGCGGAGGTAGATGCGTATCTTGCCAAGCAGCTGCATGTCCCTACCGTGCTGGCATCACCGTTTGTACAGATGATGGCGTGTGACATCGCACGCTATCACGTCGCACTGGGCAATTCACGCGTGTCTGAGCGTGACGAAAAGCGCTATGAGCTGGCGGTTAAAAACCTAAAAATGGTCAATGACGGCAAGATCGGCATTGGTGCGGGTACGACCGAGGTCAACGCTGTGCCGAGCGTCAATCTGGCGCAGATGACCAGTGGTCGCCCCAGTGTGTTTGGTAACAGTCAATATTAAAAGCATCATTATTAAAGGCATCAGTATTAAGGATAAGTCATGCTCGCACAAATTGAACAGGCTATCAAGGACACGCTACACGCCTATAACAAGGCGCATGGCGGCGGGTTTGTGCGCGCAATTAAGTCCTATGCTGGTGACTTTGATGCTGCGTCGCCTGATGAGTTTGCGCAAGTAGTGGCGTCATTCCCTGCGATTTGGGTGACGTTTAAATCATCAGGCAAGCCTAAAAAGTTGGGCGCAAAAAAGCGGGAGCGTGATTATGTCTTTACTGTCCTTGTTGCGGCAAACTCTGGACGCCGTGAGGAGACAAGCCGCCAAGGCACATTTAAGGCTGACGGCACGATGCTCAATGTTGGGTCGTATCAGCTTATCGAGCTGGTCGAAAATGCGCTATTGGGCTGCCGCATGGGGCTGGCAATCGACCCGCTGGACGCAGGTGAAATCACGATGCTGTTTAACTCTAAGACGCGCGATCAAGTGGTGTCAGTACTCGCGTATGACTTCCATACGAGCGCCACCATCGCTGACCCAGACCGTGAGGCGGATGTGCCGTATATTGAGACGGTACATATAGACTATGTGTACTTTGACCGTGACGGTAATGCAGCCCAAGACCTGCGTGTGCTGGCGCAAGATGAAATTAATTTAACCTCTCCAAACCCTTAAGTTAAAAAAAGGAATAATCATGCAACGTACGCCAGGTATGTATACCGCAATCAATACGCAGACGCAGCGCACGGGTCTGCCCAATCAAAGCCATAGCATTGTGTTTGTGACTAGCGATATCGGTGCGCCTGTTACGCCCACACCTATCTATGATACCGCTAGCGCTGATGCTGTCAGTGGTGCTGACTCTAATACAGGCAAAATGATGGCGGCAGCTCTATCCGTGTCGCAGGGGGTGCGCGTTGAGACTGTGGGAAAGCAGTAGTTGCACCGTCTGAACCCGAACTAGGTAGCTGTAAAGGTATAAAATCAACAATTGACTTTGGTTTATTGGGCGCATGGTATGACGCTGCTGACACGCGGACGTTGTTTCAAGACGTTAATGGCGCTACTCCTGTGACTGAAAACGGTCAGTTGCTCAACCTAATGCGCGATAAATCTGGCAACAAAAACGACGCGTCAACAAATACGATGTTATCAAGCGTCATTTACAACAGCACAGGATCAGTATCGAGATCACTTGCAATCGACAGTGGTTTGGTGGGTTCTGACTTTGGCAACCCTACAGCAATTTTAATTGCACTAGATGTTGATATCATCAGTAAGGCGGCTGAGGCAAGCGTTATTGCAGGATTACAAGACGATGTTGATAAGCGCTATAACTTACTTGTCGCAGTAGGCCTAGAGCAGCAAACACAAGTGTTTATTACATTCAGCGATGGAACGCGAATCATTGAAGATCTAGGTGTGTTAAGTGGCCGACATCTAATAACAATTGTATTTGACAATGGTAATGTGACAGTAAGAGTAGATGGGCGTAGTGTGCTTGAGCAAAGCGGTACGCCAGGCGCTTTAGGAGGGGAGTCAAATACAATTTCAATACTTAATGACTTTTCAACGAAAGACAGAGCAGCATTAAGTAAAATATATCAGCTAATCGTTAGTGAGAATATATCTGATAAAAACATCAATCTTATTGAGAGTAAGATTAGGTCTATACCGTTGTCGCTTTTTAATAGCAAGAAAATAGCAGATGCACCTCATTGGGTGCAGGGTATGGAAATTGATAACAAGCAAAACATTGCTTGGATAGCATCAACAAATGAGGGTAAGGAGCTTGCTAAATACGATGCAACGACATGGACTGAGTTGTCATCAGTGAGCATGAGCAGTATAACGCCAAGTATAACGCCAAAATCACTTGGAGATATTTGTTATCACGATAACGCGCTGTACATTGGATGTGGAAATTATGTTGAAGGTGGCTCTGCATATATTATAAAAGTTAATCCAGATACGCTGGAGTATATAACGCACTACGACATATCTACTACCTGCAAATCAGGTGTTAATGCAATATTTTGGCACAACGATAGTTTTTATGTGGGCGAATCCGCGAAATCTGCATCAAACTTTAATCCAGCGCTGTATAGATTCACATCAACTCTCGATTTTGTTGAAAAAGTTTGGCAGTCAGACACAACATATAATCTACATTTTCAATCTGGATGTGTGGTTGGAGGTTGTCACGCAGTTTTTGCGCTACATAACAGTGATTTAGCTGTATTTGATATAAGTGGTAGTAATATTGATTTTATCAAAACCGTACCGCTGGAATATACGCAAGATACGCAGGGCGTAGTTTATGTTGAAAATCAGCTTTATATTACTAACCGACCTAGCGATGCTAAATCAGAAATTTTAGTGTGCGACGTTAATTTTTTGATCAGATAAGGACTCAAAATGCCAAACCAAACCCTAGCCGCGCGCGGCCACTCAATCATCGTACTCGATGCGCCCATCACACTAGAGGCTGACGCTAATGCGATGGTCGAGCACCTTGACTTTGTATCGAGTAAAACAGAGCAAAATGACGCGATCTTAATCGTACCCTTTGACGATGTAGACGCGGCCACTGCATTTGCTGCATTTCCAGCGGTTGCGAGCTGCTATCGCATCGTGGCGGTCTGCTATCACGGCGCGATCGACAAATTGCCTGAGCTTGCAGCCTCTATCGCGGCGACCATCGCAAGCGAGGTTGACCCAGCATTACCATTTAACGGCTGCAAGCTGCGTGCGCTACCTGTGGTCGATGGCAGTCTGCGCCTGACCAAAACGCGCATCGAGCAAGCGCTCAATGATGGCGTGGCGATGGTCACTGTCGGCTTTGATAACACTCCTGAGATTGTGCGCCTCATCAGTACCTACCGCACCAACGCGGTGACGGGTATGGATGATGATCTACTGCTTGATATCAACGGGGCACTGGTACTGCGCTATGTGCGCCGTGACCTACGTGCTGCTGTGTCTGCTAATCCGCGCCGCAAGAACACTGCCGCCAGTCGCCGCGACCTGCGGAGTCTGTTCCTCGACCGTTGCCAAAAAATGGACGATGCGGAGATACTTGAGCACGTGCAAGCGACTAAAGACCAACTGACCGTCACGCAAAGCAAGACGGATAAGACGGCGGTGGATGCGCGTATTCCAAGCCATTGGGTACGTGGTATGCATGTTATTAATACCACATTGGACGTATATTAAGGATAAATCATGAGCGATACAGATGTAGTCGGCACAATCGTGCTCACCGTAGACGGCGTAGAGTATGACTGCGCCAGTGCTAACCCTAAGTTTGTGACTGGTAAAAAACCTGTGGCAACAATGAACCGCCAGGGCCGCACGCGCAAAAAGACCAAAACCACAAGCTCGATCACGCTATCGGTTGAGGTCGTCATCCCCGAAAACGGCGATATCGACTGGGCAAACATTGAAGATGGGCGCGTCACGATTGAGTCGCTAGACGGCGGACATCGCACGACCTACACCGGCTGCGAGGCAACGGACGTATCAGAGAGCTATAAGCTCGATGGCGAGGCGGTGCGCTCGATTGAGATGTTTGCGATGGATAAAATCACTGAGGGCGCGGCGTAAGCGCTGGTCTAAACATTCACTGTATAAATAAAAGGCAATAAAATGACCGCATTAAAAAAGACACCTACACCCGAAATCCATGAGAAAGTCAAACTACCGGTCGGTGTGACCATCAACGGCAAGTGCTATAAGGATATTGAGCTACACCCTGTCACGATCGGTGCAAGCTATGAGAGTCAAATTGGGGCGCGTGAGACGGACTTACTCGCTATTATCGATTTGTCAGCGATGATCTATGTGCCCAAGCTAGATCGCAAGCTCACTTATGATGAAGTGCATAGCATGAGCCGCCAAGATGGATTTAAAATTGACCATCACCGTGTGCTGCTGGAAAAAAAAGAGCGCGAGCAAGCGACCGCGTCCGCTTAGTCGGGCTACTGGTAAAAATGGGTGTGCCCTTTACTGATGCGTGGGGTATGCCGGTCGATATGGCGTTAGATATGCTGGGTCTGTCGCCGCATGTGACCAAATCTAAACAGATTGATACTCACAATAAGCCCCAGCCAGATACGCTGGTCAATCAATCCAAGCCACCTGCCGCGTCTGCCAGTACGGGCACACGTAAACTGGTGGCGGCGCGGCGCAAGTCTAAGTCAAAACTCACCACATAAGGCGATATTATGTCTACTCAAACCGTAAGCCTACGCCTGCTACTCACTGGCAATGCTGGGGCAGAGCTACGCCGTATCGCCCAGCAAAACCAGCGCGACACGCGTATCATCAATGATATGCAGCGGCTGGGCATTCGCACCCAGCGCCAAGTGCATCAAGAGATTCGCAATCAAGAGCGTGCCTATCGTCGTCTGCGGGCAAGTGGTGTGGCATCAGCTAATGATCTGCGCCGCGCTCATCGCGCTATGCGGGAGGAGATTCGCCGCTTAAACGGTGAACTGCGTACGTCAGGAAGTCTGATGGGTAAGATGCAGACGGCTGGGGCTATCGCAGGTGGTACGGTTGCGGCTGGGGCTGTGGTGGGTAGTCAGATTAAGCCTGCGCGGAGTTATGATGAGCAACTAGCGCGCACATCAGGCACGGCAACATATGGCAAAGGCATGACGATCGCTGATCGTAAGCTGGTAAAAGTCGAGCTGGATAAAACCGTCATGAGCGCGGTGCGCGGCAGCGGCGGTACACGTGAGGGCGCGCTTGATGCAGCAGATACGCTCATTGCGTCTGGTGCATATGATCTGGCATCGGTTAAAGAAGTATTGGGCGTGACCCAGCGTGCGGCGTTTGTGTCTGGTGCGACCGCATCTGATGCAGCGGCAGTGACCTTGCAGCTTAAAAACTTTGGACTTAGCCCTGATCAGATTGCGTTAGGTCAAGATATGGCTGTTGGTGGTGGTCAACTGGGCGGTTTTGAGTATGACACGATGGCGCAGTATCTAAGCCGCCAGTTACCACTTGCCAAGGCAGCCGGCTACGGTGATATTGATGGCCTCAAAAAGATCGTCGCGCTCAATCAGGTTGCCATTAATACGGCGGGCAATCAGGATGAGGCGGGTAATAATGTCGTCAACTTATTGCAAAAAATCACCTCACGTGAGTTTGCTAAGCAAATCTATAAGCAAATTGAGCCACAAAAAGGGGACCCAACGGACAAGGGTGGTGGCTTGCTATGGGGCGAGTATGCGCGACAACAAAAAGCTAAAGGCGTGGATCAGATTGATGCATTTGTTGCTTTGCTTGAGCGTCAGCTGGCAGGTGACAGTCAATATCAGGCATTAAAAAAGCAAGCTGGCAACGCCAAAGGGCAAGAGGCTAAGGCGCTCTATGAGCAGATGAGCCAAATGCTTGAGGGGTCAAATCTGGGCGAGGTCATTGCCGATCGTCAAGCGCTCATGGCCGCACTCGCAATTAGCACTAATGGCGCGGAAAACGAGCGTATTAAGGCAGGTCTGGATAATGCTGGTGGCACGGTTAATGACCTACACGAGCTGTTTAAAGGTGATGAGTGGGCAACGGCGATGGGTCGTCAACAAGAGCAGCTCAACATCAACTATGGCTTATATAAGCAGGTTAATGAGCAGTTAAGCGGTTTTAATCAATCGCTTGGCGGCTTTATGGAGAAGCATGAGGGGCTGGCGACAGCGGCGTATAGTGCGGGTCTTGCATTAGCGGCGATTGGGGCGGCTGGAGTCGTTGGTTCATTGGCTGGTGGAGCAGGTGCTGGTGCTATGGGTGGGTTATTGGGGCGGCTAGGCGGTGGATTAGCCGCTGCTGGTGCTGGAGCCGTCGGTACAGCTGGTATGGCTGTAGCAGGAGGTGCTGCGGGTGGTTATTTGATTGGTACTGGGATCAGTAAATCAATTGAAGGGACGGCGGCGAGCGATGCTATCGGAGAAAAAATAGCCCAAGCGCTGGCCTTGTTTGGTAACGATACTGCTCAAACAGCAATTGAGAGCAATGCTAAATACGATCAAATGATCGCAGAGCAGCAGCAGACCAAACAAAAGCAGGAACAGATGATCAATGAACAAGCACAAACCAAGCAGATACAATCGCAGTTAGTGAGCCAACAAGGAGTGATGATATCACATCTGTCTGCTATCGCTGCTAAGCCTGTGCCAACATTTAATCCGACCATTTCTATTGGTGGGCGTAGCACAGCTATGAATATGATGGATGAAATCGGTAAGCAGTCAAAGCGTGGTAAATATGGGCCCTATAGGTAATCAGCTGCTTCTGAGTCTAAATTAACACCATAAATAGCTTTTGTTAGCAACCCTGCTTTAAACGCAGCTTTATTTTTTTGCTGGGTGTTCAATATCTTATCACTACAGTATAGTTTAATATTTGCTAAGTCTAAATCTTCAACTATCTCAGGGCTGCCGGAATTATATAACACTATATACCATGCGCAGCCGTCAGCTCTATCTGCCCCAGCAACTTCAGGGTCAGTTGCATGACCAAATGCTAAATTGCGCTGAGCTTGATAGTCGCCTTGCCTCGCTAGTTTTTCTAACTCAAAACGTGACTTTTGATATTCATCAACGATAAATTGGTTCATTTGTGCAGTGGTAGGCTCTGAGGTGTCTTCTAGCTTTTGTAATGCGTCATCTATTTTGCTCTCATTACCTGTATAATTGTAGTTGCTAGCAATAGCAAGTGTGAGTCTTTGTCGCTCATCATCGGTTAGATTTAATTCTGATTTGGCACTATCTGACGCTATCATAGTTGGTTTATATAGACTGCCCAAACCCCAAAAAACCGCTATGGCTAAGACTATTACACTTAGTGCTATCAAAAATATTTTGCTCATTATTACTGATTTCCCCTAAGCCGTTTGACCGCACTTTTTCGACCTTCCTCTTTTAGCTCTTGTAATGCTAATTTCGCTTTATAATCTGCAATATCGCGGTAAATATGGTAAGCATTAATAACACTTATTGACCAAGCAGTTACGTAAGAAATAGCAAACAGTTTTATTATTCTAATATATTTCTCTTGAACAAGAAAAACCTCAGTTACTCCATCATTAGCTATAGTAGTTGCATCCAGTGTACTGATGATGATACTTAGAATGATTAGTGATAAGAAGTAGAATAAAATCACTTTTAGTAGAGCATTAGAACGATCAACTATAGCTCCTTGTAGCCTATTAAATTCTGATTCTAATATCTTGGTTTGGTCTCTGGTGTCATTCAGCTTAATAAATACTTGAGCCAATAGCGCAATCACAACAAAAGCTGACGGTTGATACCATTTAAAATCTATAATGAGTACTAATGAATTATTATAAAATGCAAAAATTAGGGCACAGGTAACTAGAACGATGGTTGTAACAGCCATCGTAAAAGAATAAACCCCATTTTTGTCATATAAAAAACTCATTATAAGCACCTTAGGAACACTTTAACTATCACTTATATTATCTTCTAAAAAAGCAAAAAAATCCTTTTTTAACTGTATGTGATTTATACCTGTTTTGAAAGTTTCGACTCTAATTTTTGAATGGAGTCTAAAATCCTTACCTGTAAGTTTTCCACCTTCATAGGCAATTTCAAAATCCTCATCATCTAAGTTTACAAAAGATGTCGCTACGGTATCGATCAACTCTTGACCTGCATCAGAAATTTTACCTTTCCTACCTTTTCGCCGTAACACAACATCTATGTATAAATTATCATCTTCAAGAGTGTCAGCTATCTTAGATGTAAGCTGTTTATCCAACTTTAAGCTTTTCAGAAATGCAAGGCCGAAGCTAGATTTCGAAGAGTCAAGTGTAAAATTAGCAGTTTTGAACCCTTGTATTTCAGTATCTATATCTGGTTTAGTTAAGAGTTGCTGACTAATTTTTACTTGCTTAGCGGGTTTTTTAGCAAGCTGCCTTCTGGCTTCAACGCTTGGTCTATCTTTGAAAAGTATTATTGAGTCGTTAAGTACATCAGCACATTCAGCGCCAAGTAAGTGATTTAAGTACTCGCCTAAGCGATTTATTTTTAAAGATGTAGTTTGGATAACTACCAAATGATTTTCAAAAACACCAAAATACAAAGTGTTATCTACAAACTCTTTTTGATAGCTATCGATCGCATCTTCACTTAAAGATACATCGTCCACAGTCACTGTCGCTTGTTTGTACCTTTGAACCCCTTTTTTTACCTGTAAAATAGTTTGAGATTTATTTTTCTCAATATATACAAGCTCCCCGTAAAACATCCCTTTATAACTACTAATTTCGTTGAGAACATAGTAGTCACCAGAACTCGGATCAGGACAAAAGTGTCTATTTTCTGTCATTTCGAACTTACAGTTTTCTTCAAGGAACGCCTTATGTAAAAGCTCACCCAATGGTTTAGAGCCTTTGATGATTGCTTGTTTGTAATATGCAGTTCGAGTTTTTTTTGTACCTACAGCCACTTATTATCCCTCATTCGAATCAAATTAGCATGAACTTATAGTGAAACACGACAACTGTTGTCGTTTTTTTATATTTTAAACCATCGCTACCTCTTTATCTAACGCTATTTCCTTTATCGGAACTCTGTACCCAATATATTAAGAACCTAACGTGCAATAATCACTCATTATCAACATAGTTTTGGGTATGTTATGGCGTGGGAACAGACTTTATATGATGCCTCCTTTCGCGGCGTGGCGTTTGAATACTTTGGCATTGATGACAGCGGGGATAAGTCGCTGGCGACGCATCAAGCGCCCTATGCCAATGATGCCATCGTCCATGATATGGGTAATAACCCCAAAAATATCAGCATGACGGCCATTATTGATGGTGCGGACTATGAGCAGGCGTTAGAGTCGCTACTTGATGCGTTAGAAGCAAAAGGCGCAGGGGAGCTTATCCATCCTATATTTGGCGCTATCACGGCGATATGCGCCAGCCACCGCGTCAAGCATGATAGTGAGATCGTAGATGGCTGCACGGTTGAGATGCAGTTTGTGCAAACTAAGGCTGAGCGCACGATACAGCATTTCACGCCTGAGCCGATGCCAAGCGCAAATGAGACAGCAGACAGCATCATTTTAGCTGCGCCTGCGGAGGAGTTGACCGTGTATCAAGAGCAGCTTACCGCCATCGGTAGCGATACAGCGGCAGCGCAGGCGCGCAGTATACCAGAGACGATACGTAGTAGGCTGCGAGAGGTACGTACGACGCTGGGGACTAATCTGGTGCGGGTGGATAATCTACTCAGCCCGCCTGTGTGGCTTGGCAGTATCGTCGGAGACGTGGACGGTATCGTTAAGATGTTGCCGCTCGATTATGACCCGATGAGTAACTGGCGTCGGCTGTTCAATCGCATTAAAGCGATTGGCGATGTGTTTGATGATAGTAATGTGCCGCCGCTACGGCGCACTGGACAAGTGCTACCAGCGGCAATGATCAGTCGTGGGGTGATCACCATATTAGAGAGTGAGCAAAAAGGGCCCACACTCACGCCTGATGATTTAACGGCTATCAATGATGAGGCGCGGCAACAGATCCAAGACGCCATCGACCAAGTACGCGGCGATAACAGCGAGCAAAATGAGCAGGATTTGCCCGTGGTTAATACTGATGTTACGCCCATTATTCGTGACCTAAAAAAAGCAGCAGCACAGCTGCAAACGTTGACAGACAGTGTGATTAATAGTCGTCCGCCATTGATCAAGCATACGGTGGCCGCGCCGTGTACGTGGCGATTGCTTGCGCATCTATTATATGGCGACTATACGCGTGCAGACGAGCTGGCGCGTCTTAATCGTGGTCTGGTCGATGCCTCTGTGATTGAGGCAGGCACACAGGTGGCGTGCTATGCAAAGTGATGACAATCAAGACAAAATCGCGCTGCATATCGGTGGTGTGGTGTGCTCGACGTGGGATGATTTAAGCCTTGATAGTGATATTGGCGTCCCTGCTGACGCTTTCTCATTCAGCTGGTTTGATGCGATACAAGACGCGTTGCCTGATTATATTAAAAGTGGCTCAAATTGTACCGTCACGTGTAACGGTGAGACGGTACTCACGGGCATTTTAGACCGTATCGGTCAAAGCGTCGGGCGTACTGGCCTTAATACCAATCTGTCCGGACGCGACCTTGCAGGGCAGCTTATCGACTGCTCAGCGCCGATAGATGCTGCTGTCAATCTAAGCCTGTCTGAGCTGATCAAGCGTTATGTGACGGGCGGTGATTTGGCAAGTTTGCCTATCACGCTGGGGCAGGTGTCAAAAGATTGGCTCAAAGGCAAGACGGGCGTAGACATTGGTGAGACGGTCTGGGATGTGCTGTCTGCCGCCGCGCAAGCCTCTGGGCAGTATGTGTGGCTATCGGCTGATGGGGCGCTGATGATTGGCAATCCATTTGATGTGCCGCAGCCTGCTATTAAGCCTGCCTTTTATCTATATAACGATGACAGATATGAGCAAAACAACGTGTTAGATGCCGACTATCAGTACGATATATCTAACGCTTTTAGTACGTTTGAGATAGTCGGGCAAAATAGCAAAGGCGGTAATTTTAAGGCGAAAGCGACAAGTCGCCGCGTGCCGCTCAAGCGTCATAAGGTGATCAGCGATGGGCGCTCAGACACCCAAGCAGAGGCGGAGCAATTTGCCCAAAAAGCGTTGTCAGATGCGCTACTGGATAGCACAGATTTGACACTATCAATATCAGGCTGGACGCACAACGGGCAGCCATGGCGCACAGGATGGCAGGTGAGCTTTGATAGTAATGTATTGCCACGTGCGTTAGGGGACTGGGTTATATATGGGCGCACGCTGCAATTATCACGCAATAACAGCAAAACGACTGAGCTGCGACTAAAACGACGTGAGGACTGGATGCAGCCGGTTAAATACGCCGATTTGATAAAAAAGTAGGTGACGAATGAACCCATTTAAACAAGCGCCAGTAATTCGCCAGGCTATTATCGGCACGATTAAACGCACAGGCAATAAAGCGCTGCAAGTACTGGGCTTGAGCGGTGAGCTGGTAGATGATGTGCCACTGTATCAGCAAGCAGGATTTGCTAGCTGGCTGCCTAAAGATGCCGAGGTGGTCATGCTACCGATGGGTGGCCGCGCACGTAACTTCGTCATTGTCGCGGGGCGTGATTCGGTAGCAGTTGAGCTTAGGGAGGGTGAGACGGTCGTTTATAACCAGCACGGCGTTGAGCTGCGACTATCAAAGGATAAGGTTAGGATTAGCACCGATTTAGAGGTGGATGGCAATATCAAAGCGACTGGTGATGTGTCTGATAAATTGGGGACGATGAATCAAATGCGGACGGTTTATAACACTCACGGGCATGGCAATATGGGCGCTGCGCCACCTGCCACTAAAATGGGGGCATACAATGCGTTTTGATCAGACGATTAATGACTATACAACCGATGGCATCAATAGCCCGCCGCTTACAGGTAGCGGAGCACTGGCAGAAGCGGCCTATCTGCGACTTTTAACGCCTAAAGGCTCATATTTTGCAGACCCGATGCTGGGTAGTGAGCTGCATAAGCTCAAGCGTAGTAAAGATGTGCCAAGAATGCGCCGTCAGGCCTTAGCTTGGGCACGTGAGGCGTTAGAGCCACTACGTACGCCGTATTATCTAACTGATATCAGCGTCAGTGCTGGAGCTGTAGTTAAGTCAGGGTATTTATCCATCAAAGCGGTACTAACACAAGCCGATGGCAGTCAAACAACCACATCTATTAACGTACAGGTAGCCGGATAATGTATCAAACGCCAAAGTATAGCGATATTAAAGCCACCATTATGCAAGAGTACGTCAACCAAACGGGTATCTTGCCGCAGCGTGACTCAGATGCTGATGTACGTGCCTCTGGCACAGCGGCGGTGGCTGAGGGCTTGTATAGTCATCAAGAGTATGTCTTAAAGCAATTATTTGTCCAGACCGCTGATGAGCCGTACCTATATATACACTCTGAGGAGCTGGGCTTGCCGCGTCTTGGTGGCTCAACTGCCACGGGTCAAGTGTGGGCATCGGGTACGACAGATGGCGTGGTATTGCCCATTGGCAGTAAGCTTACCGACGGCTTTGGGCATTATTGGCAAACTACCAGCAATGCGACACTATCCGCTCAAAAAGAAGTGTCTGTACCTGTGCAAGCAAGCAATAACGGCGCGGCATTTAATGCAACCGGCACACTGCGTTGGGTGTCACCAGTGGCAGGACTACAAAGCGTGGCGCAAGTGGATGTGATCAGCGGTGGCTCAGACGGCGAGAGCCTTGAGCGGTGGCGCGGGCGCTTATGGAATAAGAAAAAGCTAGGTAAAAGCTTATCGCGTGCTGAGGACTTACGCCAAGCCGTATTAGGTGTGGCGGGTGTTGCTAATGCTTATGTGTATCCGCTGCGACGCGGCGCTGGTAGCGTGGATGTAGCGATTACCGCACAAGGCGCAAACGGCGCAACATTGCCCAGTGATAGTTTGCTGGCGCAATCTGAGCAGGTGCTGAAAGATACAGCGGCGTTCTGGGAGGATGTGCGCACCTTTAAGCCTACGATTGTACCTATTGATGTCATGGCGAAAGTGACAGGTGTCAACGTCAATACGGGTGAGATTAGCGCGATTATCAATGATTATCTAAACGCTATGATACCCGCTGAGAGCTTTAAAGCGGCAGTGCTATATAGTCTCATTATGGCCGTACCGGGCATGATTGATGTGCAGTTGACACCAAACGTCAACGTCAATCCCACGGTCAGCATGGAGCAGGTCGGCTGGATACGTCCTGCCAATGTCACGGTGACGCTATGAGTCAGACATACAAAATAGCAGACGCGCTAATGCAGCACCTGCCATATGGGGCGTATGACCACAGCCATAATACAGTTATATATAAAGATATTTTAGCACATAGCAAAGCGTTAGAGTTGGTCAAGGCATCATCTGCGCGAATATTTGCCGTATTAAATGGCATACCTGATGAGCTGATTGATGAGTTTGAGCGCGAGTATGGATTACCGCTGCTATGTGGCCAAAGTGACGTAGGTAATACCATCGATGAACGCCGCGACGAGATTGAGCGCGTCAAGCGCGATGGGCATGTTCGGCTGAATCTGGCAGGGCTACACAAGCTATTTGCTCGTTACAATCAGACCGTCCTAGCGGTGCAAACCTATGTACCGATGCAGTGCTTGGGGTCGTGTGTCGATCCGCTTAACACTGCACGACTACGATTTCGTGTGACGCTCACCCTTGCCAAACCTATCAAAGCTGATATGAACTGCTTATCTAAAAACTACTTACCAGCCTCATTACGGCTTGATATCAAATAAGGAGATACTTATGCATCGCATCGACTCAGCCACAGCACGACAAGACGCCAATGGCACAGGTAAAACAGGCTTTCATGATAATGCCGACTTGCCCAATCAAGATGCCACTTACTTCACGCCAGAATGGTCTAATGCGCTTCAAGAAGAGGTGGCAGGCGTCATTGAGGGTTTAGGGCTGACACTTGATAAGACGGATAATGGCCAGCTCTTAAAGGTTCTTGTACAGCAATTTGGCGAAAAAAAGGTGCTTGAAGACGCTATTGATGAGTATAAAGAGATGATCAAAGCTGATCGTAAGCGCTTGGATGATCTTGAGCTGCGCACATACGAGGACACGCAAGTCGGTGAGCTGTTTTGGACAACCAAGCACTTTGCCACGGCTGCTGAGGTAGAAACATATAAGGGCTATGGCACGTGGAAGCGTGCTTTACAGGGTCGTGTGGCGGTTGGTTTTTCTGATATACCTGATGATCATATTGACTTTCGCACGCATGGCAAGCAGTATGGTGAGCGTGAGCATACGTTGACTGTAGAAGAAATGCCAAGTCATGGTCATACCGCTGATATTCATTCGGGTAATATCGACGGCAATATACGTGCTGGTACACAGAATACGAGTGGTATGGAAGCTAATGTCGATACAAGTAATACTGGTGGCGGTCAGGCTCACAATAACATGCAGCCATCCAAGACACTTGACTGCTGGGAACGTATCGAATAAAGAAAACGGAGCATATGAGATATAGGTGTTAACTATATAGTAGTGCGGGGCATTTATGTCACCGCACTATTTTTTGGTGAAACGCCAAGTGCAGAATAATTTACAAAAACTTAGTGCAGAATGAACTACAAATTAGTGCAAAATAAATTCGCAAATTACATTGGGCACCAAGTGGGCACCGTTCCAAAAACGCTCTTTTTAATTCGTTAGTTTTTCTTAATTATTACCAAGATAGTTTTGTTGAAAAATCGCTACAGGCCTTGAAAATTGGACAAAAAAAAGCCTCACTGTTAAGTGAGGCTT
>TARA_R110002051_G_scaffold30487_1_pt1 | contig 38658 bp, 36 predicted proteins | sample TARA_R110002051 | Tara Oceans TARA_R110002051 (sample SAMEA4397023) | marine metagenome | biome: Polar Biome; feature: [MES] marine water layer (ENVO:01000295) within the mesopelagic zone...; material: water (ENVO:00002006), including particulate matter (ENVO:01000060) such as...... | reverse complement strand
GATGATGGCCGTGGTCAGGGCCGCCTTGCCGTTCTTGGCGGTGCTTTTCGTGTTCCTGATTTTGATCACATACGTGCCGATTATTTCAACCTATCTGCCGAACCTGTTTATGGGGCCGGAGATCATCCTGAACTAGCGGGATCAGGTTGAGAGGGAAAATAAGGCGCCGCAGGGAATGACCTTGCGGCGCCTTTATTGTGGGTGTCAGCCTCCGGAGGGAGTTTGAGAGGCCATAGAAAATCTAGGCCGAGGCAAGCGCGTCGATGATTGGGGTGAAGTCGGCGGCTGTGAGGCTGGCCCCCCCGACGAGCGCGCCGTCGACGTCTGCGATGGCGAAGATTTCGGCGGCGTTGCTGGCCTTGACCGAGCCGCCGTAGAGAATGCGCATAGCGTCGCCGTCTTGGAAGCGGGCGTTGAGTGCGGCGCGGATGTGACTGTGCACTTCGAGAATTTGTGCGGTGGTGGGGATTTTGCCGGTGCCGATGGCCCAAACGGGTTCGTAGGCGATGACGGTATTGGTAGCGGTGGCGGTGGTGGGGATTGAGCCTGCCAGTTGGGTGTTGATCACGGCGAGGGTTTCGTTTGTTTCGCGCTGCGCAAGTGTTTCGCCGATGCAGATGACCGCGGTCAGCCCTGCGGCGTGGGCAGCGGCAGATTTCGCGTTCACGGTGGCGTTGGATTCTGCGTGATCAGTGCGCCGTTCTGAGTGTCCTGTGAGTGTGTAGGTCGCGCCTACGTCGGCGAGCATTTGTGCCGAGATATCGCCAGTATGTGCGCCGGAGGTTTCTATGTGGCAATCCTGACCGCCGGTTGCCAGTGGCAGAGAAGCCATGGCGGACAGCAAGGTCGCAGGCGGGCAGATAAGCACGTCGATGTCGCGGGCGGGGTGGTTTGCGATGGCGCGGGCCTGCGATATGGCCGCAGCCAGTCCGTTCATTTTCCAGTTTCCGGCGGCGAGTTTGCGGCGCATGAGGCGTCCTTTCTGTGGCAATTGCTTGTAGTGGTAGCAAGAAGGTCGGGGGGTTGCAAAGCGCGAAGCTGTCGCGCATTCACGGGGCGAAATAAAACCGTAAGGACCCATGCCCATGATCCCACGAATTAATGCCGCGGCTTTGATGGCTAGCGAGCCGGATGCGATGGCGATGGCGCGCGAGGCGGCAATGGGCGTCGGGTTTATGACGGTTTATAACACGCCGATATCTAGCCGCGATGTGAAGGATGTGATCGAGGCCTATGCGGGTTTTTTTCATCTGCCTGCGGCGGAAAAGACGGACTATGATATGGCCAAAACCGGATCGAACCGTGGTTGGGGGGCCGCAGGGGCCGAGCAGGTCGATCCTGATGCAAACCCAGACTATAAGCAGGTATTTGATTGTGGTTTGACGCTGGTGGAAGATGATCCGATCGCAGTGAAGAACCTGTCGTTTTATGCGCCAAACTTATGGCCCGAAAAACCCGACGGATTTGCGGATAAATTGCAGAGTTATTACATGCAAAGCACTGATCTTGCACTTGATTTACTGTGCAAGATTGCCACTGCAGCGGGTGAAGACGGCGGGTATTTTCGGGGTAAGTTTAGCAGGCCGATGGCCTTGTTGCGTGGCAATTATTACCCACAGCGCCCTGCTTGGGCGACATCTAAGGATTTCGGAATCGCGACCCATACCGATTATGGCTGCTTGACGTTGTTGGCCACCGACGGATCACCGGGATTGGAGGTGCGCAAGCGCGGCGGGGGGTGGATTCCGCTGTCGGCGCCGCCGGGAGAGTTTGTGATCAACTTTGGTGAGATGTTGGAGATGTGGACCGCAGGCAAGGTAAAGGCCACCCCGCACCGCGTGATTGGCACAAATGCCGAACGAGTTTCGGTGCCGTTGTTTTTCAACCCGAACCATGATGCTAATGTGGCGCCGGTTGGGTCAGGAAAGACGATTGAAGCTTGGGCGCATCTTAAGAAGCGCTACGACGAAACCTATGTGCATTTACAAAAGAAATAATTAATCAAGCAAGGCGCAGAGCGCGCGACGGCCCAAGTCGCAGGCGAGGTTAGGGTCCTCGAGGGCGATGTCGGGCAGGGACCAGTAGGGCATATTGTGGAATTGTGTGCCGCCGTCGTCCCGTAAGTCATTGGCAAGGCTGTCTTTTGATTTCAGGTAGATCGTGCCGTCGCTGCTGACGAGACTGAAAACGGTGCCGTCGAAATAGAGGCAGATACCGCCGAACATTTTGCGATGTGTGATTGGGCCGAGGTCTGAAAAGCGGTCAAGTGCGAAGGCGATATCGGCGTCAGATACGGCCATTTATTTTGCGCCGAGAGCGCTATCGAATTTGATCGACTCGCCGCAGCCGCAGGCGTCAACGACGTTGGGGTTGCGGAACTTGAATCCGGATTCCAACAAGCTGGTTTCGTAGTCGATTTCAGTGCCAAACAGGAACATTTGCGCCATTGGGGCAATCATAACGCGCGCGCCTAATGTCTCAATTGTTTCGTCTAATGGATTGATTTCATTGACGTATTCCATGGTGTATTCCATGCCTGCGCAGCCGCCTTTTTTGACGCCGATGCGAAGGCCCTCTGAGCCGTCTTTGGCCATCAGTTTGGCGATTTGTGTTGCGGCCTTGTCCGTGATCGAGACCGCTTGTTTTCCGGGGATGCCGAACATTGGAATTCTCCTTGTCGATCTAAGATAGGACGTTGCGGTGTGTTTTTCAATTATCTTTATAAGATGTTGAAATAATTACATAAAGCCTAGCTCAAGCCGCGCTTCGTCGGACATCATTTCCATGCCCCATTGCGGCTCGAAGGTCATGGCCACGTCGACGTGTTTTACACCCGGCAAAGGTTCGACGGCGTCAGCGACCCAACCGGGCATTTCGCCGGCCACGGGGCAACCGGGTGCGGTGAGGGTCATGATGATATTCACTGCATTATCTTCTGATATATCAATGGTATAGATCAGTCCCAGGTCAAAGATGTTGACTGGAATTTCGGGGTCGTAGACCGATTGGATTGCCTGCACAATATCATCATAGAGCACGTGCCCGGTTGACGATGGTGCGATCAATGGGGTGCCTTCGAGGGGGGCGTGTGTATCGGTCATGCGGCCATTCCTATATTCCTGACTAATCATATAGGGATTGGAATGCGGGCCGTAAAGGGTGGTATGATCTGCGTATGACTTGCGTATGATTTGGCTATGTCGACTGCTGAATTGCGCGAGTTATGGGGCTCGTGCTTGCAAAGCTATTTGTGTCACAAGTTTGCGACGCCGATATCGCCATTTGTGCGTAGTGGCCCTTTTCCTTATTGTCGATTTGCGTCAAGAGGGAGCCATGACACAGCGTATTACATTTGATTTGCAAACCACCGACGGGACAGCCCGCACTGGTGTAATTTCCACCCCGAGAGGCGACATCCGCACGCCTGCGTTTATGCCTGTGGGCACGGCGGCCACGGTCAAGGCGATGCTGCCCGAGAGTGTGGCGGCGACAGGTGCGGATATTTTGCTGGGCAATACTTATCATTTGATGTTGCGGCCGACAGCGGAGCGGATTGCCAATTTGGGCGGGCTGCACAAGTTCATGAATTGGGACAAGCCGATCCTGACGGATAGCGGCGGGTTTCAGGTGATGAGCTTGGCTGATTTACGCAAGATGTCAGAAAAAGGCGTTACGTTTAAGAGCCATATTGACGGGTCCAAGCACGAGTTGACCCCCGAGCGGTCGATGGAGATTCAAAAGCTGCTCGGGTCTGATATTGTGATGTGTTTTGATGAGTGTCCTGCACTGCCTGCGGATCGTGGGCGGATTGAAGAATCTATGCGCATGTCGATGCGGTGGGCGCAGCGTTCGCGCGATGCCTTTGGTGACAGGCCGGGACATGCGTTGTATGGCATTCAGCAGGGCGGGCTGGAGCAAGATATGCGCGAGGAAAGTGCGCAGGCGCTGACCGATATTGGCTTTGACGGCTATGCGGTGGGTGGATTGGCCGTGGGCGAGGGGCAGGAAGCGATGTTTGGCGTGCTGGATTTTGCACCCGATCAACTGCCGGTTGATAAGCCAAGGTATCTGATGGGGGTTGGCAAGCCGGATGATATTGTGGGCGCGGTCAAGCGCGGCATCGATATGATGGATTGTGTGCTGCCAAGCAGGTCGGGGCGCACGGGGCAGGTGTTTACCCGTCGCGGTGTGCTGAACATCAAGAACGCCCGTCATGCCGATGACCCGCGGCCCTTGGACGAGCACTGCACATGTCCGGCCTGTTCCAGCTATTCGCGCGCTTATTTGCATCATGTGTTTCGTGCGCAGGAGATGATTTCTGGCATGTTGCTGACGTGGCATAATTTGCATTATTTTCAGCAGATTATGCAGGGAATGCGCGATGCGATTGCAGTAAGGGGCTTTGCGGCTTGGGAAGCGGATTTTCATGCGTGCCGCGCAGAGGGCGATATAGACCCGCTTTGATGTTTACCTTTTTTTGAGCTAATAGGGTTAGAGCAGTAAAAATAATAAAGGGCCGCCGAGATGAAAGTGTTTTTCCTTGGGAATTGTCAGGTCAATGCCATGCGTGGCCTGTGCAGGGAGATGTTTCCGGGTCTAAAGGCCAGTTTTCAGACGATCACGCCCTATTGGGGCACGTTTGACGAAGCGGCGACCCGTCGCGAGTTGGCAGAAGCCGACATCGTAATTTCGCAAGCGATTGCGAACCCCATGACCACATTTAATGTAAGCGACGTGCGAGCGAGTGCGCAGGGTGATGTGGTGTTTGTGCCTTACGTTTATATTGACGGCATTGCATCGCTGGAGATTATTGCCTCGAAGGGCAAGTCGGTTATTCGTGGGGCCGAGCAGGTGTTGCGCGGCCAAGAGGGCCGTAAGCCGGTCAAGATTTTTGAAGATTATTGCAACGGTGCGATTGACATGGAAGGCGAGGCGCGAGTTCTGGGCTCTATCGCGCGGATTGCGCAGAAAGAAGTCGAGGATTGCGACATCGAGATTGCCGATTATCTGGCCGCGACATGGCGGAAACAGCCGACTTTATACGGGATGAATCACCCGACTCAGCCCGTAGTGTTCGAGATGTTTAAACGCGTCTGCGAAAAGGTGGGCTGGGATTACGACGAGGCGCACAAGAATGATCCGATTGCTTGGGGCAGGCGCGCCTTGCCAGCGTCGCAGCGCGGATTTACGCCAAATGACGCGAAAGTCTTGGAGTTGGCATATCCGTGTGACACCCATTGGTATGGACAGAGTTATAAATTGTTGCAACTTGCGCTAAAAGCTCAAGAAAATGCGCTGCGGGAGGCGGATGCGGCGTAAAACAAGACTCGTTTGTAAAAAAGCGGCCTTGCCGATGGGCGCAGGCGCGGGCAAAGTGATACAAAATCATTGGGATGTTGAAAGTGGCGGCAGGCAGCCCCATCTTAACAAGTCCAAGGGATGGACGCTGTTGCCGCAAAGTGGGACAGGTTCATCTGCATAAAAAGGAAAAGAGCATGAAAGAACCGTTGAGTTCATCCTACCCCGTTTTGCCGCTGCGCGATATTGTGGTTTTCCCGCATATGATTGTGCCGCTTTTCGTGGGTCGTGAGAAGTCGGTCCGCGCCTTGGAAGAGGTAATGCAGGATGACAAACAGATTTTGCTGTCGAGCCAGATGGACCCGGGCGAGGATGATCCCGAGCAGGATGGTATTTACACGACCGGCGTTTTGGCGAATGTTTTGCAGTTGCTCAAGCTGCCTGATGGCACGGTGAAGGTTCTCGTTGAGGGCCGCGACCGTGTGCGCATTACTGAATTTATGCAAAACCCGAATTATTTTGAGGCGTCTGCGGAATATCTGGAAGAAGTGGCTGGAAATGAGGACGAGACAGAGGCGCTATTGCGCAATGTCGCGGCTGAATTCGAGCGTTATGCCAAGATCAAGAAGAACATTCCCGAAGAAGCAATGGCCGCTGTTGGCGATGCGTCCGAACCTGCCAAACTAGCGGATTTGGTGGCAGGGCATTTGGGCATTGAAGTTGATCAGAAGCAGGCCCTGTTAGAGACGCTGTCGGTGTCCGAGCGGCTGGAAAAAGTTTACGGGTTGATGCAGGGCGAAATGTCCGTGTTGCAGGTTGAAAAGAAGATCAAAACCCGCGTGAAAAGCCAGATGGAGCGCACCCAGAGAGAATACTATTTGAATGAGCAGATGAAGGCCATTCAGAAGGAGTTGGGTGATGGTGAAGAGGGCCAGAACGAGGTCGCAGAACTTGAGGCCCGCATCGGTGCGACCAAGCTTTCCAAAGAGGCCAAAGAGAAGGTTGATGCGGAACTGAAGAAGCTGAAAAGCATGTCGCCGATGTCCGCAGAAGCGACTGTAGTGCGCAATTATATGGATTGGATTCTGGGTCTGCCGTGGGGCGTGAAGTCGCGCACCAAGAAGAATTTGGCAGCCGCCCAGACGGTATTGGACAATGACCACTACGGTTTGGAAAAAGTGAAAGAGCGTATTGTCGAATATTTGGCGGTGCAGCAGAGGTCGGCAAAGTTGAAGGGTCCGATCATGTGTTTGGTTGGCCCGCCGGGTGTAGGCAAGACCAGTCTTGGCAAATCTGTGGCACGCGCCACGGGGCGCGAGTTTATCCGCATCTCGCTGGGTGGTGTGCGTGACGAGAGCGAAATTCGCGGTCACCGTCGCACCTATATCGGGTCTATGCCGGGTAAGATCATTCAGGCGTTGAAGAAGGCAAAGACAACCAACCCGCTTATTTTGCTGGATGAAATCGACAAAATGGGCCAAGATTTCCGAGGCGATCCTGCGTCTGCGATGCTAGAGGTATTGGATCCGGAGCAGAATTCCACATTTGTGGATCACTATCTGGAGGTCGAGTATGACCTGTCGAATGTGATGTTTTTGACCACGTCCAACAGCTACAACATGCCGGGTCCGTTGTTGGACCGGATGGAGATCATTTCATTGTCGGGCTACACCGAGGATGAAAAGTGCGAGATTGCCAAGCAGCATTTGTTGCCAAAGGTTATGAAAAACCACGGGCTGAAGGCCAAGGAATTCAGCATTTCAGATGATGCGCTTTTGTCGATGGTGCGGGTTTATACCCGTGAGGCAGGTGTGCGGAATTTGGAGCGTGAATTGGCCAAGGTTGCCCGCAAGGCGGTCACCAAGATTGTGAAGAAAGAAGCTACGGTAATTGCGGTGAATGCTGACAATTTGGACGACTATTTGGGTGTGAAAAAGCACAAATTCGGTTTGGCGGAGGAGACCGACCAAGTGGGCGTGGTCACGGGTCTTGCGTGGACGTCAGTGGGCGGTGAATTGCTGAACATCGAGGCGCTGCGATTGCCCGGCAAAGGCCGCATGAAAACCACGGGTAAGTTGGGCGATGTGATGAAGGAATCGATTGATGCCGCGTCATCCTATGTCCGTTCAATTGCACCGGAAATTGGTGTGAAGCCGACGAAGTTTGATGTGATTGACATCCACGTGCACGTGCCCGATGGCGCGACCCCAAAGGACGGCCCGAGTGCCGGTCTGGCGATGGTCACGTCGATTGTGTCGGTGCTGACGGGAATTCCTGTGCGCAAGGATATCGCGATGACGGGTGAGGTGTCGTTGCGCGGCAATGCGATGCCGATTGGTGGTTTGAAGGAGAAGCTATTGGCGGCACTACGCGGCGGGATCAAGACCGTGTTGATCCCTGTTGATAACGAAAAGGACCTGCCGGAGATCCCTGACAATGTGAAAGAGGGGCTGACGATCATTCCTGTGAAACATGTGTCGGAGGTTTTGGCGCATGCATTGGTGTCCAAGCCCGAGCCGATCGAGTGGGACGAAGCGGCAGAGGAGGCAGCAGCGGCGGCGGCGATGGCCAAAAGTGCCGGAACAGTTGCAGCAACCGCGCATTAGGGCGTGGTATCTGCGGGCCTGCCTGCGGTGATGAAAAAGATGGCGTGCCCGAGAAGGGTGCGCCATTTTTCGTTTTAGATAGCCCAGAGTTGTTTTTTGTCGAAGCGGAATAGTAGTTCACAAAAGGCTATTGTGATGACCAATGGTGCCCGAGCCACGCCTATGATCGTCGTGATGAGAGGGTATCCTTGCATTCAAAGATTTCGAAGGTCGCGGGGATTTCGCGAATTTCCGTTGTCTGGTTCGGGTTGCCATCACGCAGTTGCAGTTTTCGTTGGCGCAACAATTCTATAAATTCCCAGAAACGCCTGTGGGCAAATCGGAATACCTGCCGTAGCTTGGTGTTAACAAATTAAGGAAAATCCGATGACCAGCAAAAAAAGCAGCCCGACAAATACAGTCAAGTTGAATACGGTCATGCCAGAGCCGGTTGTGACGCCGCTGAAGGCCTCCAAGCCGGTTACGAAGGTCGTGACCCCTGCGGTATCAGTCCCGCAGGGCGAAATGGTTAAGAAGCCTGAATTTATTGATCGCGCGGTGGCCCGCACGGATATCAAAAAGCGCGAAGCAAAGCCTGCGATTGAGGCGGCTTTGGCGGTTTTGGCAGAGGCGCTGGAGAAGGGTGAAGAATTGAATTTGCCGCCGATGGGGAAAATGCGTGTGGTGAAGTCCAAAGATATTGGTGATGGCGCGAAGGTGCTGACGCTGAAGTTGCGCACGATGAAAGATGGTGCGGGGCTTGGTGCGGGCAACGGTCCTGCAGGTGATTTTGCTGATAACGACGACGACTGAACGGGGTTGGCCGAAGTCGCGGTCGCGGCCGGATTTTATAAGATGCCTTGTGCGAAACAGGGTATTTACCGCATGTGTCGCGCGGCGGTTTTGGGCATCGGTAAATTAGCGCAAGAAATTGCAGTTTAGAGGCTTGCGCCTCGCAGCCCGTTGTTCTAAATGACCGACATCGGGTGATTAGCTCAGTTGGTAGAGCGCTTCCTTTACACGGAAGATGTCGGGAGTTCGAGCCTCTCATCACCCACCACCCTATCTCATTGTTATAAAAGAAAACCCTTGCACTACAGGGGTAAAGCCCGTTTCAAGGTTACAACTTTGGTTACAAACGGAGATGGCAATGGCCGGAAAAGTCAGACACCTCATAAATCGTTCGGGTCGGTATCACGCGCGGCTTGTCGTTCCGAAAGATTTGCGGAGCATTATTGGCAAGAGTGAATTACGCACCCCATTGGGCGGTGATTACCGTTTTGCGCTTAGGCATTTGCCGGGTGCAGTCGCACAGCTTCAAAGTCAAATTGGTGAAGCCGAGCGCAAATCGGGGCAAGTCGCGACTATGCCACGCTACCCAATGGCAACAGACCAAATCGCCCATGCGCATTACACACGTCGTTTAGCGTTTGATGATCAGCTGCGCAATGACCAACGCTATGCCATGACCGGCATAGATGACATGCTGGTGCAGCGGTTACGTGATGCGATAGCGGGCCGCGCTGGTGATGACGAACTGGAGACACTAGTTGGAATTGAGGTGGAACGCTTTCGATCTGCAGGAAATCTTGATGCCGCAAAGGGCAGTGATAAATGGCGTATCATTGCCCGTGCATTGTGCAGCGCAGAGTATGAGGCGCTAGAACGGGTCTATGAGCGCGATGAGGGTGATTTTACAGGGACTCCTAGCACACCCATGCTTTTGAATGCAGAGCCGCCCTCAGAGCCTGAGGCGAGCGTTAGCATCAAGCGGCTTTGGAGCGATTACGTTGCCATTCGAATACAAGCTGGTTTCATGCGCGACGGTGGAAAGCGACAGGCTGCTGCTGTTCAAAGTCTATGCCGGTTCTTAAAGCATGATGATGCACGTCGGATTACAAAGAAAAACGTCTTGGATTGGCGCGATGACCTTATGAAGACGCTTGCGGCCAAAACTGTCAGTGATGTCTATCTATCGACGATCCGAACCTTGTTCGGGTGGGCGGTAGACAACGACGAACTATTAATGAACCCGGCCCTGTCGGTTAAGCAGCCGAAGCCGCGCAAGGTGTATAACCGTGAGCGGGGCTACACGGATGCAGAAGCGGTGAAGGTTTTGAAAGTATCCAGGTCATATGAACCTACTGGGGACATGAACGGCTACATTCGGGAGAAGCCCGAACTTGTTGCTGCGAAGCGTTGGGTGCCAATCATCTGTGCGTTCACTGGCGCGCGCGTCTCTGAGCTTACACAGCTGCGCAAGGAGGATATCCGGCAGGAGGAAGGCATGTGGATTGCTAGGATTACTCCAGACGCAGGTAGCGTCAAAGCTGGCGGCTATCGCGACGTTCCGCTGCATCCGCAGATCATCGCAGAGGGGTTTGCAGATTTTCTCAACGATGCAGGGCAGGGGCCGCTGTTTCATAACGGCACAAGTCCAGATAGCTACGTGCGCAAGTCCAAACAAATCTCCAATCAACTTGCCAATTGGCTGAGCCTCGCAGGCTTGTGTCCGGAGGGGCTAGCGCCAAATCATGCGTGGCGGCATCGCCTCAAGACGCAGTGTATGGAACTCGAAATTTCTGACCGAGTTGTGGATGCGATACAGGGTCATGCAGGGCGGACTGCAGGCGACAACTATGGTGATGTGACTTTGAAGACCAAGCGGGATGCGATCGGTAAATTACCTTCATATAGTCTGAACGCGGTGTAACTTTCAGAAGCACTGCGTCATTAACTTGTAAAAATTGAGCATGTAAGCGGAGGTGCTAGTGACCTGAAACAACAGGCAGACCGGTTTTGTGGTCAGATCAGTCATGCCCAGATTAGGCGTGACAGCGAGGTGAGGCAATTCTCGCGCGACTACTTTGCGCAACGCAGCACCGTTCCCGCTATAACTGAATTACCGTCCGTAATCGCGCTCTTCAAAAGGAAACCAGATGTCCAGTTCGCAGTCATCGCTATCGCAACCACACTCTCCGAACCACAATCATATCCAGCAGACAGCTGGCATATCGGCCTCGTTTCCAGAGGTTAAACCGGACGTTATCTCTCAACAGAATAAGGAACAATCATCACATGGTGCGGTGTCCCGTGTAGTAAAGAATGAAACCACACCAACCAAGACACAAGCACAAGCAACAACAAAGACCCGATCAGCACAAGAGACAGGCAATGAACAGCTGGGTAAAATGATAGCCACGTGGTTTGATAATCACCCGTGGCACGCAGTAAGGATCAAGAACGCCTATGCCTACCTCAGGAAGCGGTGGCGAGACCTGACCAATGAGGAAAAGTGCCTGCGCGGCTTTCAGTATGCAGCAGAGATCGACGGCATTGCTCTGTCGCTCAACTTCTCTGAGTTAGTAGAGGCACGAGCCCGAGAGCATGACGATCCTGCCGGTTATCTGAGCAAACGAATTAGCAAGGCACTGCGTCAGCACGGTTTAGCCACGCTCCCGTTCGCTTTCGTTCTCGAGTTCTCCAAAGAAGGAAAGTTTCATGCGCACGGTGTGATCGTGCCAATGGGCAAGTCACTCCCGATAATCAAGAATGCTTTTCGTGCGGCTGGTGGTAAAGACTTGGAAAAAGGTTTGGCACGTCAGCTGATGACGAAACCGCTTTTCGGTGGTCAGGGGTTTCATCGCTATTCGCTGAAATCCTGTAAGAAAACCACTGTGCTTTTGGCTGGCCGTCGTTTTGCCATCATGAACCGATCTTTGAACGCGGCTGCGCGGGATTTTCATGAGAACAACCGGCCTAAGACGCATCGCCCAATTAATCCGAGTGATACAGTGTCATGAACGCTATGCCGGAGGGGATCTCTGGCGCTGGTTCAATTTTTGGGGTTAAGCCGCGTCAGATCTAAGGATTGGGCATGAGCGTGCCGCAGCTGCTCGCCAGCGGGGCTGTATAGGGCCGTAGGATTCCATTGTGCTCCTGACCTAAGGAAATGTAGCCCAGAATGCAGTATGAGATCTGTGATGCCCTCCAGCGACTCTGCGGCCATCGACTTCAGTTGGCGCGCCGAACTTCATCGTGATACTTCAAAGCCATCATCGTTACGATCTGTTCGGCAATGGGCGCGATGGATTCGAGTGTCTAGTCCCGTAGCTTTGGCACAAATTGCAGGCCGCGGATCGGTCGGAATAATGGCTGACGTGTTGGATAACTGCATGCTGCTCCGACTGTTCCGACGTTTCCGACCAATTTTGCAACTCGGACAGTTTGAACGCTCGGCCACACGATAACCAGCAGATGCCATGCCTTGTCTCGCCTTTTGGCCTAGCACGCTCTTAGGCACAGCGTCCCGCTGCATGAGCCGTGAAGGCGCTCCAACCTATTTAGCTTGGCCAACATCCAATCCCCAAGGAGTGGCTGCATACATGCTCTAATAAAAACGACCGCAGCATCCCCTGCGACGTCCTAGATAGGTGCTTAGATGTGATGGGGGAGGCTTGGTCCGCGATAGTGATATGAGATTTCATGTCTTGACAGGATGGGAAGGCAGCCCAGAACCCGTCAGCACCCAAGCTTATCCCAAGAAGATTTCGCTATAATTTAAGTATTAGCAACACGTCATCATCGGGAGCAACAAGATCATGACACGAAAAAACGGACCACACGCGGGATCTGAGTTAGCAATTTATGTTCAAAGACGTATCCTCGAGCTGCGGGCAACGAAAACACAGCGCGAAATCGCCACACAAGCTGGGTTCCCAAATCCAAATATGCTGACAATGATCAAACTGGGCGACAGCAAATTGGCAATCGACCGTGTAGCAACGCTTGCGAACGCGCTTGAGACTGATCCAAAGAACCTTCTCCGGCTGGCACTGCTACAAGACGGCAATCAAACTATGATGCGCGTCTTTAACGACATCATTGGCACCGTAGTTTCACGCAATGAAATTGCGTGGCTCCAGGAGTTAAGAGAGGCATCAGGTAGCGCCGATCCGGCAGTTACATCACGCACACGCGCAGCACTTCGTGCAATCTTTGGCAAATGAGGAGCGCCCAATGAACACCTTAGCAACAATGCCGCTTACCGAGAGTGAACAAGAGTGGATCGAGACTTTACGAATGATGACCGATGATCGCGTTCCGGCACCCACTTTGCGAACGGTTCAGGCGCTCCGGCTGGGGTTTTCGAGCAGCGAGTTTGTGTGCCCTGGCCGCGCTGACGCAAAATGTTCACATGCAACGTCAACGACCCAGAACGCGTTACGTTAACCCATAACATTTTGTTTACATCGGCCTCAAAACGTCAACAACTTTGTTGTCCTATGTTAAGTCGATGTAAACAAAATCACCCTCCAACGTAAACAAACGCTCCACCATGTCGTAACGGAATGACAACAAAATTATTTACCACTGTCAACAAAATCAAAGGCTTAAGTAGCCCGCTTTACACATTTTCATCAAAAACTATTTTTTCGGGCAAATATGTAAACAACTGACCGAAGTTTGACGCACATTTCGGACACGTAATCCGGAGTATCTGACCCGACAAATCTCACTCAGGCACCATACATTCGAGGAAGAAAGAACGCCGGAAGATGGTGGTTAAACCACGCTTACAAAAAGTCCGTCTCTCTTCTCTTAATATGTATTTTAAAGAAAGTAAGAAAGAGAAGAGAGACGGACGTGAAAACACCAAGATGCCCGTTATTCCGGAACTCAGATCGCGGCCATACGGCGCAAGCGCATACATACGGTAAATACGCTCATAGGTGCGTTCGGCAGAGTTAAGCAGCATTCACCTAGCTACGCAGCTATATAGCCACCAGTGACTCTTAGGATCGACCTCAGGGTGCGCCAGGTGTCAACGACACCAGGCTGCAATGTGCCGAAGCACATATGAGACCGAAAAGCAGTCTGAATTGCACTTGCGTGGATCAGGTTCGATGAGGGACGCCAAATATGGCAGGGCATTAGTAGGATGTGCGCTTTGGTCTCAAGGTGTTTCGGTTCTGGATCAATCTTAGGATGGCAGCAAGTTCATGGCAGGGTAGCGTGGCATGATCAGGCGCACTCAGATCACAGGTTATTCAATTGCCCCTGAGTGTCATGGATTAGCTGGGCTTTGGCCAGAGTTAGGTCTGAGGGTGGCATAAAGCTGGACTTGGTTAGCAAAGTTGTTTGCTTTTGCTTACTCAATGCCACGGGTTTCCACCTTTTCATTTTAGCATGGTAAACACTGCTTTGGTTCAAGACTCTGCAGTTAAGCCTTCTGTGGTCGTTGTATGCCTTTGATCATCAAGTGCTTGTGCGCCCTAAAGCTGCACAATAGGGTCAACAAATTAGACAAAAAGGCGGTCTCCATGATATTAGGTTCTATCCGTAGCCAGATCGATCAGATCTGGAATGCATTCTGGTCGGGTGGGGTTTCAAATCCGATATCGGTCATCGAACAGCTCACATTCCTGATGTTCATCAAGCGGCTCGACGACCTTCACACTGTCCAAGAACGGCAGTCCGAAGATCTTGGCACGCCAATGACGCGCCGCATCTTCCCAGAGGGCAACGACGACAAGAGCGAGCCTTACGACAATCTGCGTTGGTCGCGGTTCAAGAACTTCGAAGCCCGCGAAATGATGCGGATCGTGGACGAACACGTGTTCCCGTTCTTGCGCCAACTGGGTGAGGAGGGGTCATCCTACGGCCAGCATATGAAAGACGCGCGGCTTGGGTTCTCAAATGCCAACTTGCTCGCGAAAGTCGTTCAGATGCTCGACGAAGTCCCGATGGATGATCGCGACACAAAGGGCGACGTCTATGAATATATGCTGGGCAAGATCGCCAGCGCTGGCACCAACGGGCAGTTCCGCACGCCGCGCCACATCATTCAACTCATGGTCAACATCATGGCGCCAAAGCCGGGCGATGTGATCTGCGATCCTGCGGCAGGGACCAGCGGCTTTCTGGTGGAGGCTGGGGAATACATCCGCAACCACCACCCTGAAATCCTGCGCAACAGAGAAACCCGCGACCATTTCCACAACAAGATGTTCCACGGCTTTGACTTTGACCCGACCATGCTGCGCATCGGCGCGATGAACATGACGCTGCACGGGATCGAAAACCCCGACATCTCTTATCGCGACAGCTTGGCCGAAGAACATGGCGAAGACGCTGGGGCCTATTCGCTGATCTTGGCCAACCCGCCCTTTGCAGGATCGCTTGATTACGATGCGACCGCCAAAGACCTGCAAAAGATTGTCAAAACCAAAAAAACCGAACTGCTGTTCATGGCGCTGTTCCTGCGGCTGCTGCGTATTGGCGGACGGGCGGCGGTGGTTGTGCCCGACGGCGTGCTGTTCGGCTCATCCAAGGCGCACAAAGACATCCGGCGCATGTTGGTCGAAGATCATAAACTAGACGCGATCATCAAACTGCCCTCGGGCGTGTTCCGCCCCTATGCGGGTGTGTCCTGCGCGATTGTGGTGTTCACCAAGACGGGCGTGGGCGGCACAGATAACGTCTGGTTCTATGACATGTCGGCGGACGGGTTTAGCCTTGATGACAAACGCACCCCGCTGCTGGACGCCGAAAAACTGGGGGCAGTGCCAGCGGAGACGATAAGCGCAGAGGACCTTGCCAAAAACAACCTGCCCGACATTCTGGCGCGCTGGGAAAGCTTGGCATCCGAGGGTGAGAACGCGCGCACCGCACAAAGCTTTATGGTGCCAGCGACCGAGATCATCGCCACCGGATCATGGGACCTGTCACTGAACCGCTATAAAGAGATCGAGCACGCCGAAGTCACCCACCAACCCCCGTCCGAGATCATCGCAGAGCTGCGTGCCTTGGAGGCCGAAATTGCCGAAGGGTTAGATCGCTTGGAGGGGATGCTGGGATGAGCTGGGGGTCGGTCAGCCTTGGCGACGTGTGCGGATTTGTTAGAGGGCCATTCGGCGGCAGCCTCAAGAAAGAAATCTTCCAGTCAGAAGGTTTCGCTGTTTTTGAACAGCAACACGCCATCAATAATCAGTTTTCCAATATTCGGTATTTTGTTGATGAAGCAAAATTCGATGAAATGAAGAGGTTCGAGTTAAAGGCAGGTGAGCTGATAATGAGTTGCTCAGGAACGATGGGTAAGGTTGCCATTGCTCCACCAGATGTCCCGAGGGGAATTATCAATCAAGCACTTTTGAAAATCTCGCCTCTATCAAATGTCGATGTGAATTTTCTGCTTTTCTGGATGGAAAGCGACGACTTCCAGCAACAATTAGAAGCAGTTACCTCTGGTGCAGCAATCAAGAATGTTGCTTCAGTTGCAGTGCTCAAACAACTTAAGTTCCCCCTCCCGCCGCTGGAAGAGCAAAAGCGGATTGCGGGGATATTGGATCAGGCGGACGCGCTCCGCCGCCTGCGCACCCGCGCCCTCGAAAAACTCAACACCCTCGGCCAAGCGATCTTTCATGAGATGTTTGTTGAAAATGCGTCTTCCGACTGGGAAAGTGTCAAAGTCGAAGATGTCGTAAGGAATGCGAGGACAGGCCCGTTTGGAAGCCAGCTTCTCGTGTCAGAGTTTGTCGCTGAGGGCATTCCAGTTCTGGGCATCGACAACGTCGTCCAAAATAAATTCGTCTGGGCAAAAGAGCGGTATATTTCCACGGAGAAATACGCTGACCTTAAACGATATACTGTATTACCAGGTGACGTGATGATCACCATCATGGGGACCTGTGGGCGATGTGCCGTTGTCCCTGACGACATTCCAGTTGCAATTAATACAAAGCACATTTGTTGCGTGTCATTGGATAAAGAACTTATTTTACCGGAGTTCTTGCAAGCTGCTTTTCTGAACCATCCTTTCGTTTTGAGACAGCTTGGTGTTCAGTCGAAAGGCGCCGTAATGCCCGGGCTTAACATGGGGATCATCAAGGGTATTGAGCTGCCTTTGCCACCAATGGGCTTACAGCGGCGTTTTGCAAATTCAGTAATGACGTCAATGAGTGAAAAAGCTGCCGTCGAAGCATCATTGAGCGTGAGCCAATCTCTATTCGCCTCCCTCCAACACCGCGCATTTCGCGGCGAACTCTGACCCTGCCTCACTCTATGGTTGTGACTATTTGAAACCCGCCCTACCATCCTGTGAATTGCAGGGACTAATCGATGACCCATTTTACGATTCCAATTTTCATTTCTCAGGCTGCGGCCTCCAAATATTATAAAGAGTAGCCATGAAAGCCACGCACGCCCATCTTTTGAAGTTCATCAATAGCGCCACGCAGTTCGTTATTCCAATTTACCAGCGCACCTATTCTTGGACTGAAAAAGAATGTTGTCAGCTTTGGAATGACGTGCGCAGGGCGGGCAATTCCGATCATAGAGACGTTTCAATTTTATGGATTTTTACCTAACACTTACTAGGAGCAACAGATGGAACCAAACAAAGGAATGCTGGACGTTATGCTTCCAGCATACCGCCCTTGCTTGAATTTCGGCATTTGCAAAGAAGCCGTTTGGAAGCCTGAAGTTGGCCATATTCCTCGTGGGTTCTTCGGTGCCACGGGTGCATTAAGCGAAGTGCAGCTAATTATGATCTTCGCCGAACCGGGTCATACATATGGGGAGGAAGAGTATGATCCGAACTCAGATGCGATGAACCTGCTAATGCACGGTGTTAGGCATACATACTCCTGCTTTGAATCGGGTCGCGACCAGTTTCATCGCAATACTCGATGGTTCCTTGACCGTGTCTTTCCCCAGATGTCTTTCGATGAGCAATTGAAACACGTTTGGATGACGGAAGGACGTTTATGCTCGGTCGCGAAAGAGATTGGAGGCTTTAAAGATAGAACCTGCTCATCTCACTACCTAGGCAAGCAGATCGAATTACTCCCAAACGCCACGGTAGTTGCCTTTGGCGGGAAAGCTCAGGACTACATGAAGAGTATTCGCTCTGACTGGATCAGAGCATATGCCTTGTCACCACCCGGCGCAAACCATCGACCGGCACGGCCAAGTTGGGAGGCTGCAATTGAGGCGATCTGGACACGCCAGGAGAGGGGATGATCTGGCGTGTAATTTTCCTGCCGGGCAGAGCTGTGAGCAACCACAGGAAATCAAAAACATCCATTTTCATGCTTCGAGGCGTCGATCCAAATTAGCTATTGAACCGGCAATGTGCTGCTCGGTGGCCTGATAGCCACGCACCAGCCCGTCACGCTGCATGAAAACGTGACGCGACCCTATCCTAACGAGCGACCAGAGCAGATCGAGAAGGGGGCAATGGAAAGGTTACTCTGTGACGGACTTAGAGCCGCTAAATATGATGTGATGAACTCTGTAAATTGCAGATGGAAATTGAGCGAGGACGGGATGGAAAAGTGGGAGTTGGCAAAAGAAGCCTTTCGCCAGGATTTTCCCGCGTTAAGGTAGATTTACTCTAATAGGTTGAATGCCATGCGCAATTGCGATGGTCTATTTGCCAAGTCCAATGATTTAAAAAGCAGTATAGTCATGCAGCCCACATTTACAGCCGCAAGCGATAATCAGATTTCGGACATGGTCGCATCCGCGACACACCGTTTGGTTGTCGTCTTGCCGGCGTGTTCCTCGGCTGTTGCTACGGCCATTGCATTAAGAATGGATGATTTACCCAATCTGTCATTGACCGTCATTCTGGACGCCGATCCCGAAGTTTACCGAATGGGCTATGGTGAAGTCGATGCCTTGGATATCCTCCGCAAAGCATCAGCACAGGCTAGTTTTAGACTACGCGAACAGATTGGTGTCAGGATCGGAGTGATTATCTCAGACGACCAGACCCTGATTTACGCGCCACTATCGGCCAACATTGAAGCTGGATCCACATCGGATGAAAAACCGAACGGCATATTCTTGGGTGGGGACGTTGCTGACAAGTTAGCCGAAAAGGCTGGGGCATCGCGCACATCTGAACAAGACCATCAAGCCGAAATTGGGCGCGAAACATTGAGCCACCAACGTGTGACGGAAGTGCAAGAGGATCTTAAGCGCACTCCCCCACTACCGGTTGATCTGACACGAAAGTTGAACGTGTTCATTACCCGAGTGCAATACGTAGAATTAAAGGCGAAGGGCTATCAGTTGAGCCGTCGGCGGGCCGAACTGCCAAGTGATTTTGTGGGAATGGCCAATGGTGATCTAAAAGATAGAGTTACAGGGCGTATCCGAACGCCTCTTGATGGTGTCGGCAAGCTCGAGGTTACGATCAAAATTGGTGAAAAAGAAGAAACCCTGAAGGTCGACGAGAAATTCCTACAATCGGAAAGGTCGGCAATCGAAAAGGCCCTGACGCACGTTATGCCCAAACGTGGTCGAGTTATTTTGCGAAAAGATAGGGAGTCCTTTGATCATCAGATTGAACGCTTCAAGATGATTGTCGCTGCTTATCAAACGGCCCTGGCTGAAAAGCTGGAAGATGCCCGCGAAGACTTTCAAAAATCATTTATTGATGAGTTTCTGAAGAGGTGGGTGGAAACCCCGCCAGATCGTTTTATGCGTCGTTTGGAAATGGTGACAGAAGAGCAATTGAAGGAGGACATCGAGGCGGAGGCCGATAAGCTCTTTGATCAGATTGTTAAATTGGACGGACCAGACGTGAGTGTTATCTATAAGGACATCGCAATTGAAGATTTGCGTGATGAGAGTTTTCTACAAACCCTCAAAGAAGTTATGACAAAAGGTGGGGTCAAACCCGTCGACTTAATAAAACTCTTTGAACAGGGCGAAGCGGCGGCTGGACAGAATAGCTTCAACCTTGACGAGAATAGAAAATGAGCCAGTTCGCATTCCTTTCTGCCGACTTCACTGACTTTCTGACCCATGCGCAGAAGGCGGAAAAGCTGGCGCTGTCTGACCCGCGTGGTGCATGTTTCTGGGCGCGTTTGACATTGGAAACCTCGCTGAAGTGGCTGTATCGCAATGAGCCGCTGCTCAAGACACCCTACCAGCGCGAGTTGGCTGCTCTGATCGCAGAGCCATCCCTGACAGAATTGACAGGCCCCGCGATTGTCAAAAAGGCGATGTTCATCAAGAACCACGGCAACCGCGCCGTGCATGACGAGCTTCGCCCACCTTCCCCCAATGATGCCGCCGCCACGGTGCGAGAGCTGTTCCACGTCTGTTTCTGGATCGCCCGCACCTATGCCAAATCTGCGCGGCCCGACCCCAAGCTGACGTTTGACATGGGCAAGTTGGAAAAGGCGCTGACCATTTCCGCCAGCACCGTCGCCCAGATCCAGCAAATCGAAGGTGATTTCAAAGCAGCATTAAAACGTGCCGAAACCGCAGAAGCGGCACGACGCACCACCGAGGACGGGCTGAAAGCCGTTGAAGCCGAACTGGCCACCCTGCGCGCGGAATATGCCGCTCTCCGCAAAGCCAACGCAGCGGTCCCCGACGATCATGATTATTCGGAAGCGGCGACTCGCGACAGTTTCATCGACCAGCTACTGACTGAGGCGGGATGGGCACTAGACCAAACTCGCGATCGCGAGTTTCCTGTGACTGGCATGCCTAACCAATCCGGCGATGGTTTTGTCGATTATGTCCTCTGGGGTGATGACGGCAAACCGCTGGCGGTTGTTGAGGCCAAACGGTCCAAGAAGGACAGCCGAACAGGACAGCAGCAAGCCAAACTCTACGCCGATTGCCTTGAGCGGGTTTACGGCCGACGCCCTGTGATCTTTACGACCAATGGCTACGATCATTGGATATGGGACGACGTTGCATATCCTCCGCGCAAGATTTCAGGGTTCTTGAAAAAGGATGAGCTGCAGCTTCTACATCAACGTCGCGCAAATGTTCGGCCCTTAGCCAAAGTTGACTTGGACCCTGAAATTGCTGGCCGATACTATCAGCAGCGGGCGATCCGTCGCGTGGGTGAAGCATTCGAAAAACACGTGCAACGCAAGGCCCTGTTGGTCATGGCAACCGGAAGCGGCAAAACCCGCACAGTCATCGCATTGATCGACCAACTAATGCGTGCCAACCGCGTTAAGCGGGTTCTCTTCCTCGCTGACCGCATTGCGCTCGTGAAGCAAGCCCATGGTGCCTTTAAGGCGCATATGGGGGCCACCCCGAGCGCGAACCTCTTGGAGCGGCATGACCCAAAGAAGAATGACCACTCCGGTGCTCGTGTCTGTTTGTCGACCTATCCAACAATGATGGGCTTGATCGAGGAGATGAAGGGCGGCGCAAAACGCTTTGGCCCAGGCCATTTTGATCTGATCGTCATTGATGAAGCTCACCGCTCCGTTTATCGGAAATACCGCGCAATCTTTGAATACTTTGATTGCCTTCTGGTCGGGTTGACCGCCACGCCACGAGACGAAATCGACAAAGATACCTATTCTTTGTTCGGCTTGGAAAAAGGCGTTCCGACGGATTCCTATGATCTGGACGACGCCGTGTCTGATGGGTTCCTTGTGCCACCAACCACCATCTCAGTTCCCTTGAAGTTCCAACGAGACGGGATCGACTACGATCATCTTACCGAAGATGAAAAGGAAGAATGGGACGCCATCGAATGGGATGAGGATGGCAATGTCCCCGACCGCGTGGAAAGCGCTGAGCTCAACAAGTGGCTGTTCAACATAGACACCGTCGACAAGGTGCTCGAACACCTGATGCGGAACGGGATCAAAGTTGCAGGTGGCGACCGCTTGGGTAAAACAATCGTATTTGCGAAAAACAGCACGCATGCTCAATTTATCGTTGAGCGTTTCAATGCAAACTATCCGCACCTGCTCCATTTTTGTAAGCTGATTGATTATTCTGTCACCTACGCGCAGTCCTTGATCGACGACTTTTCAGAACCAGAAAAGATGCCGCAAATCGCTGTTTCTGTGGACATGCTGGACACGGGTATCGATATCCCCGAAGTGGTCAATCTCGTCTTCTTCAAGATTGTCCGATCGAAAACGAAATTCTGGCAGATGGTGGGGCGAGGCACTCGCTTGCGCCCTGATCTGTTTGGCCCAAATGAAGACAAACAGGAATTTATCATTTTCGATTTCTGCCAAAACTTGGAGTTCTTCAAAGAAAACCCCAACGTCTCTGATGGCCCAGGCGCCAAACCCATGGGTGAGCGCCTTTTTGTCACCCGTATTGAATTGATTGACGCCCTTCAGGAAAGCGGTGAACCACACGAGGACCTGATTTCAGAAACCAAACAGCGTTTGCGCGACGAAGTTTTGGGGATGCCAATCGAGAACTTCATCGTTCGTGCAAAGCGTAGAAGCGTCGAACGATTTCAGAGCGACGACAGTTGGAACAATCTAGATCTGGAAGCGCGCTTGGCGTTGATCGAAGACGTTGCAGGCCTTCCTTCTGCCTTTGACGATGGCGCGCTACCAGCAAAACAGTTCGACCTATTGATCCTGAACTCACAGCTACAACTTTTGAAGCAAGAGAGCGGGTTCGCCCGACTTCAGCAGCGGATCATACAATTTGCCGCGGCTTTGGAGCTACTGCCGAACGTGCCACTGGTCGCCAAAGAAATGGAACTGATCCTCGACATTCAGACTGACAGTTTTTGGGAAGACATAACGCCCCAAATTTTGGAAACTGTTCGCCGCCGGCTTCGCAACCTTGTTGACCTCATTCCAGCCATCGAACGCAAGGTTGTCATCACCAATTTCGAGGACGAAATCGGTGGTGGCGATGAGGTCACAATGCCGGAGGTTGGCAGTGGCGTAGACAAGGCGCGATTTAAAATGAAGATGCGCCGCTTTGTAGAAGAGCATCGTGATCACATCACATTGATCAAAGTCCGCCGCGGTGAAGCGCTAACCAAGCAGGATCTCCAGGAGCTTGAAGCGATCTTGCGTGCCGAAGGCGTTGCAGATGACGAACACCTCAATCAACTAAACGAAGACGGTGGGCTCGCGTTGTTCCTCCGTTCGCTTACAGGGCTGGATAAATCCGCGGCGAAGGATGCGTTCAGCAAATTTGTGACTAAGTATCAATTAAGTGGCGACCAAACCGAATTTGTCGACCTTATTGTAGACAGCCTAACTGAAAGCGGCGTCGTTGACCCCAAGACCTTCTATGAAAGCCCCTTTACCGATCTTGACGACATGGGGATTGCAGGAATCTTCAACCGTGACCAGGTTCAAGAAATTATCAAGATCATAAGGACGCTAAACGACGCCATAGCAGCATAGGATTAAATATTATTTGACAGTTGCTTTACGCAGGCAGGGTTAATCGAAATGGCAGCGTCTCAACCTAACCATCTGAGGTGCAGATCGAACTCCATCTCGCGGCTGCCTCAATTGGATGGTCAATAAATTCGGGCACGTTTGAAAGATATCTGGAGCGCTCAGGGCCAAAAAAACTTCCTTAAAATATTGTGAGTTTGGTCTCGTATTCTGGGAACGTAAATACGAACCGCTGTTTCGCCTTTACCCAATGGTGCGTCAATCCTACGTGCCAAACCAAGGCCGTAAACATGCTCAAGTCAGAGTTGAAACGAAAGGGGGTGACTTACACCCAACTTGTTGAAAAGCTGGCCGCTATTGGAATCAATGAGAAAGAGGTGAACGTCGTCAACAAGCTATCCCGAGGGAAGTTTTCAGCGGCGTTTATGTAGCAATGTTCAAAAGTAATTGGCGCAACGGACTTACGCTTGGATTAGCGATCGGGTTATTCGCAGGGATTATACTTGTTCTTGCGCTTAACTGGTCCATTGACCCAACAGCCAGCGGCCCATCCTATTGCAACAGCGGCACCGACGGTTGCGCCAACTATCGCGAAGACATGCCAGAGCGGTGGTATTGGCTGCGCCGTTTCTTTGTCTTGGAGGACACTGTGGCTCAATGGATAATGATGGCCTTCACTATTGCCGCTGCGGGCCTTTTGCTTGCCACCCTCAGAACCACCCAAAATATGGCGGCTGATACTCGTGAAATCGGGGAGGCGCAGGTTAGGGCTTACGTGCATTTGGAAAACGTAAAAGTTACCCCCAGAACTGACGCTAATTGCCTGCAGATAAGTTTTGAGCTTTGCAATCTTGGAAACTCTCCTGCGAAAGACTTCAACTACTGTTACTTCATTCACCTGAATCGCGTTCCCTTACCGGGTCAGGATCCTATGCCTAATTACAGTAGGGAGAACGAGCCCCAATATCCCGATTTCCCGAGAAACGGGGATAGGAAGATTAAGGCTGGTGGCCGCGAAAATGTGAGGCATCTCGCTACCGATTTTCGTTTCACAACAGAAGAACTTTCCCTCTTCGATGAAGGGTCTCTTTGGGTCGGAATTAGCATTTCTACAAGATTTAACGATGTCTTTGGAAAAACGGTATCTGACATCGAACATTTCGGCAAACTCGGGGGCCTCAGCATGAACAATGAATCTGATTTCACTTCCGTCAGCTATTCCCAACATAGCAGAATAAGACGAGGAAATTAGAGCGAGCACCTTTGTCACTTACACACCCTGCTTGGTGCGTTTGATACATAAGGCGCCCCAATTACCAAACTTCTGCATCGCAGCGTATGTTGGCTTTGTGGCGGCGGTCAGGGGGGGTATTGCGGGCATCTTTGACCGCGAGCAAAGAAGCGAAATCATTCAGATTGTAAGGGCGCTGAATGCGGCTGTCGCAGCGTAACGCCTAGTCTTGGCTCGTGCTGGGCTTCAAAACCGACGTTTGGTAAGGACAAGCACTCAACACCTCCACATAAGCACCATTACCCACTGGTATTATAAAGAAAAAGGACAATATGTAAGCACAGGATGTTCTGAGTTCAGGAACATGATTGTATGAGGTGAAAAGTGCCGCGACGCAAAGTTTCAGATGGATTTATCGGATATGTGCGGGTGTCGACTGCAGGTCAGATGGACGACGGTGAAGGCCTGCGTTCACAAACACTGGCGCTCGAAGAATACGCACTTGGTCAGGGCATGAAAATTGAGATCGTGCCGGGCAGTGAACCAGGACACGGTCCAATCGCCGGCAGACCACGATTCCGAGAAGCCATTCAGAAGGCTGAAGAACGCGGATGGAAACTCCTTGTGACCAACCCCTCTCGTTTGAGCCGTGAAGCCGACCACCTGAAATACATCGACCTTCGCAAGACACCTGTTTGGATACTCAGAGAAGGGCAGGTAACAAAAGAACGATTGCTCAAGGGCATTGAGATTGCTGCGCGAGAGTTGCTGCAGTTGCGCGCCGATGGTGCAGCGGGTGCGCTTAAACATACATCCGGATATCGAACAGAAGAAGCCAAGATAAATGCGCGTGATGGACGTATCGCTGGAGCCAAGTCCAATGGAGATCGTGCTTTTCGAAACAGGTTGCGCGTCCAAGAGTTTATTGAACGTAACGCGGGCGCTGCAGAAATGACCCACCAACAGTTGGTTGATGCGCTTAATACTTCCGGAACTCTGAACTGTGTAAGTGAACGTAAGCAAACAAATAAGCCTTGGACAATCCAAGCCCTGCGTCCGGTGCGTAAGGACGTAATGGAGCAGATTGCCTTGGATGCAGAACCTGATTGAGACCTAACGTGCGACTTTTAGAGTCTCCGCACCACAGGCGATAAGGGAGTCACTGAGGGCCGTGCTTATGTTGGGCGGTATGTGTGTGATTTGGGGTGGGTTGCACCTCTAGCGGGCCTCCAGTGCGCCGTGTGGGGGCCATGCTTGTCTTTACCTTAAGCGCTTTGTGATTGTGGACAGTTTTAGGTAGGAGGAATGGCTGAACGCTGCCTTATTAACAGACCGGCGCAGCGTCCCATGCGAAGTCCTAGAAGGGGCGGGTGGATGTGATGGGGATGGGTTAGTCCGCGGTAGTTTTGAGGGTTCCGTTTCCACCGCTTTTGGTTTGGATATGTAGACAACCCAATAGCTCTTCAACTCAGATGTTTTCCAGATGATCGCCGTAGTTGCGAAAACCTTATGGCAGCATCTAACGATGAGTTTTGCGGGCGTGCCAAAAAGGAGGGTTTTAGAACGCTCTGGAATGGCCGCTGTGCTGACATTGCAGCCGGTATCGTATGCATAAAGCCCGCAAATCAGTTTTCCGTAAAAATCTGCCTTGCGCGGACTCGGACGGTCACATCAAATGGAGCAATAATTATTCGGAAGGAAATACTTAATGTCAAAGTCACCAAAAGACACAAAAGGTCCGGTAGTCAAAACCGGCCCGACTAAAGGAAAAAATCGCTCACGGACGAACGAGGGAACTTGGCGAGCTAAACGCTCTGATGCGGGGAAGTCTCGACCAAGCAAAAGTAGCTCGGAGAGTGGCAAAAAGGGCTGCTTTCTTACCACTGCTGCGTGCGAGTTACGCGGACTAGCAGATGATTGCGATGAACTGACAACGCTGCGCCACTTCCGCGACGAAGTTCTTCTTTTTTCTCGCGAAGGCCGCACTTTGGTGGAAGAATATTACAACGAAGCGCCAAGCCTCGTGCCCTTTATCAAAGATGGTGAGGAAAATAAGCGAGTTTGGCATGATATCCAAGAGACCGTCGCACACATCGAGCGTGGCCATCATACGGAAGCTATTGCTTCTTATTTCTCAATGTTTGAACGACTACGCACCAAGCGCATTGAAAATTAACAAGCGCGGATAGCGATTGCTGCGCCGACACGATTTTCTAGCTCGTGCATTGCAGCAATCGGCTAGATCCATACGAACTTCCCAAGAACCACCCAGACTGTGTGGAAACGCGCTACCTCATAGCGTGGAGTAGCTACTCGGATTGGCCGTCAGTATTTTGGCCTAGTTTCACCTTTTGAGCGGCCAGAGCGCCGTATAGTGGCTTTCATGCGGGATTGTGTGACCGTTTGTCCAAACTGACGGACAAGAGCCCCCATCAGGCGCTGATTGCGCGCATGCCCGCAACATTCCTGCAATATTGCAACAGAGCGCGCGTCATCGATCTGGCCTTTCTGGTCATGGTGTGGCGCTTGCGGACAAGCGCCTGATGCAAAGGCTTTCTTACACTGGGGCGGATTGCGGACTTTCGCTGCAGATGCGAAACGTCCAACCTAATCAAGTGAGACCAGACTTTGGAATCGCAAGATCTGAACCCCTCAGGGTCTGCCGGAGGCTGATTGACGTTAGTCACGCGGCCATGCTTCAGCTTTTAAAGTTGCTTAGAAGTTGGCATCTGCTTCTGTTGGCGGGATGCTCCCGATGGGCTCGAGCAGACGGAGTTGAAGGCCAATTACTCGGCGGGGCTCGAAGCCCGACGTGCTAAGCCAATGCAGGCCAGGGGCGTCGCGCGGCGGCGAAGAGGTCAGAGAAGCCAATGATAGCCGCTAATGTGATCGAGGTGGCGCGCACGGCGTTCGGCCTCGGTGATTGCCTCAAGCGAGTGCCTCGAAACGACGGTCCATATTGATGCACACCGAACAATTCCGCACTCGCCTCGCCTCGCCTCATAATAGCACGGTCATTGCGATAGTGACTTCCAATTGGCGATCGGCTATTCGGAAACACAACCTCAAGTGTTCCGGTGTGCCCATATGAAATTCGTTCCGCCTTCCGTTAATGAAACGGCCTTCAACTGCCCACATTGTGAGGCTCTAGCTAAACAGTTCTGGTTTGATGCTCATGCCGAGCCGATGAAGAAAGGCTCGCACCCTTTCATAATTTCGGCGGAGGAATTGAGGGAAATGAAACTCGACAACATCGAGGACAAAGATCGGCGCGCCCAGTTGAAGGCTTGGGCCGAACGAGCTTCCAAAGGCGTTCCGTTTTGGGAGCACACGACAAAACACGTTGATAAATCACTAACAAACCTTTGGTTTAGCCAATGTTATAATTGCGACGATATTTCGATCTGGATTTTTGATCGGCTCGTTTATCCACAGCGAGGCGAAGCGCCGCTAGCCAATCCCGATCTCCCCAAGGACGTTAGGCGCGACTATGATGAAGCAAGCACAATCCTCGATCTCTCACCAAGAGGTGCAGCGGCTTTGATACGTCTCGGGATTCAGAAGCTGTGCAAGGAACTGGGGCAACCGGGTGAAAACATAAACGCGGACATAAAGGCTCTTGTCGCGGGCGGCCTCGATGCTCGGGTGCAAAAGGCGCTCGACGCAGTTCGAGTGATCGGAAACAATGCCGTTCACCCGGGTCAAATTGATCTTCGCGACGATCGGGCAACGGCGGAAAGCCTCTTTCGGTTGATGAACTTGATTGCCGAAAAGATGATCTCCGAGCCCAAGCATGTCGATGAGGTTTATGCATCACTTCCAGCAGGCGCTCTTGAAGCTATCGAAAAGCGAGATGCAAAGCTGAAATGACTCTTGGCAAACTAGTCCCTTGAAGATTGAAGGTAATCCGTAATGGCATCGAATATGCATGAAGGGCGACAACGACCGCGGCGTCCGAACCGAATCCGTTTGCTGCGCGACGACTAGAAATTGCGAAATCTGCGATTTCTACCAATTGAAGACCTCACTATCCCACGCGGTAGGTCGCCCTTAAACGGCAGGTATGACGGACTACACAACAGCATCCAGATCCGGCACCTAAGGTCCGCTAAGGGCCGGAAACGAGATTGATCAGCTGGGTGGAAGGCGGCGTTACTGCCGAGCAACGATCCGCAGTAAAAAACGCGAAATGGTGTCTATTCGCGATGCTTAGCGCGGCATGTCAACGATGTTGACACCAAGTATGGCGTCGCGTGCCAAGTCGATCAAATGCGTGTGGTGGGTGAATATAATTGCCTGCCCGCTGCGCCCTGTGCGTAAGGATGCAATGGAGCAGATTGCCTTGGATGCAGAACCTGATGAAGCGTTTGCTGGCTGATCTGTTGATGGTGCAGCAATAGAGGCGATATGAGAGTCGTCACGTGCCTCCCTTGGTTGGCGGCGGGTGCTTTGCTTGGCGGGGAGGTGGCGGCTGTAGGGGGCTCTGTGAGCACTGTGCTAGTGGCCGTGATGATCCGAAAATATTCCGGCTTGTCTTCTCACATACATTCTCGGGCAGGTGGAATGGCTGCACATATACCTATATACTGGTGGGCGGGGCCTCCCATTTGAATGTTTTACGAAGTCCTAGAGGGGGTGGGTGGATGTCATGGGGATGGGTTGGTCCGCGGTAGTTTTGAGGGTTCCGTTTCCACCGCTGGCAGGGGCGGGGATGAAGCAAGACAAAGGCAATAACTAGAGCCGCGGAAAATCTGCCCGCGGCCTAAATGCAATTTGCGGGTTCATCATGACAATCCGTCAGGTTAGGGTTAGAATTATTGTGCGGCCGATAATCGCGCTCATTAAGGAATGCATTTTGAAAATTTCGATATTTGCTTTGGGTTTAACCATGCTTCCCGTATCAGCATTCGCCATTGAAAAGTGTGACATGGGGCAAAGGTATACCTGCGTTGTGGACGGAGACACTATTTGGTTCGAAGGTGAAAAAATAAGAATGATGGGATACGACACTCCAGAACCCCAAACTAATGTCTGTGGTGGTTCACGTGAAATAGAACTTGCAAATCAAGCCTCCGATAGATTGGTGCAGTTGTTGAACCAAGGTGGAATTTCTATCGAACGCCACGGCAAAGACCGTTACGATCGGACGCTCGCGGTTGTCAGCGTAGGCGGTCAAAATGTCGGTGATCTTCTGGTTGGTGAGGGCCTTGCTCGATATTGGCCAGATGGGCCGGAGTTCTGGTGTAATTGACCTAGGAAATACGTAGCATGGACGAACCTACGTCTTCAATTGTAGCTAAATCGCGACGGGGAGTGCCTATATTTGGCGGCCGAGAGCGGCTATCATTTTGGCTTATCAAGAGAGTTGGGCCGTCAATGGGCAACACGCGGCCGCAGGTGATTGTCGGTATCCAAGCGAAGAGTCCGGCGCCAAAGCTCTGTTTTTGTAAACATCTCGTTTGACCGTGCATCTTTAGAGCGATCTTCCCTTAACAGTCCCGCCCAACAAAGTGGGCGTAACACGGTGACATAGAGAGTCGATCCAATTCTGTCATAAACCGCTTCCGCCGGATCTGGATCGCCATAGAGGGCTTTTCGTATCGTAGACCGAGTAGCACCGTGGTCGGATTCGACATTGATGACATTCAGGAAAATGTCCCAGTTGCCCAAAATGTTGTCCTCCCTGCGCAAATGAGCGGCATGATCCAATCGAAATAAGAAATTGGGCGTCAGTTGTTGGAACAATAGGCCAGGGTTGGAAACAAGCTCTTTGCCAGCTTTGGTCAGAACGAATTGCCCCTTGAAGTGGCGGCCAAGCTTCAGTCCTTTCAGCAGCTCGTGGATGTCGCTTAAGGGCGGAAAATCCCATTCGTTCAACACCTTATTTACCACAAACAGATCGTCTTCAGAGTAACCAGGCCAATCAAAAGCAGCTGCGGCCCAGTGAACAAACTTGCGGTTAAACGCGCCAGATTTCGTCAGTCCAATACCGCCATTTTCTTCGATATATTGCGCGGTCTTCAGAACCCCACGAATAAGTGGAGAACCAAGTAGCAGAGGGTCGTCGGGCGAGAGTGCTTTAAGAACGGGCATTGGGGAAATCTTTCATGGGCGTCGATCTCGCAAGGTAAGTCGAAGTTAGGCTAATCTGGACTGTGTCCGAGGATCAACGAGAAAGAACAGTAGGTCCCAATGAAGCTGTCGCTAGACTTTTGATTGTGTAGACGCTTCACTGCATTCAGCGCCGCGAGTATTGGACCTCCCAAAAGGAATAGGTCCTTTTACGATCAACAAGCTCTACGCCCATTTCAGTCGGAAGTTACATTTCTTGATCAAATTCATCCATTCATCTGACCTGCACCTTGGCAAACCTTTTGGTCGCTTTCCTGAAGATGTCAGGGTTCGGCTGCGGCTTGCACGTGCTGCAGTGCTGCAAAAACTTGCGGCATTGGCGAAGTCGCATGACGCCAGCCACATCTTATTGGCGGGGGATACGTTTGATCAAATGACTCCCGCGCCATCCGTGGTCAGGCAAGCACTTAATAGCATGGGGGCTGCAGAGCATGTGTCGTGGATCTTGATGCCAGGTAACCATGACCACACAAATGCTACGGAGCTTTGGCGTCAGGTCGCTCAGGATGCCCCCGCTAATGTTGTCCTTGCATTGGACCCTGAGCCAATTGTTTTGAACGCAGAAACTGTCCTGCTCCCTGCGCCGCCGACTGAACGGCATCCGGGGCGTGATCTGACAGATTGGTTTGATGATGCCGCGACGAGCCAAAAGATACGGATCGGGTTAGCCCACGGATCAGTCACCGATTTCAACAGCAGTGAGGAGGGTGGGTCATCGGTGATCGCACCTGATCGGGCGCGGCGTGCGCAACTAAATTATTTGGGCCTAGGTGACTGGCACGGGCAACTCCAAATCGGCCCAGAGACATGGTATTCTGGTGCGCCCGAGGCCGACGGGTTCAAACACGATCACACCCCGTCCGCGCTACTTGTTGAGATTGCTGCAGCCAATGCGCCTGCAAAGGTTACATCGCTGCCGACGGGCACTATTCGATGGCGCCGTGCCGCGTTGGATTTGATGGGTGTTGAAGATTGCAGTGCCGCGCTTGCGGATATTTTGCCGCCTTTACCCAAGCGCCAGCTGACTTTGTTTGATCTTGTCGTCACAGGTCGGGCAGGGCCCGTGGATCGCGTGGCGCTTGAAAAAGAAACTGCCAAGGTTGCGCCAGACTTTTTGTGGCACCGCGCAGATTTTGGACAGTTAGGTTTGGATCACGATACGTCTGATCTTGATATGATCGACCGGCAAGGTGCGATGCGCGCCGCCGCAGAAACGCTGGCGCTCGAGGTTGCCGACGAAAACCTTCCTCCTGAACAACGAAAGACTGGCCACGCGGCGCTTTCCATACTCTTTTCCCTCGCATTGGAGGCTTGAATGAAACTTCTTGCGCTCCACCTAACCAATGTCCGCAAATTCACGGGAAAACGCGCCTCGATCACTGGCATCGGCAAAGGTATCACCGTTGTCTCTGAGGCAAACGAGTTCGGGAAGTCCACGTTTTTCGACGCAATCCACGCGTTGTTTTTTGAGAAATACAGCTCTTCGGCAAAGCCTGTGAAATCGCTTCAACCCTATGCAGGTGGCGCGGTTGAGGTCGCCGCGGACATCGAGACGGATCAGGGCGCGTTTCGCGTTGAGAAACGGTTCCTGTCCAAGAAGGCGGCCAAGATTTCGCGCCTCTCTGACGGGGCAACGATTGCGCAGGATGACGAGGCGGAGCGTTGGATATCGACCCTTTTGGGAGCGGCGCATGATGGCCCTGCGGGGCTTTTGTGGGTGCGACAGGGATTGCTTGGGCTAGAGGCGGACAGCGCCAAAGAAAAATCACAGCTGATGGAAACCCGCCGCGATCTCTTGTCCTCGGTGGCCGGCGAGATCGACACGATGACGGGCGGCAGACGTATGGACCGTGTCATGCGCAGTGTTGGGGAAAGCCTTGCGGAAATCGCGACCAAAACGGGCCGCAAATCAGGCGCGTGGAAAGCGGCGTTCGATGCGGCTGAGGCGCTTGATACCGAATTGGAAAGCGTGACCGCACAGGTTCAAACGCTCGACAAGGCACTACGTGATCGCAAACAGGCCGAGGCCGCTTTGACGCGTCTTGAGAACCCCGACGCAAAGGCACGCCGCGACACGGCATTCTTGGCGGCAAAGACCGCAATGGAAGACGCGCACGCCCATGTCGGTGCAGTGAAGGCCGCGCAACAGCTAAACGCTTTGGCAAGCCTAAAGTCGCAAAACGCCCAAGCTGAATTGGACGCATTCCTCAAGGCGATCGACACGCTTCAAACGGCGCAGATGCAGGCCACAGAAAGTCTTGCCAAGGCGACTGAGGCCAAGATTGAGGCGCGGCATCTTAAGGACATTTTAGACGCTGCACAGATCCACCATGCTGCGGCAACCCAATCAGTTGCCGCAGCACGCAAACAGCTTGATAATACCCGCAGCCAATTGTCAGCCCGCAAGGCGAAGGCCGAGGTTGCACAGCTTGCCAATCAAATTTCCAAAGCCAAGGTTTCGCTAGAAAAGCGTAATGCCGCGCGTGCCGCAATCAAGGCGTCACTGGTAACGGCAGACTGGTTGCGGCGCGCAGAAGAGGCACAGGCAGATGTCTCCAAACTCGCCGCCGTCGTCGATGCGCAAACCACGACACTAAGCATTGCGTATGAGGGCTCCGCGCGCATTACACTAAACGGCGCGGCCCTTTTGGCGGATCAGCCCGTTGTTCTTGATGGCGAAACCCACATGAATCTTCCGGGAATTGGGACGATGACAATTCACGCCAAGGCTATTGGCGATGATGGCCTGCAGCGGTTGGCCGCAGCACTGGATGATCTTAAAACGACCCTCTCTGAGGTGGGTGTGATGACAATTCAGGATGCCCGCGCGCTGGCGACCACGCGGACCGAGGCCGCCGCAAAAGCGGAGTTGGAGCAAGCAATTTTGGACACGCTGGCACCAAAAGGGATCGAAGCGCTGCAAGCCGCCAAGGCCGAGGCCGATCTCGCCGCAATCGACGCAGATGATGCGGCCCTGCCGACGATTGCCGATTTGGAGGCGCTGGTAGCGCAATCCGACGAGGCGGAAGGCGAGGCGCGACGACAGTTAAGCACTGCGGACGCAGACCATGCGATTGCGCGAGATACGGCCGCCAATCGACAAGCGACAGCGGAGGCAGCAAGGCAGACGTTAGAGCGCGCAGAAGCAAATGCGGGCCCAGTCGAGACACGCGACAGCCGCCGCGCTGGTCGCCTGCGATTACAGGCGCAAGAGCAAGCGGCGTTGATGAAGGCCGAGGCCGATTTGCAGGCCGTGGTCGCAGCCGCGCCCGATCTGGACACAGCCGCAGCCGAATTGAAACGCGCCGAAGATGCCGTGGCCGCAGCGCGTCAAGAACGCGCGCAGCTTGGCGAACGGCTCGCAGCGCTCTCTTCGGAAATTCGCACATTGGCGGGGAACGGGATTGAGGAACGGCGTGATGAGCTGGCTGGCGAACTCGAAGCGGTCAGGGCGTCCGAGGTCCGCTTTGCCCTGCAGGCCGCCGCCCTGACACGACTGCAAACCGCATTGGACGCCGAGCGCGATGCCGCACGCGATACCTATTTCGGGCCAGTTCAAGAGGAGCTCAAGCCGCTTCTATCGATCCTGCACCGTGATGCCGCACTAAGCTTTGACAGTGAAAGCCTCTTGCCGACGGGTCTGATGCGTGACGCAGAAGAAGAGACGTTAGACGACCTCTCGGGCGGCACGCAAGAGCAGATCGCGATCCTAACGCGGCTGGCCTTCGCGCGGCTTTTTGCCCGCAAAGGCCGCCATATGCCGATTATTCTGGACGACGCTTTGGTCTATTCAGACGATGACCGCATCATCAAAATGTTCACGGCACTGACACGGGTCGCCCAAGATCAACAAATCATCGTGTTCTCGTGCCGTCAGCTGGCGTTCCAAGATTTAGGCGGTGCAAGGCCAAAGATTGAAATCTTGGAAGTGTAACTCTGTTTATGTGTAGTGGTTCCATCTTGATCTGACAGTTGGCGGTTTTTGTCGCGGCATATGTCAGGTTCAGTCTGGATCACGACCTTGACCGAGGCTGACGGCAAAATCTTGATGAACGGACGGGGTCGGTATCGGACAATATCTTCATCGAACGGCCGTGGCGGTCGATGAAACAAGAGGCCGTTTATTTACATGAAATTACCGATGGCTTTCGAGCGGAACGGATCATCGATACCTGGATTGTGTTCTGCAACTCAGAACGACCTCGCACCGCCCTTGAGAAGCGAACACCGGACATCGCATACTTCGGCCAAGCGGAGACACTAAAAGGGGCATGAACAGAAATAAGATTCATCTTAACCAAGCCACAAAACTGTCCTAAAAAGCGGGACCACTTCAGTTCTTTTGACCGCTCCCTGCGCCAGATCGCAATCATAAGCGAGTCCCTCACATGGCGGTTGAACCTGCGATATGGAATGATTTTTTATGCCATGCTTGTAGGTATTTTGCGATACTTGAAGCCTAGCTACGGATCCGTAGGCAGGTCTTCCAAGTCCGGCGGTTTGGCCATACAGTTGCCACATTTAACATTGATGTAAATCAATGCCTAGGACGGTCAAAAACATTATTGGCGGGGGGCATCAAGTTAATGAAAGACATAAAATGTTTGATAAAATTATTTGTGGAATTGGCGGCACGGAAACTTTTGAGGCGGGGCTTGTTCCGGCCTGCGGCAGGTCCTCTCTGTCTAGCAACTTCGCGGATCACTTTCTGAGTGATGCAGTGGGAGAGCACGCCATTATCAGCGTCACAGATGTGAAGGGCAATATCACATACGTTAACAACAAATTTATCGAGATCAGCGGATACACATGGCGAGAACTTGTCGGCCAGAACCACCGCATGCTGAAATCAAAAGAACATCCCCCTGAGTTCTACCGCAATTTGTGGAAAACCATAGGGGGTGGAGAGACTTGGCACGGCGACATCAAAAACTTAAGCAAGCACGGCGAAGAATACTGGGTAAAGGCGACAATCGTTCCCTATCTGAACGACCAGCGGAAGCCAGTCAAATACCTATCAATTCGCACGGACATCACACAGGTAAAAGCCGCTGAGCGCAGTAAACTTGAGAGCCTTAAACAACAGCAAGCATCTTTAGATTTGATTGACGCTCAGGTCTACATGCTGTGGCCTGATAATCTGGAAGTTTTCTACGCGAACAGGGTTGCCCGAGAGCTGTCGTTAGGCCTTGGGGTGAATCCCAGCTGGCAGGCGCCGACGTTCCTAGCGGAAGGAACGACCAGGGCCGATTTCAAGGCTTCGCTGTCTCCCATACTGAGCGGAGAGCAGGATAGCATCTGCTATCAAACGGACGTGCCTGCGCCGGGAGGAGCAACCTTTCCAGCCGAGATTACTGCACAGATGATCCGTCCACTGGATGACAAGAAGAGGATTTTCCTCAGTGTCAAAGACATCTCAGAGCGCCGGCAATTGGAAAAGGCAAAGTCTAATTTTATTGCTACCGTCAGCCACGAGCTTCGAACCCCTTTGACATCGATTATCGGCGGGCTGGAGCTGATCAAGATGAGCCTGCATAAGGGGGAAACGGGGCCGGTGAGCCGCCTTCTGGAAATCTCTAGAAAAAATGCGATGCGCCTCAGGAAACTGATCGACGATATTCTCGACCTCGATAAGCTGGAAGCTGGCAAAATGAACTTCAAGTTTATCCAATTTGACCTTGCGCAAGCGATCCAGGATTCTGTCATGGAAATCTCCAGTTTTCAGACCGAAAAAAACGTCTCCGTCCAATCTTTCGGAGTTGCCGCGCCGGTAATGGTGACCGGAGACCGCGAGCGACTGCAGTAGGTGATAGCCAACCTGCTTTCAAATGCTCTGAAGTTTTCGCACCAAGGCGGACACATCGAAGTTCGTCTCGAAATTGAAGGAGCGAACGTTCGCGTGTCCGTCAAGGATTGGGGCGTCGGCATCTCAGACGAATCTCAGCCAAAAATATTTGACAAATTCGAGCAGTCGGACATGACCGACACCCGCAGTTTCGGGGGATCCGGGCTTGGCCTAACTATCGCAAAGGAACTCGTTGAACAACACGGAGGTTCCATCGGATTTGACAGCAAACTTGGCTCCGGAGCAACCTTCCACTTTACCCTGAAACAAGTGTGTCCGCCGGAGCGCTGACGCAATGCCCGAGGCCGTTGGGCTTGATGCTACCGCTTTTGGTAAAGTGGACCTGTTGGACCTGTCACGCTTTCGTGCCGACCCCGGTGCTCGTTTAAGCCACCTTTCGTTCGAAAGCGACAGGGCTTTTCCAGCCCAGTGTTGAGTGTCTGCGGCGTGGGTTGTAGAAGCCGTTGATATATTCAAAGATGAAAATCTCAACCTGCGGCGACCATCGGGAAACAGCGACCCGCGACGGCTGTAGGGTGGCTCCAGCGCGCCGTGTCGAGCGTCCAAAAAGCAGTGGGTCGATTATTCCGATCTAAAAACTAACGAACTTTGGTTTGGTTCGGAGGAATGGCTAAACGCGTAGTCATATACTGATGGGCATTCTCTTTCCACCGCTTTTGGTTTGGATATGTAGACAATCTAATACCTCTTCAACTCAGCGGTCTTCCTGATGATCGCCGTAGTTGTGAAAACCTTATGGCAGCATCTAACGATGAGTTTTGCGGACGTGCCAACCTCCAAGCCTCCTACCTATACATTACAATCCTCGCAAAATTCCATATTTCAGTGAAAATCACGGCTTGGGAAGAGTTTCTTGGCTTGTTCGCGCGGATGTCGGGCGGAAGACCGGACGCTTTTACTTTCTGTTGGGGCGGTCCCTTGAGTGTTCCCTCCGTTCGCATCGGGTAGCAACGGTTGTCCAAGTGTTGCCAACATCGGCGAGAGGTCTTCGATCCTGTCCGCAATTAAATGAACGACCAGCCCCTCACGTTCGACCCGACCTGTGACGCGCAACAGACGCCCCGCAATCACCGCTTTGCGGAACGTCTCGTAGACCTTGCTCCAGACCACGACGTTTGAGACGCCGGTCTCGTCTTCCAGTGTTAGAAAAATCACGCCTGCCGCTGTGCCGGGCCGTTGGCGGGTGATGACGAGACCTGTCACGGTGACGCGGCCTGTTGCTGTCAGCAGCCGATCATGTGGCAGGCTCTCGGGCAAACGAGGGCGCAGCAATTCCAGCGGATGCGCCCGTAAGGACAGGCGCAGCGACAGGTAATCCTCAATCACCTCTTGCCCGAGGGTCATGGCAGGCAGAGTGACCTCCGGTTCCACCCCACCTTCGCCGTCGATGCCAAACAATGGCAAAGGTTTTGGGGCACGCAAAGCGCGGGCCGCCCAAAGAGCATCACGGCGCGACAGGCCGAGAGCCGCAAAGGCGTCTCCCTCGGCGAGCCGTTCCAATGCATCGGGGCGGACCCCTGCACGCCGCCACAGGCTTTCAACATCTGGATAGCCGTTACCGCGCGCCGCGGCGGTCCACTTTGCATCTTCTTCGCGCATGCCTTTGATCTGGCGAAACCCAAGACGCAACGCCAGTTTCCCATCTGCGCGGGGTTCCAGCGTGCAATCCCACAGCGAATGATTAACCGATACCGGCCGAACCTCGACGCCATGATCGCGGGCATCCCGCACCAGCTGGGACGGTGCATAGAACCCCATCGGCTGACTGTTCAGCAGCCCACAGGTGAACACTTCAGGGTGATGGCATTTGAGCCATGCAGAGACATAGACCAGCCGCGCGAAGCTGGCCGCATGGCTTTCCGGAAACCCATAGGAGCCAAAACCCTCGATCTGGGCAAAACAGCGTTGTGCAAAATCCGCGTCATAGCCCCGCGCTAACATGCCCGAGATAAAGCGATCACGAAAAGCACCAATCGTGCCCATGCGCTTGAACGTGGCGAGCGAACGGCGGAGCCGGTCGGCTTCTGCCGCCGAAAACCCGGCAGCGACCACGGCGATCTGCATTGCCTGTTCCTGAAACAGCGGCACGCCGTAGGTGCGGCCCAGCACCTCCATCATGGCAGGGCCAAGGTCTTCGACCTTTTCCTTACCTTGCCGTCTGTTGATGAACGGATGCACCATGCCACCCTGAATCGGCCCCGGTCTGATGATCGCGACTTCGCAGACCAAATCGTAGAATGTGCGCGGCAGCATCCGGGGCAGAAAGTTGAGCTGCGCGCGGCTTTCAACCTGAAACACCCCGACGGCATCAGCGAGACACAGCATATCATACACAACCGGATCCTCTGGCGGCACATTCGCCAGCGTCAGCTGTTGCCCGCGAAAATC
>TARA_R110002051_G_scaffold10001_1_pt1 | contig 38774 bp, 30 predicted proteins | sample TARA_R110002051 | Tara Oceans TARA_R110002051 (sample SAMEA4397023) | marine metagenome | biome: Polar Biome; feature: [MES] marine water layer (ENVO:01000295) within the mesopelagic zone...; material: water (ENVO:00002006), including particulate matter (ENVO:01000060) such as...... | reverse complement strand
TATTATAAAATGATGGCGAAGCGGAAGAAGAAGTAGGTTGGTGAGCTGGTATGTTGGTATTCTGGTATTCTGGTATTTTGGTAGGTTTGTATTCTGGTATTAATTATGTGGACAAGAACTACTGCGCTATACCGAGCTTTATATACCCTAAAAACCTCTCCCTTAGAAGGGGATGCCCAACGGGCAGAGGGGGAATTTCTCACCCTTTGGGGGAGATGTCCGAAGGACAGAGGGGGATCTACTTCACCTCCACAAAGCGGCCAAACCAGCGATACAGATCTCCTTTGGTAATGATGGCTCCTTGTTGGATTAGGTTGAACTTATCCATATTCGGTTTTTCGCTATAGTCTTTGCTTGCAGTAAGAAATACTACTTGATCATCACCGAGGTTCTCTTTGAGCCAATTATATCCATCTTCGGTAGTGATGTCAATTTCTTCATTGTTGACTTTCACTGCGATGAGGGTCATTTTATCGTCGCCTAGTTGAAAAAGGTGCATTTGATTGGGAGAGATATGCTCAAGGAATTCGGCTTTGGTAAGTACGCCTTCCCATACGAGGTCAGAGAAGATATCGATTTCTTCTTCGGCGACTTTTGGCTTATTGGTTTTGATGTCTTCCCATTCGGCAGCTGTAATGGTTTGGGTTGCCAGAAAGTTAATAAACTCAGGATGTAATTCTTCTAATTGTTCTTTTGTAAGTCTTGTGTATTGCATGCGTACTCCTATTTTCGCGAAAACGGAAAGCTCCACTTTCAATGTTTTAAAAAATCGAATAAAAAAACCGCCAAGTAAATTACTTAGCGGTCTTTTGTATGTGGTAAGCGTTGGCTTATGCCTCAGCTACGACGTCAAATCCAAAAGGAATGATCACATCTTTATGGAAACGGATAGAAGCTTCGTAGCTACCTAAACGTTTGATGTTGTTTCCTGGAATTGAAATGTACTTTCTTTCGATAGATACACCCGCTTTTTCCAAAGCTTCAGCTAAATCTGCGCTATTTACAGATCCAAAAAGCTTATCTCCATCTCCAGTTTTAGAAGTGATCTTCACCTCTAAATCTTTCAATTTATTTGCTTCTTTCTGAGCATCATCTACTACTTTCTGTTCTTTATGTGCACGTTGCTTCAAGTTTTCGGCAAGTACTTTTTTTGCTGAAGGTGTAGCTAAAACAGCTGCTCCTTGAGGAATTAAAAAGTTTCTTCCAAATCCGTTCTTAACGTTTACGATATCGTCTGCAAATCCTAGATTCTCAACGTCTCTTTTTAAAATAAGTTCCATGTTGTTTCTAGTTTTTATTTATATAAATCAGTAACATAAGGCATAAGTGCAAGGTGACGAGCACGCTTTACAGCTACACTAACTTTACGTTGGTACTTCAAAGAAGTTCCTGTTAAACGACGAGGTAACAATTTACCTTGTTCATTTACAAAACCACCTAACCAATCTGCATCTTTATAATCAACGTATTTTATACCTGATTTCTTGAAGCGACAGTATTTCTTAGCTTTGTTTGTTTCGATGTTAAGCGGAGTAAGGTATCTTAACTCGCCATCTTTCTTTCCTTTTGCTTGTTGTTGAAGACTTGCCATAATTACGCTTTTTGTTTTTTATCTCTAATTACACGTTTTGCAGCCCAAGCAACAGCGTGCTTGTCTAATGCTACAGTCAAATAACGCATTACTCTTTCGTCACGACGAAAAGCAAGTTCGTATTCGTTGATCGCGTCACCGGGAACAGTAAATTCCATTAGGTGATAAAAACCACTTTTTTTGTTTTGGATGGCATAGGCAAGCTTTTTAAGCCCCCAGTCCTCTTTGTTGATCATCTTGGCACCTTTTGAAGTCAGAATATCTTCGTACTTCTTAACTGTTTCCTTTATCTGTTCATCAGATAAAACGGGATTCAAGATGAAAACAGTTTCATAATGATTCATACTCTATTATTTTTAGTTTAAAATGTGCGCAAAAGTAATCATACTTATTCATATTACAAAGCCCCTATGTAGGGAATTTACAAGAAATAAGATATGTTACTATATATAATTAGTTTAGAATGCCAAACACTCCTAAAAATTAGGCCAATTTTCACTCAAAATAAAAAGAAAACATCATCGACAAACGACACTTGTCTTCGACCAAATTAGGTATTCTCCCGACGAATACCACAAAAAGGTTGCATTTCATCGATTATTTGTCTATTATTACAGTCTTAACCTATTTAATACTTTATACTGTGGAGGGAGTACTACTAGATTGCGCCGTCGTTGATGATTCAAGTCTACAGCGTTTGGCAATAGTAAAGATGATTAACGATCATCCCAATCTGAAATTGGTCGCCGAGTACAACAACGCGATCGAAACCAAAAACGGTTTGCTTGAAACCAAAGTAGACCTTATCTTTTTAGATATTGAAATGCCTATCCTTTCCGGCTTTGATTTGCTTGATGATCTTATTCACAAACCGCAAATTATTTTCGTAACAGGAAAAACAAAATACGCCTACAAAGCTTTTAACTATAATGCAATAGACTACTTACGTAAACCAATTACCAAAGATCGTTTTACAAATGCCGTTTATAAAGCCATTAGCCTTCACAAACTGAAGACCGAAGGTTCTGTAGAAGACGATGATTATATCTTTGTAAAAAGTAATCTGAAGAAAAAGAAAGTAATGTTGAGCGAACTCAAATACATTACGGCACTTGGAGATTACGTAAAGCTTGTGACAGTACATGATCCTATCATCGTACTAGCAACCATGAAATCATTTGTGGAACAACTCCCTAATGAACGTTTTATGCGTATTCATAAGTCCTACATTATTAATATCGATAAGATAGATAAATACAACAGTAGAAATATTGAGATTGATGGAGAGAAAATCCCATTGAGCCGTCATAAAAAAGCCGATTTAATGGAAGCGCTTTCTGCCTAAATCACTTTCAGCTAATAAATACTAAAAAATCCGCACCTAGCGGATTTTTTTATGTCCAGCGTTGAAACGAAGTTGAGTCAACACCCTAGCATAATTCCTAAGTAATGCATAAAAAATTGAACCACTTCAGTGTTAACAGTTAACCGTTAACGGTTAACTGTTAACTGATATCTGATAACCGTTCACTTCCCGATCTAATAACAATCCACATCCATAATCAATCGAACAGATCGAAATTGAGGGATCGCCATAAAACTGGTTTTGACCCGGCCAATTGCATCTTTCACCTGTGTAGCATTTTGCTTTCGCGAAAGCTTGATCAGTATATTTCGCCTGTATTGATTACGCACACGAGCTACTGCTGGAATTTCTGGTCCCAATACCGCTGCAGCTCCCAAGACTTGTCTTAACGCCTGGGCGAGCCATACACTACTCTCTTCTATTTTTTGATAATCACGATGCTTTAATGTAATTCTTATCAGTCGATAAAAAGGAGGGTATTTAAAATTTCGTCGATCTTCCAATTGCTCTTCAAACATCGCCATAAACTTATTGGCAGATACCTGTTGCAAAATCTGATGGTACGGATTGTAGGTCTGCACCAATACTTTCCCCTGCTTTTGCGTTCGCCCTGCTCTACCCGATACTTGCGCTATCAATTGATAACTGCGTTCAAAAGCTCGAAAATCAGGAATATTCAACATACTATCGGCATTCATAATTCCCACCAAACTGACATTCCGAAAATCAAGGCCTTTTGTGAGCATTTGCGTTCCTACAAGAATATCGATCTCTTCCTGTTCAAAGGCAGTGATAATCTTTTCGAAACCATACTTGCCGCGGGTAGTGTCAGAATCCATACGAGCGATAGACTTCTCAGGATACAACTCTTTGAGTTCTACTTCTATTTGTTCGGTGCCAAAACCTTTGGTTGTTAACTCTGAACTACCACAAGCCATACACTTTAATTGCATTGCAATATGATGACTACAATAATGACAGCGGAGTTGGCTTTTGTATTTGTGATAGGTCAAGCTCACATCACAATTAGGACATTGGGGAGCGTGACCACAGGTGGTACACTCTAAAATTGGCGAAAACCCTCGCCTGTTCTGAAACAAAATTACTTGTTCGCCCAATGCTAAGGCATCTGTTATAGCACGCAATAATGTATCACTGAAATGACCAGTCATTTCGCGTTTTCGCTGCTTTTCTTTAATATCTACCAAATTGATATCAGGCATAAGGATGTCCCCATGACGTTGCTTCAATTGAACATAGCCATACTTATCATTAATACCATTGTACACAGTTTCAATGGCAGGAGTGGCCGAACCAAGTAACACCTTTGCTTTAAACATGCTTCCTAAAACAATAGCTGTATCTCTAGCGTGATAGCGAGGCGCTGGGTCAAATTGCTTAAAACTGCTTTCATGTTCTTCATCAACTACGATAAAACCGAGATTTCTAAAGGGCAAAAGCACCGCTGAACGAGCGCCAATAATGATTTGTGCTTTGTCTAATTTAGCCAATACATTATTCCATACTTCCACACGCTCATTGACCGAGTATTTAGAATGAAAAACAGCGACTTTCTCTCCAAAATACGCCTGCAACCTCCCAATTAACTGAGTAGTCAAGGCTATTTCAGGGAGTAAGTAGAGCAGCTGTTGTTTGCTTTCGAGCATCTCTTCAATCAAGGAGACATAGATTTCTGTTTTCCCCGAAGCTGTAACTCCGTGTAAAACACAGACATCTTTGGTTTTGAAGGCGCTTTTGATTTCGTCTAGTGCTACTTGTTGGTAATCATTGAGTGTTTTTGTTCCCGTTGTTGCGCCTTCAAAGTCAATGCGATCCTGACGCTTTTCATAGCGTTCAAAAACCCCTTTTTCAACCAGTGCATTTAGCAAACTTGACGAAGCTCCAGTTATTTTCTGAAGTTCTAAGGCTTTGATAGGTTTCTCAGATTGAGCACGTAAAGTAAAAAACTGAAGTAATACTTGGCGCTGCTTTGGTGCTCTAGAGAGCTCTTCCATTAGGAGATTAAAGGCAGCCTCATCTTCATAGATGGCTGCTAAGCGAACATACTTTACCAACTTAGGTTTGTATTGCTCATAGAGCTCTTGCTGTAATGACAGGGCTCCTTTTTCTAGTAGGCGCTTTATTGGGGGTAGGACGGTACGTTTTCCCAAAATCTCCATTACTTCTTGAATCTTAAGCTCAGACTGATGCTGTAGGGCTTCATAGATTAAGAACTCATCATCTTTCAGGCTTTCATCTTGGATAATAGCTTCGGGATTTACGCGTAAGATGGTTTCACTTTCAAGAAGGAAGGCGCTAGGCAAAGATGCTCGCATCACTTCTCCTTCTGTACACATGTAGTAAGAGGCTATCCAGGACCAAAGTTTTAGTTGGTCTTCAGTGACGAGAGGTGTTTCATCGAGTATATGTTCAATTTCCTTGGCTTCATAAACTGTTGGAGCTGTCAAATGAGTCTGTTTCACAATGCCAGCATAAATCTTAGACTTCCCAAAAGGAACAGCCACTCTCATTCCTGGTAGGATGAAATTGTATTCCGCCTCCGAAACTCGATAGGTAAAGGCCCTTTCGACAGGTATAGGCAGTATGACATCTATAAAGTGTGACATGACTTCAAAAGTAGGTTTTAGAGCGCTTTCGCGAAAGCGCACCACAAAAAAAACCGCTCAAGTTATGAACGGTTATTTAATATTTATACAATCAAGTGCTTACTCTACACGAATCCATTCCTGAGTTCTATATAAAAAAGCGATGTATCCTCTTACCATTAGGGTGTTTGGAGTATCGTTTTCGACCCATATTTTAGCGTTGTATTCTTTGCCTTTTTCTGGGTCAAAAATAGTTCCATCTTCATAGCGATCCCCATCTAACTGCAAGCCTTTAATAATATTGAGACCAATCAGGGGTTGATTTTTTTCATCGCCTTTACAATAAATACAAATCTTATCCTTGTCCGCTGGATTGAGGATATCGATAATTTTTCCAAAAACCTTACCTTCCTTTTCATACACTTCTACAATAGACTTGGCTACCCCTGTTTCATCATCAATGGTTTTCCATTGACCGAGCACCATATTAACTTGTGCATTCATTTGGAGAACTGAGCAAAGGACGAATGCTAGTAAAACTATCTTTTTCATAGACATTTATTAGGTTAAACGAAAAACGGCGAACAATAGTTCGCCGTTTAAAAATATTAAGTGATTGCTTAGTTCTTACCGAGCATTTCGTTTTTTAAACCTTTATCAGCTGGTTTTGCTCCCAACCAGATACCGAAAAGTGCTTTCTTAAAATCAAGTCCTTCGATCACACCAACTTCTTTTCCGTCTTTATAAACAACAGAACCTTTTCCTTTGATATAAGCGATGTCAAAAACATTATTTTTAGTAATCTCAGCACTGAAAAATCCTTTGAACTTTTCAATTTTGCTAGCCAAAACATCTGTTTTACCATTTAATGAAGCTGTAAAACCTTCGTCTACTGCTTTGATCATTTTTTCACTTGAAATCATCCCAGATACAATGTGTAATTTCATAGACATCGTTTCATCTGCATTGATGACAGCCTTAGCATCATCCGTTTTACTGGCTAGATAAAGTCCGCCTGCATATAAGTCAATCCATAATTTTTCACGCATTCCCGCGCCATTGAGCATAAGATCTGAACCTTCTAGGGTCATAGTGTTAGGCAAGGTTGCATCACCTACAACAGTTTGCGAGGTTGCTGTTGTGATACTTAAAATAGCCATAAGTGTTAAAAATAAATGCTTCATAATTTAGTTATTTGTTTTTATTAAGGGTTTTTGTGTGCAATTCTCAATTTTCGTAAAACGGCATTCAATTCGAAGCCGAGTAATATTAAGTTTGAATTTATCCAAATATATAACATCATAATTAAAAGTGCTCCAATCGAGCCATACAACTCATTATAATTTGAAAAATTATCGATATAAACACCAAATAAATAGGTTGTTAACATAAATAGTAAGGTTGTCATCAATGCTCCAGGAGAAAGAAAACGGTGTGATCTGCCCTCTTTGGTTCCAAAATAATAGAGTGTTGCAACGACTGCATATATCATAATGATTAAGAAAATATAACTTCCTATGCTTAGTAATGTAATATCTGTCGAGTCACTCATAAAATCTTGATCCCTAAGCACCTTCAATACATATTCAAAGTATATCAATATTGATATTGTAATAACCAATAACGATGCCAAAATTATAGATACCCCTAAAGCAACCACATATTGCCGTATAAAACCTCTATTTAAATGAACATTAAATGATCCTTCAAAGCCGCTAAAAATAGCGTTGACACCATTAGCCATAAGGAATAACGCCAAGACACCCGCAATGGAAAGCAAGCCTCCACGCTCTGTTTGTGATATATCTGAAATAATAGGTTGAAAAAACGGAAGTGACTGTCCCGGGATCAATTCATATATAAAGGACATGAATTTTAAATCAAAACCATCAATAGGGATGTATGGAATTAAATTGAGTAAAAAGATAAGGGCAGGAAAAATAGCCATGAAGAAACTGTAAGCAATTGAACCAGCTCGAGAAGACAAGGCACCTTCAATAATACCCGTGAGATAGGTTCTAAGGAGGTCATAAGCAGTCATCCCCTCAAAACCTGGTAAGATAATTTTTTTAAAAAATCCTACTACAAAGGAGAACGGCTTAAACCGCATTAATTTTTCTTCTAAGGTCGTTTCGTCCATTAGACAGCTTTAAGACTCAAATCAAGATTGTATACTGAATGTGTAAGTGCCCCACTAGAAATATAATCTACACCACATAGTGCATAGTCTCTAATTGTTTTTTCATTAATTCCGCCTGAAGATTCTGTCAAACATTTATCTCCAATTATTTGCACAGCTTCACGGGTATCTTCATAATTAAAATTATCTATCAAAATGCGATATACATGCCCATGGTTTTGTAAAATCTCCTTTATCTCTTCTAAACTTCGCGCTTCTACAATAATTTTCAAATCGCGATTTGTTTCCTTGAGATAATCGACAGTTTTCATAATGGCCTTAGTAACCCCACCTGCAAAATCAATATGATTATCCTTAAGCATGATCATATCATAAAGTGCAAACCGATGATTTTCGCCACCGCCAATTTTGACAGCCCATTTTTCTAAGGCGCGAATTCCAGGGGTAGTTTTTCGAGTATCTAGGATTTTTGTTCCAGTCCCTTCGAGTAGGTTTACAAAGAATTTTGTTTTGGTTGCGATGGCACTCATACGTTGCATGGCGTTCAATACGAGACGTTCTGCTTTGAGAATGGACTGGGAGGAGCCTTCCACAAAAAAGGCAATATCTCCAAATTTCACCGCTTCCCCATCGTTAATGAGAACTTCCATTTTTAAATTAGGATCTACATAGTTGAATACCGCTTTCGCGAAAGCAACACCAGCCAACACACCTTCATCCTTCACTAATAATTTTGCTTTCCCTTGAGCAGTCGCGGGAATACAGGCTAGCGAACTATGGTCACCATCACCTACATCTTCTCTGATGGCATTTTTGATAATACCAGCTATCTCAATATCAAATTGTTCTTTGGAAATCATTGGAAATTCTATTTATGTAAAAATAGGAAAAGCCAATAAAACGGACGCAGTAAACCAAGTCTTTGTATTTTTGAAACATGAATATTAAACTGCTCTGCATTGGAAAAACAGACAATAAGCAACTTCAAACGCTTATTGATGAATACAGTGGCCGACTAAATCATTACATCAAATTTAGTCTCGAAGTAATACTAGATATAAAAAATGTCAAAAACCTGAGTGAATCCCAACAAAAGGAAAAGGAAGGAATTCTTATCTTAAAAAAAGTGGGTCCTCAACATCATCTTATTTTATTGGATGAAAATGGAAAAGAGTTTAACAGTGTTGGCTTTTCAAAATTCTTGCAAAAGAAGATGAATGGCGGTTATAAAACCTTGGTTTTGGTTATCGGAGGTCCTTATGGTTTTTCAGAATCGGTATATCAAAAAGCACAAGGCAAAGTAGCCCTTTCTCAAATGACCTTTAGCCACCAGATGGTTCGCTTATTTATTACCGAACAACTATATAGGGGCTTCACTATTTTAAAAGGTGAACCTTATCACCATCAGTAAGTTGGCTATATTTTTTACGACAGAGCTTAGGCTTGCACATTTTATATAAATTTTATGATGCTTTCTATCATAAAATGACACTGTAGGTGTTATTTTTGTTTCACAATTAGCCTACTATACCCTACGATGAATACCCAAGTATCCTCAAAAAAGAAAAATCGACTGCAATTATTGCATCAATATTACACCTATACAGGATTTTATAGGTTTCTAGGTGATGCATTAAAAAAAGCTTTACCACCAATATTAATTGTTGTTGGTGCATTGGTTATTATTCATTTCTTTATAATTGATATTAATGAGGCGTTGAATTATGTCATTGATAATTATTCAAGTTTCCTCATTTTAACGGTGTTCTTCTTATCGGAATCTATTCTCGGAATTATCCCTCCAGAATTATTTATTGCTTGGAGCGGAAAAACAGACAACCCAGTACTTTTTCTGGCTATCATTGCGACCCTGTCATATGCAGGCGGAATTGTATCCTACTTTACAGGAGTTGCAGCCTTAAAAATTGCTTCAGTACATAATTACCTCGAGGTAAAAATGGCTAAACATCTTAAGAACGCCCGTAAGTGGGGCGGTTTTTTAATTGTTGTTGGCGCCCTCCTCCCTATTCCCTTTGCAGTTTCAAGCTTAGCAGCCGGGATGATACGATTTAAGTTTAGCTATTACCTCTTATTTGGTCTATTACGCTTTGTACGTTTTGCAATTTATGGTGCAGCTATCTTTAGTTTGGTGTAAATTTGTAGGATGACTACACTTGTTTTTGCCACTAATAATCAAAATAAACTTCGCGAAGTACAGGATCTTGTGCCTTCACATATCAAACTCAAGAGTCTTGAAGACATTGGCTGTACAGAAGATATAATTGAAGATGCTCCAACTATTGAAGGTAATGCTATATTAAAAGCTAAGTATATAAAGGACAACTATGGATATGATTGCTTCGCTGATGATACGGGACTAGAAGTAACGGCTTTAGACGGCGCCCCAGGAGTATTTTCGGCGCGATATGCTGGCCCTCAGAAAAATGCATCAGATAATATGAATAAGTTGCTAATCTCTTTGGCAACAAAGCAGGATAGAACTGCACAGTTTATAACTGTTATCGCTTTCGCGAAAGCCGACACCATCACAACCTTTGAAGGAATATGTACAGGAGAAATCACCAAAGAACGACAAGGCGATGGAGGTTTTGGCTATGACCCTATCTTTAAACCTGATGGCTACCAATCTACATTTGCACAGATGGCATTGGCTTTAAAAGGAAAAATTGGACATCGCGGAAAGGCAATGGCCCAGTTTTTAAACCATTTAGACAAAGGGTAGCCACTTTTATACTCTTTAAAATATTGATTTTCAACTACTTAAATAATTATAAATATTATACATGTTATTTGTCTAATATTTAGTACTTTTGCAGCTTGAAAAACCTCAGGGTGAGGTTCTGCCAGATTATTGGCACCGTGTTGATCGAAGCAAGTGGATTTTAAAACGTCGTTGCGCTTCTAAAGCACGATAACATATTAAAATACATCAAATGACATTTGATCAATTGGGCTTAGATGCGCCCCTACTTCAGGCTATTGCCGATTTAGGTTTTGAAAAACCTTCAGAAATTCAAGAAAAAGCGATTCCGATGCTCCTAGAAGAGGACATCGACATGGTTGCATTGGCTCAGACAGGAACTGGAAAAACAGCTGCTTTTGGATTTCCATTATTACAAAAAATAGACGCGACTAGTAGAACTACACAAGGACTTATTATAGCTCCTACTCGCGAACTGTGTTTACAGATTACCAACGAAATGAAATTGTATGCTAAGCATACTAAAGGTGCTCGTGTAGTTGCTGTTTATGGAGGTGCAAACATTCAAGAACAAGCGCGTGAGATTTCTAAAGGTGCACAAATTATTGTTGCAACTCCAGGACGTATGCAAGATATGATGCGTCGTCGTATGGTTGATATTTCAAAATTGAGCTACTGCGTCTTAGATGAAGCAGATGAGATGCTTAATATGGGATTCTATGAGGATATAACAACCATCCTTGCAGATACACCAGATGATAAATTAACTTGGCTCTTTAGTGCTACCATGCCTCGCGAAGTAGCACGTATCGCTAAAGAATTCATGCATAATCCTACAGAAATTACAGTAGGATCAAAAAATGAAGGTGCAAAAAATGTATCTCACGAATATTTTGTAGTTCATACAAGAGATCGTTACCAAGCATTAAAGCGTCTTTCTGATGCAAATCCTGATATCTTTTCTGTAGTTTTCTGTAGAACAAAAAGAGATACTCAAAAAGTAGCTGAACAACTTATTACAGATGGTTATAACGCTGCAGCCTTGCATGGGGATTTAAGTCAAAACCAACGTGATTTGGTAATGAAGAGTTTCCGTTCACGTCAAATTCAGATGCTTGTAGCTACTGATGTTGCTGCTCGTGGAATTGATGTAGACGATATTACACACGTAATCAATTACCAACTTCCTGATGAAATAGAAACCTATACACACCGTTCTGGTCGTACTGGTCGTGCTGGGAAGTCAGGTACTTCTATGGTAATTGTTACTCGTAGCGAAAGCCGTAAAATTAAGCAACTAGAAAAGATTCTTGGTAAGAAATTTGAGCAGAAGACTATTCCTGATGGTTTAGAAATTTGCCAGGTACAGTTATTACACCTTGCAAATAGCATAGAGAAAACAGAGGTACACCAAGAAATTGATGCTTACCTACCTGCTATCGAGGAAGTGCTAGCAAACAATACTAAAGAAGAGATCATCAAGAAAGTATTCTCAGTAGAGTTTACGCGTTTCTTTAATTACTACAAGAAATCGAAAGATCTTAACGAAAATGCTACGGCAGCTGCCAAAGAAGAATCTGGAGAAACTACACGTTATTTCATCAACATTGGTCGTAAGGACGATTTTGACTGGATGCGTCTTAAAGATTTCTTGAAAGAAAAGACAGGTCTAGGACAAGACGGTATTTACCGTGTTGATTGTAAAGACAGTTTCTCTTTCTTTAATACAGATACAGAACACAAAGAAAAAGTTATCGCTCTATTTGAAGATTTTGAAATGGACGGACGTCGCGTTAGTGTGGAAGAAACACAAGGTGGCGGAGGTCGAGATCGCAATCGTGGCGGTGGCGGCGGACGTGAACGTGGTGAAAGACGCAGTGGTGGCGGAGATCGTCGCAGCGGTGGCGGAGGCTACAAAGGCAACAGAGGTGGCGGAGGAGATCGCCGAAGAGATGACCGTCGTAGTGGTGGTGACTCTGATCGTTCTTCAAGATCTGGTGGTGGCGGTGAACGTCGTCGCAGTGATCGCAATGACAGTGATCGTTCTTCTAGTTTTGGGGATCGTGATCGCGGAGGTCGAAGTGACCGTAGTGAGTCTCGTCGCGGTGATAGTGATCGCAGACCAACACGTGCAGAACGGGGACCAAGCAGACCGGATAGTGATGGTGGTAAAAGCCCATTTTCAGGCAAAAGAAGACGTCGTAGCTAATCGCTACTTAGACTATAAAAAAACATCCCGCTCTATGCGGGATGTTTCATTTATAGCCGTTTATAAGTTGGTGCAACTTTTTAATTAAATCCCAATTGTCTTTATTATTGTTATTATTTTTGTAAAAATGTAGATTTGGCTCGATTTTTTCTACAGATTGCATAAATTGCTATTGCTATGAAAAAAATATTTTTTGCCATCCTACTTATTAGTATCAGTTTTCCTGCTTTATCGCAGGATACAGACACCATTAGCCCTACTCTTCAAGAAGGGGTGATTAATGGAACTGTACTAAGTGCTTCAACCGACAAAATTCTCCAAAATGTAAATATTGTTAACCTTAATAATGTTAAAGGAGCCACCACAAATAAGGATGGGTATTTTGAAGTAAAAGCACAAGTAGATGATACTTTATATTTTTCCTACCTAGGCTATAAATCTTTGCAAGTTCGCGTAAGCGCCGACTGGGTCAAATACGGAGATGTAAAAATTAAGATGACAGAGATTGGAATTGCATTGGAAGAAGTCGTGGTTCAAGAAATCCAACTCACGGGATACCTTGAGATAGACGCCAAAAAAATTCCTATTTATAACAACTCTCGTTACAGCATCTCAGGCTTAAACAAAGGCTACGAAGCTGGAAATAGTCAGCCCGGAGCCGTTAGTCGTGTTTTGAGTGCTATATTTAATCCGGCAGATTTTCTCTATAATATATTTGGAAAAAAATCGCAGCAAATGAAAAAGCTGCGCAAAATGAAAGAGGACGATCAGGTAAGAAACCTATTGGAACGCAAATTTGATCGTGAAACCTTAACTGCTTTGCTTCAACTGGACCGCAACGATATTGATGCAATTCTTCAAAACTGTAACTATTCAGATAATTTCATCATTACCGCAAATGATCTTCAGATTTTAGATGCGATTAGTGAATGTTACGAAGAATACCGAGTATTACAAGGTCGGAACTAAGTCCGCATTCTAAGAGATGAAAACGGTCTGATATAGTGCTAAACACAAGAGGTATTTTTCTATCCTTAGTCCGTACTATGAAGAGCGATTCTGTTGCCTTCGGAGTCGGTGAAAACTGCCATATATCCATGTTCGGGTGCAATCAAGGTTTTCTCCCTTTGAATTTTCCCTCCAGCATCGACCACACGATTTAATTCTGTATGAATATCAGCAGAGTCAAAATACAAAAGTGCTCCTTCTTCTGACGGTATATACGAAGGGTACATCATTAGTGCTCCTGTCGCTGCTCCCTCTTGAGAATTAGGGGGAAATTGTCCCATAACAACCTCTCCAAACTCCTGTTTCTTGATTTCAATAGCAAACACTGTTTGATAAAACGCAATTGCGCGTTCCATATCTGAGACTGGAATTTCAAACCAATTGATTTTCATTCTTATGCTTCTAAAATTTTCTTTAAATTTTGTAAACCTTCATCAAAATCTTTCCCGACCACTTTATCCATATTAATGAAAAGCATGAACATGGTTGCAGGAAATTTATTCTGCCCTCTGAAACCCCAGGTTACTTTGGTTGCCTGTGCACCTTGGCCTTCAAAAATGTAGTAGCCGTCACTTTCAGATTTAAAAGGTTTTAGAAAAACCAGACGATTATCGATACGGTCATTCTCTTCAATATTAGTAATGGTTTGACTACCCTCGCCTACTTCTTTATTTCCCTTCCAGCAGGCTTTGAAACCAACAGTTCCATCTTCTCCAAAATATTCTTGCGTCATTGAAGGATCCTTTAATTTCCATGGGGACCAATGGTCTTGATTTTTAACAGATCGCACATAATTAAAAACCTCATTTACGGGTTTTTGAATGGTTATACTTCGAGACACATCAAAGGTTTTTGGTCCTAAGGCCGCTAAAAGAATAATTGCTACAAGAATTCCTGCGACAATATATATAGTCATCATCATATCACAAATGAGTTGGTTGGTATTTAAATGTACGAAAAAACAGTTCGCATACAACCAAAATTCGTTAAAGCTGATGAATAGCTGACATTCTCAGGTTCAAATGCTTAAGAAAAAGTGTAGCTGCTAGGAATTTTCTTGCTGCCAACGCTCAATAATGCGATCTACGTCTTTGATCATCTTTTTAGTCCAGTCCATTTTCTTGTTGAATAAAGCCGATTCAGAAAGTTGCCAAGGAATATCGGAGGCCTTTAATTTTGTCATCAGATGCTGGAGAGTAATGGCAGCAGAAACAGAAATATTTAAACTTTCTGTAAAGCCCACCATTGGAATATAAATAAAATCATCGGCGGCATCGAGTACAATATCGCTCAACCCTTCTGTTTCTCTTCCAAAGAAAATAGCGGCTTTCTCGGTCACATCAAAATCTTCAAGTCGGTGGGCATTTTTGTGTGGAGAAGTAGCGATAATGCGATAGCCTTGTTCTTTTAAGGATTGAATACATCCTGTAGCAGTTGTATGCCTTTGAACATCCACCCACTTTTGGGCTCCCATAGCAATCTCCCTGTCTATACGCTTTGCATTGATTTCTTCAATAACATGCAATTCCTGTACTCCAAAAGACTCACAAGAGCGAATTACCGCCGAAGTGTTGTGTAATTGATATACATCCTCTACTGCAACCGTTAAATGTCTTGTGCGCTCTTTTAACACCTTGTCAAAAAGTGCAATCCGTCTCTCCGTAAGAAATGACTGTAAATATTCAAGTAGTTCTGTTTCCAAAAAATATGTTTCAAATTTGAAATGGCAAACTACTAAATTCCTCTAAACATAAGTTTGCTATTCATATTTTTTTGTGTCCAACCTTTGTAGGTTTGAATAACTATGCGAACTTTGAGTCACTCAAAAGACAAGACCATGGTTATAAACGGAAGCAAATCTAAAATTGTAGTACTCACTGGTGCAGGAATTAGTGCAGAAAGCGGAATTTCTACCTTTAGAGATGCCAACGGACTCTGGGAAGGTCATGATGTAATGGAAGTAGCTTCTCCGCAGGGCTGGCATGCGAATACAAAATTGGTTTTACAATTTTACAACGACCGAAGAAAGCAATTATTAGAAGTATCCCCAAATGCCGCACACAACGCTTTAGTAAGGCTGGAAGATAATTTCGACGTACATATAGTTACTCAAAACGTAGATGATTTACATGAGCGCGCAGGAAGCAGCAACGTAATTCACTTACATGGAGAGCTGTTGAAAGTTCGCAGCACCTTTGATGAAGACCTTATCATGGACTGGCGGGGAGATTTAAAGATTGGTGATTTTTGCGAACATAATCATCAGTTGCGGCCACATATTGTTTGGTTTGGAGAAGAAGTGCCATTATTAGAAACGGCTGCAATATTGGTAGAGCAAGCAGATTACATTATAATCGTTGGAACCTCAATGCAAGTGTATCCCGCTGCAGGCTTGATTGATTTTGCTTCCGCGAAAGCAAAAATTTATTTTGTTGACCCCAAACCGAGTATCTCGGCAAGAACAAATCTCAATATCTACGTAGAAGCTGCCACTACTGGTGTTGCCAAAGTGGTAAAAGAAATTATTGAAAAAAATCGCTAGCTGTTATTGAGGCACTTCTTGTAAACCATAGCTCACTCTTGCGGCCTTAGCCCAGGTAATAAGTGCCTCAACTTGAGCATCTGTTAAATTAGCTTCGTCGTGGGTCCAAGTATATGAATCTAAAGGCATTTCTCGCTCTTCCACCATTTCAATGACCTCCTCCAATTTATGATCCTTTCTTTTTACAGAATATTCTGACCATTTAGAGAAGTTTAAATGTTTCTGTCCGTTTTTTATATGATCTGCGAGCCAGTATGAAACTGGAGCAACTTCGGCATACCAAGGGTATCGAGTTTGATCACTATGACAGTCAAAGCAGGTTTCTTTAAGTACAGCAGCAACTTCAGGAACAGGTTTTGTTTCAGAGAGAAAGAGTTCCACCGAACTATAGCTCGGATCACTTTCGTTTTTGTCTGGTCTGACAAATTGCATTAAGACAAAGGCAATTAATGCCACTAGAAAAAACCGTTTGATCCATTTCATTTTTGAGTATTTTAGTCTAGAAATTTACAAAAACTTAAGTGACAAGACAAGAATTATATCATTCCTTAGATTATGTAAATCACAGTCGGGAGAAACGCAAGCTATACTCTGAACTCGTTATTTCCAATCCTGAGCTCCTGCCGCTCATACTGGATATTGTTTTTCAAGTAGATGACCCCATTTCATGTCGGGCTGCTTGGGTTATGGAATTTGTGTGCAAAAGTGATCTTTCAATTCTCTATCTCCATTTAGATTATTTTACAGAAAATATGTCCAAAGTGCATTTGGATTCGGCCTTGCGACCCATAGCTAAGGTCTGTGAATATATGACCCTATCATATTATAAAAATAGGATTCCGCTTTCGCGAAAGCAAATTTCGCCACTCCACAAAGATCGCATCGTTGAAGCTGGCTTCGACTGGCTCATTACAGAACAGAAGGTCGCTGTAAAAGCCTATACACTTACCTCCCTATTTTGGCTAGGCACCGATATCGATTGGATTCATCCAGAATTGCACAGAATCATGGAAGAGGATTACCACAAAGGAAGTGCAGCCTACAAAGCGCGTTGCCGGCATATGTTTGAGGCTATGAGAAAATTCAATGCCAATAAAAAAGCCTCTTATTAAGAGTAGTACTACTTCCCTATCAACCAATTTCCAATTCCACAACTCAGACACTGATTAGGCTCACAATACTGGGTTTTCAGGCTCAATAAAGCTTGTGTTTCTTGTGCATTTTTAGTGGGTAGACCTAAGGAGCTATACTTTTTAATAATGACATTGTTTTCTGGTTTTATCTCCGATATCAAAGAAAGAATGTCTTCCTGCTCTGCCTTTCCTTGATGTTGATTATAAGCAAATTTTAGAGGAATAACTGTATTGATAAGCAACAGATCCATAAAGGATTTTGTCAATCGTTTCTCTCGTTTTTTTTGAGGAGTTGAAAATGAATAATGGGTATCCCAATAAGATGAGGCAGCTACTTCAAATATTTCATAACATATTTTTAGTGTTTTGGCATTCATCAATTTTTGAAATAAATCACTGTGTTTATGATAAAGTTGAGCCAGTTGAGCCAAGCGTATCGTGGGAAAATTATCTGGCCTTAATTTGAAAAACTGAATGGGCAATACTCCTTCGTTTTCAAGGCTAAATTTATTTTTTAGATACTCATACTCTCCATGGAGTTGAAGCACATAGGAATCGGTGCTATTGTATGAGAGTAATCCACCCATACCAAAGAACAAGGCTTCTAGTTGAAAAGGAATACGTGCACATTTTCTAACAATGCCAAAATCTATAGTTTCTGCCAAAGAATGAAAAGCGAGGCCGTTGATTTTTGTGCCAAAATTTCGCGCAAGCATACAGAATAAAACAGCTTCCCAATCATAGTGTGTTTGAAGGAGTAATGACTGTATGGATTGAGTTTTGTATTCTAGGCGTTCTATATATAATCGCTCCAACCAATGATCTAAAATTGATTTGGGGACTTCCCGAAGGTGGGTTTCACAATTGATCCACTTCTCTTGTTGCCTTGAGAAAAGAGTTTTATAATTAGAAAGCGTATCCTTAGTCACAAACTTCTTCAATTCTAAGGTTGGTATCGACGAATTATCAAGACGAAAAATATCAATGTCATGTTCCCAAACAACATGTAAGATGACCGAATCATAAGCAGGATCTGCTTCGTGACCGTGGGCATACCAATCGGAGGATTTAAGGTGAATTTCCACATTTCCCGCCCATAATTGATCTTCAATATACAATTGAGCATTAAAAAAATCTGGACCTGCCAGCTGGTTATGCATTCCTACACTGATGAGTGAAATAGCATTGCTTGTGGTGGTCTGCGCTTTCGCGAAAGCGAACTTTTTATACTTCCAGACGTAATGCAAAAACTCTTCTTTCATCATTCTAAAGTATGATTTTGAAGAAATTTAAAAGTCCTGAAACAGGTTGATACCAGTACATTCATAAATTTTCTACCGAAGATCTACGAATATTCCATAGTCAAAAAGGTAACAAAAGTGGAAAGCTATTGATATAGGCATGAACACACTATATCACGGCGGCCTCCGAAAAGCCTAATTCTAAAGAGAGTAGGAACCAATCATACGTATTATGAAAAATTTTAACTTAAAAAAAGGCATGATTCTATCCTGTCTCTTATTTGGAGGTCTTATGACCGCACAATCAGACTTTTGTCCAGGAAATTTCTTTGACAATGGCGATTTTGAAATTGGCACACCCACCAACACTAGTAATAATATTACGCTAGCAGCTGGATGGGATAAAATTTGGAACGGCAGCAGTGAAGCCGATTATTATGACTCTACCCATTCGGCCATAGGTGGTGCCGCTGGAGCTCCCTCTCCTCCGGATGGAGATTACGGAAGTTTTTGGGTAGATAACCGTGTACTAGATACCAGTGCATGGCGAGAAGGTTTATTAAACCAATTGGCGATTCCTGTACCCAATGGAACAGGAACCTATTCTTTTTCATTTGACATTGCATGCTTACATGGATGGGGAGATGCCGAAATAGGTGTGTATGGAGTATATGATCCAGCTTATCCAGGTACCTATGTTTATCCAGGAGCACCTACTTCGTCACATACACCTACCAATGCAAATCTCTATATCGCTAGTGGCCTGCCACAAGAGATTGATTTATTAGGTACGGTTATGGTTCCAAGTAATTGTGATGATAATAAACAAAGTGTCACCTTTACCTTTGATTCTAATACATTATCACTCTCTGGAGATATTACACATATAGTAATTACGCGCAGTGCAACCGTATTGGCAGGGAGTAAATATGTCGCAGTAGATAATTTCTGTATGGCAATAGATGATAGCAATCCTCCTGCAACTGATCAGGGAGCATTTTGTTGTGATGGTAAGAACCTTGTTAACAATGGAAATTTTGAAGCAGGAGACAGTGGATTTTCTAGTAGTTACACTCAATCTTCATCTGTATACCCAGGAGAATACAATGTAACTAACGATTCGAGTCTTTTTGGAACTGCGGTTACAGATCACTCTTTTTGTGTCGATAGTGCCTTATACCCTACCAATGATCAATTTATGGTGGTTAATGGAAAGACGCAACAGGTCACTTCAGGAATTATTTGGGAACAAACTTTGACTGGTCTTCGTGAAGGAGAGCGTTATAGATTTTGCGCCAACTTTAAAAATATGCCACAATGTACCTTTGATATTTTACCTCGTGTATTCATGAATGCAGGGACGTCTTCTTCAGGAGTTCAGGTAATTAATACAGATGATACAGATGCCTGTGACTGGCAAGGGGCAGAAATTACATTTACTGCCTCAGGGAGTTCTGAAACGTTGCGTATCATATTAGATGAAGGAGGAAATGGAGATGGTAATGACCTTGCGATTGATGATATTGGAGTTTTTGAATTAGGGGATCCGGATCTTGCTTTTACCTTACAAAATCAACAAAGTCCTGCAGTAGTTACTGCATCGGTTAATACTATAAATCCAGCAGATGACAAATTAGCTTGTGAAGAATATTACTGGTGGGTAGCTGAGAACAATAGTTTTACTGGACTTTCTATTGACTTTTCAACTTTTGGATTTGGAAATTCTAGTGGAAGTATGTTACCTCCATCGGCGACTGTACCTGGACCTAATTGGGATATGACGACTACTTTCCCTGGATATGTTTTCAATGCAAATACCTTGTATGCAGTAGGATTATATACACCAGAATGTGATTGTAACGGAGTAGGATTTGAATATCAAATGACCTTTACCTCTAGAAGTGGAAGCTTTGATATGACGGATGCTCAGCAGCAAGAAATCATTGACGCTATTCTCAATGGAATTGATGTGGACCAAGCGACTGACGAATCAGATGATTTTGATCTCTCTAAAGGAGCAGAAGGAGTTCAAATATATCCAAACCCTGCAAGTGATCAATTGACAATAACGACAGGAATTGCTACAATGGAGCGTATTGAAATCTATTCCTTAACTGGTCAAATGCTTGCGAATTACAAGGTAGAAGATGGTCGAAATTCAACGACGGTTAACGTGGCCAATTTACAAGCTGGCATTTATTTAGTCACTGTATATGATGCTGCTCAACAGCCTCATACGACACGACTTGTAAAAAGGTAAATAGATTCATGTAATTTTTTTGCCCTATCCATGAATGAGAAGACCCCGAAGTTTAAAAACTTCGGGGTCTTTGTATATATAAGAGTACTGTTACTTTTCTATTTCCTAAATTGCATTGATAATATCATGCTTTGTAATAATATGGTGCTTCCCGTTTCCAAGGTCTACTAAGACAGCATTATTGTCTTTGGTGATCAACTTTGATACCTCAGCAATTACTGCTTTGCGATTAACTACGGGATATTTGGCCCCCATCACATCTTTAATTGGCGTATCAGCAATATTTGTATCCTCCATATAGGCACGGAACAAATCGGCTTCATCTACACTTCCAACAAAGCCTGTAGTATCTTCTACTGGTATTTGAGAGATTTTAAATTCGCGCATACGTTCAATAGCATGAGAAACTAATTCTTCAGTCTTTACTGTAATAAGAGGTTTGTCAATATGATTTTTAATCAAATCTTCTGCAACGGTTACTTCTTCCTCTAGGAATCCACGTTCGCGCATCCAGTCATCATTAAACATTTTACCCACATATCGACTTCCATGATCGTGAAATAAAACAACTACTACATCTTCAGGTTTAAAATGTTCTTTTAATTGCAGTAATCCTTTGATTGCAGAGCCGGCAGAATTTCCGAGGAACATTCCCTCTTCTTTCGCTAAACGTCGTGTATAAACTGCCGCATCCTTATCGGTTACCTTGGTAAAGCCATCAATTACCGAAAAATTTACATTTTCAGGAAGAATATCTTCTCCAATACCTTCGGTGATGTATGGATAAATCTCATTTTCATCAAAGACACCTGTTTCATGATATTTTTTGAAAACAGACCCATAAGTGTCTATTCCCCAAACTTTCACATTTGGGTTTTGCTCTTTCAAGTATTTACCTACTCCGCTAATGGTACCACCTGTACCAACACCAACAACAAAGTGGGTTACTTTTCCATCAGTTTGTTCCCAAATTTCTGGACCAGTACTTTGGTAGTGGGCTTTGGCGTTACTTGGATTATCGTACTGATTTACATACCAACTATTAGGTGTTTCTTTTGCAAGACGTGCTGAAGTTGAATAGTATGATCTTGGATCGGTAGGCTCTACATTGGTAGGACAAACTATTACTTCGCTACCTACGGCACGAAGAATATCCATTTTCTCTTTGGATTGCTTGTCAGAGATAACACAAACCATTTTGTAGCCTTTGATAATTGCAGCGAGTGCAAGTCCCATTCCTGTATTTCCAGAGGTTCCTTCAATGATAGTTCCACCTGGTTGTAAACGACCATCAGCTTCAGCATCTTCGATCATTTGTAAGGCCATACGGTCTTTAACAGAGTTTCCTGGGTTAAAGGTTTCATATTTGGCAAGTACTAAACAAGGAAGTTCAGCAACTAAGGTGTTCATTTTTACCATCGGAGTATTTCCTATGGTTCCTAATATATTTTCTGCGTAATCCATACATTTTATTTCAGGCTGCAAAGATACCGCCTTCTCTTTTGAAAAACTAAAGTCGGCTCTATTAAAAGTCGGTGTCATTTACAATAGTTGTTGCCATTAGCAGTGAGATGATTATCAACTAGTCTTTTGTGTTGCAATTTCGCGTACGCTGTCGCTAAAGCTTTAGCGGAGGGACAAAGTCAAAAATAAACACCCATCACTTGGACGGGTGTTTAAATAATACTATGCGATTAATTTATTGAATAATCAATTTCTTAACTGTCGATTCAGTAGTTCCTTGCACTTGCATAAAGTACACTCCTGATGACATATTATCTAGGTCAAAAGTTTGTGATTGACTAAAAGAACTTAGATCTAATTGACGTACTACTTTTCCGTTAACATCTATAATCTGAGCCAATTTCAAGTCTTGAGTACCTGCATAAGACAAAGTTACTAGAGTCTTGGCAGGATTTGGATAAAGTGAAATTGAAGTATCGAGAGTTTGTTGTCCTTCCACCCCTAATACTGTTGGAGCTTCAAAGACAATTACAAAGCGATTTGGTGCATTTGTTAAGGTAGATGTGAAGGTGTATGCCTCCTCTTTAAGGTTCACAAAACGTTCTAGAACTTGATCAATAAGGTAGATTGGACTTTCAGAAAGCTGTGCCCCTTCTATCCCATCAATACTCACCGTATATGATTGTGATTCTTCGATTGCAGTACTAAATCCAACAGGGATTTCCATTGAACTATTAAAGGTTTCTCTTGATTGGATACCTAATTGTTCACCACTTTTCAAAGTAGTAAAAATAGAGGCTATAGTAGCAATACGTTTACTATCATAACCTTTATCAACTCCTTCAGAGGCCTGAGGTAAAAAGGCAATTAGAGCGTTGCTTTTTAAATCAAAGCCTTCATTGCTTACAGAAATCCAAAGGCGATCTTCATTGCTTGGGTTTCTGTATTGGTCATTATTACCAGTAACTCTCATAATATTTGTAAAACTTACGTTTATATCACCACCTTGAACTGCTTTTACAGCAAATCCTTGACCCGATGCAATGTATCTACCAGGAGCTGTTCCTCCATTACCAGAGGGGTTACCACCTGCTAGATTACGCATTGAAATATCATTCATGGAGTAATTATTCCCTAAATACCCTGGTAAGGTATTATCAGGGCCTGTAATATGCTCCCAGAAATATACCTCATCAATCATATTATTAGCATTGATTAATGCCACAGCATCGATTGCAGATGCATATGGATTACCTAGTAAATTAAAGTTATTTTTTGTTTGTCCGTTATATTGAATAGCTTGAGTTATTACTCCATTATTTAAAGTGCCCTGAGAATATTTTAAGTTGTAGGCAGCATTACCATCTGAAATTGAAGCTTGTGGATACACGATAAGACCTTTTCCAGGGATTAAAGCTTCAGAAGCAGTAAAATTGGATAAGAAACTATTATTTGCTCCCATAAAAATCTCTGAGCCTGAATATGGTGCATAGGCTTCTAATACAGGATCAACGGTAAAATTGGCAGCAACAAGATCAATAATTCTAAACGAACTATGGGTATCGTTGATAGTTCCGTACACTCCATCTCTAGTTTCGGCATCCATAGGGCTACTCATAAACATGAATCCTAAAGGTGCGATTGTTGGTGTCGTTTTTAATACTTCTATATTAGCTGAAGCACCTTTGGTTACCGTTGCGAGGTCATCTACTTGCACCAAACTACCTTCATGTTCAATGATAAGTGTTCCATTGACTATAATGTTTCCTTCTGCTTTCGCATAAGTAGCTGCGCTTATGGTTACTGTCACGCCTGGTTGAATTTCAATTTCACAAGCATCAATGTTTGCTGTAGAAGTGTTATAATTGGCTGCAAAAATAGCTTTATCCGTAGCTGTTGGCGCTCCACCAGCCGACCATGTTCCGGTCCAAGTTCTAGTTTGCGCACATGAAGTTGATGGACCAATAGTCACTGTATAATCTTCTACTTCACCAAAATCGAATGATCCACAACTTACTGGAAGAGATGTGTCTGCTCCTCCTACATACTTCATAACCACACGCATACGTGTATTGCCAATGGCAGCACCACTTGGGATAGGTGCATTAAAAGGAACATTTACGAGATCAATTTGATTGGCAGGATCGGCAATTACTTGTTCGCCTGAATCTGTAAAGACTCCGTTTTTATTAAAGTCAATCCAAACCCCTACCGCTTCATTGTATTGAGTAGCACTGGTCCAAACTTTATCTACAGAAATTGTTGGAGTTTCTCCTATGGTTAAAACAGTAGGTGCAACCGTTGTTGTAAAATCTTCATAACCTACTCCTCCTGAGGTATTGTTAATGGTTCCAATGGTAACATTTCCAATATATTCATCAGCTACACTATTTCCATTGGCAGTGCAATAGTTGGTTACATTAATCGTATAATCTTCTACTTCTCCATCAAAGCCAATTTCACAGGCTGTAGGAGCAACACCATTTTTAGTAGAAACTCTCATGCGCACGTTTCCTGTGAGCGCCCCAGCGGGAATAGTTAAAGCGTACGGGCTTCCAGTTGTTAGGCCGTCACTAACATTAGTAGCCGTTCCAAGGGTATACTCTTCTCCACTATCATCAAAATCTTTATCGTTATTCCAGTCCACCCATACCATAGTATAAAGTGTATTATTTCCATCTGTATTTACTTTTACATTAAGATCACAAGTTGCACCTATAACCGCATCAGTAGAAATCGTTGTAAAATCTTCATATCCATTATCTTTCAGAGGACCATCGCTATTGTTGATAGTACCAATAGATACATTAGTAATACCAGTATCATTTGTTGTGTTTCCATTGGAATCACAATATGTGGGAATTACCCCGTCAAAGGTTCCCGTAAAAATACCACGTCCATAGGTAGCAACTAAAATTGTATAATCAGCACTTCTATAATCGAAGGACATTACTTTTACATCACTCATACCGTTGACCGACTGTGTCCATGTAGGTGTTGCACTGCTCCAATTTGAGGTTTTCCATACACCAAGGTAGGTTCCAATAATTACCTCATCTAAGTTTAATGGGTTTTGTAGGATCGCTTTTACTGGTAAATCTGGAAGATTTCCTTCCTTACTTGCCCAAGTTGTTCCTCCATCTGAAGTAGCCCAAATGCTAGTTACTCCATAGTTATGAAAGGTCACCATAATATCTTGATCAGTTGCTCCATAACGTATATCGGATATAGAACCTGAAAAGGATGGTGATCCAATTTCTGTCCATGTTGGTGTTGCGTTAGCATTATCCATCTGAATTAGTGTTCCAACGGCAGTACCTACAAGAATTCTATTAGTATTATATGGTGAAGCCACAAAAAATGAAGGAGTACTATCAATAAGTGCATTATCGATAATTGAAGTTGTCACCCCTGGCCCTGACGGATCTATGGCGTATCTAAAGATTTGATAATTTCCTTGCCAAGTACCGTTTGTAAATAAAATATTTGTATCACTATCGAGACCACACTGATTTACAAAGTCTCCGGCACCATCTAAACGGGCTGTCATTGTTGGATCTGCAGGATCTAAAGGCGCAGGCAAATTACCTACAATTGTACCATCCATTTGGTGGTATGAATAACTATTGTATACATAAGAACCTATCATATATTGACTGTCTTGATCTACAAAGACCCAACAACCATCACCTCCTGCAATTCTCACGGCTGTATCAGGTGTTCCTGTAGCATCATCAATAAATTGCACACCGTTATCCTGAGCCCCCGCGATCATAAGGTCCGATCCTGTAGTTTGAGCAATACCTGCTTTATAAAATTGGGTAACGTTATAGTTTGTATTAATGTGAATGGTGTTTGTACCGCCATCATCTGTGTAAGCTACTCCTCCATCGTTACCAAATAAGATCCTGCCAGTAGTCGCTCCAGTCTCTGTAGCAAAGGCAATTCCATGCTGATCGGCATGAACTTCTTGGAAACCAAAACCGCCATACCAATGTGTAAACTGATTCCATGTATTTCCAGAATTTGTGGTTTTAAATAAATCAATTCCTCCAACATAGACAATCGTATCATCCAATGGGTCAACACCTAAAAGAAGATCATAGAAACTTTGTCCTCGAGTAAAATCATCTGCTGCGATTCCAGTATCTACATCATTAGGTAATCCTAAGGTAGTAACATTTGCAAAGCCATTTGTGGTTCTAAAAATCTTAGGTTTACTTGGATTTACAGAACGATCTTGTACAAGAGCATATATTTTATTTGCATCTTGTTTTGAACATGCAATTTCTACACGAGACAAATTACCTAAATCGCGTTCGTTGGTCCATGTTGTTCCATCATAAGAAAATACAAATCCGCCACCATTGCCAAATACATTGCGTCTGGTTCCCATCCATAAAGTCCCATCTGCACTTATGTCAAAATTATTTGGAGAACGTGGATTTCCACTAATTTGTAATGCAGCATCGGTTAAACGTGTAAATGTAGTTCCGTCTGTACTTTTATATAATCCAATAGCATTTGAGCCAGGAAAAACATACCCTGGACCTGCGGCACCCGGATCACCATAGGCGGTTGAACCAGCTCCAAAAAAGATTTCTGTTGAACCTCCATTATCATAAGCAATAATATCCTGTACAAAGGCAACTCTATTAGAGACAGATGCTCCTCCTGAGTGTACACTTACCCAAGTAGTTCCTCCGTCTGTTGATCTATAAATTCCATTTCCACTCGCATCACCCGTATACACTTCTCCAGTACCTAAATACATGATATTGGTATTATTTGGATCAACGGTAATACAGGTTACATTTAAATGGGCAGGAACACCTGTCATTTGTGTCCATGTTGGTGTTGTTGCATTTACATTGGTACTTTTCCATAATCCCCCACTTACACCACCCGCAAAGGCAGTAGTAAAACTTCCCGGAGCAAACATGAGCGCTCTCGTACGTCCGCCAACATTAGTAGGACCTCTTTCCACCCAACTATTAGAGGCATCTCCAGGCGCAGCTCTCATTGCAGCGTTTAAAGAAATTTCTTCCTGTATGCTAATAAGATTCTCTGGCGTTGGACGTAATAAAGCGGGATTGGACGTATATAAATACTCCTGTTCCATAAACGCATTAGGAGGCAAGCCAGCTGCTTTTCGCTCTGCTTTACTCATTTTCATACGTGCACGGAAAGGGTGTTCTTCTAAGAAACTTTCATATTGATCTGAATGATTAACAATATTTTTATCTGAAATAGTGGTGTTTTGAATACCAAAATAGGTTCCAGCTACTATAAGAATAAAAAATGCGCCTATACCAATCTTTCTAAAAAGGCACTTTTGGTTGGGGGTAATTACTTGATTCATATTTGTTTGCGTTTATTAAATTGGGGAATGCAAAAAAGTCAGTTATGCTTTCACGATAGCGCAACTGACTAGAAAATAATGTTAACAATTATTTGTACTCAACAATGATTTGGGGTTCCAGGCAGAGACTTTCAATTATCTCTTAATGACGGCAATATATTACAAGTAACTGAAAAATGATATATTTCAAGTGATTTTTTACGCTCTTCATCGATGTTTAGTGAAAATAGATGATGCTAATTTTTACAAGCATTTAATCAAAAATCCAATTAATAATATACCTATCCACTAATAAGAAGTGAATAAAAATAAAGAATCCCGCTCTCAAGGAAAGCGGGATTCTTATTATAAATTATGCTGTTTATTTATTTTTTTATCAATCGTTTAACAGCAGTCGCCTTCTCTGAAATAAGTTGTACAAAGTATACACCAGCAGCATAATCCTTCATATCAATTACAGTCTCAACATTTGGAGTTTGAATCATTGCAACTCGCTTCCCTGTCACATCATATATACTAATTGACTGTAGTGTATCTGAACCTGAATAGGCTACAGTTACCATATCTAAAACTGGATTAGGATATACAGCAAGAGCATTAGACAGTAGCTCATCTTCAAGGCTCAGTGCCTCTTCTACCGCTAAAGTAAAGCTACAAATTGTCTCATTTCCAGCATCGTCAACTGCAGTGATACTAATTGAGGTTGATGAACCTGCAACCAACTCAACGCCTGGTGCCGGTACTTGGGTCATTATTGGAGCAGCTGTACAATTATCTGTTGCCGTCACTTGGGTTGTATAATTTGGAATTACAAACGATTGTCCAGCATTGACGATTTCGGTTGTGTTTTGCGGACAATTAGTTACTTCTGGATTTGTTCCGTCAGTTACCTCAATATCGAAACTGTAGGTTGTAATTACACCATTAGCATCAGTAACATCATAAGTCTCAGTTGTTGTCCCAACAGGGAATACAGCTCCACTTCCCAAACCAGCGGTTTGCACCACTGTTATTTGTGCTTGTCCACAATTATCTGTTCCAGTAACAGGGTCATAAGTCACAACAGTTTCACAGGCTGTATCAGTACTAATGGTCTCTTCAGTAAGATCACCAGGGCCATTTACAGTCATATCTATATTATCTTCAACAGTCACAGTAGCTGAACAAGTTGCTGGGTTACCATTAACATCGGTTACCGTCAATATTACCGTATTAACACCTACATCGTCACAACTAAAAGAATTAATATCAACCGCAAAGGTATCAATGGCGCAGTTATCTGTAGAGCCATTGTCTATATCGGCTGCCGTAATTGTTGCAACGCCTGTAGCATCTAGAGCTACTATGATGTCTTGACAAATCACCGTTGGGGCAGCTGAATCTGCTACAGTTACGGTTGCAGAACATACTGCCGAATTCCCGTTGACATCTGTAACGGTTAATTGAACCGTATTTGCTCCTATATTATTACAATCGAAGGTCGTTACATCAATTGCCGTACTTGCTACACCACAAAAATCTGTAGAACCATTGTCCACATCAGCGGCTGAAATCGTTGCAACACCATTTGCGTCTAATTGGACAGTTATGTCTTGACATACTACTATAGGCGCAACCATATCCTCAACAGTAACGGTAGCAGTACATGTTACAGACATACCCATTCCGTCAGAAACCGTTAAGGTTACTGTATTATCACCAACATCCCCACATCCAAAAGAAGTAACATCAGCACTTAGTACTGGAGTTCCTCCACCACATAAGGTTGAACCGTTATCGATATCGGCTGTTGTAATGCTTGCAACGCCGTTTGCATCTAATTGTACTGTAATATCCTGACATACAGCTATAGGTTCTACTGGAGCTGTTCCAGCATTTACCGTAACGACTGCAACACAGGTGTTAGTATTTCCATTACCATCTGTTATTGTAACGGTAACGTTATTATCTCCAAGATCTGCGCAGGTAAACGCACTTTTACTTAGTGTAATAGTAGTGTCCGTTCCACAATTTTGTGGTGAAGGAGGGACTCCATAATAAAATGCAACCACATCATTGGAAGCACTAAAAGACTGAGAATTTCTACCTGGAGTAGCAATACCGTTTTCTCCAGTAGCATCTTCAATACCTTGGGTAACATTACCACTAAATGGAATCGCTGTACTATGAATTTCTACGCGGCTAGCTCCTTCAAAGATATGCACCTGAGAGGTGACTAGGTTTGATGTCCCGTAAAATGGCACTCCACTAAACTCAAGAACTAAAGTTCTATTTGGGGCAGTACCTACAGTTGCATAACGCAAAGTACCTCCTGCTCCTGGATTTAAATCTCCCCAAGCAAAGGCTATATAATTATTTAAGCCACCTGTAGATGGAATCGATTGTCCAGAACAGCAGTAAGCATTTCCAGGAGCTGTAAAAGTCATAAAACCATTTGCAGAAACATAGAAATTAGAATAATTTGTATGGTAGAAATCAAAGGTAAAACCTATTGGTAAGGCGTTTGTTACTTGCTCATCACCTAAAGAAAAGGCAGTTCCAACAGCACTAATATCAATTGGAGCAAAAGTTCCGGATTGATCAATTACATAATCGGCAGGAAGTAAACTAGTAACAACATCGGCAATCCCAATAGATGCATCACCATTAGAATCTAAATCAACAGTAGCTGCTTGACAACTAATATCAGGCGTATCTGAGGTTACTTCTATAGTAGAAGTTACCGTTGTAGCTGTATCGCTACATAGAGGAGCTGGAATTGTATAGGTAATTGTGTGCATACCTACACCGGCAGCAGCAGGATCAAAAGTATAGGTCATTCCATCTGCAGTGTCTGTAACACCTGGACCAGAAAAACTTCCTCCATCAGGAAAGGCACCAGCAAATAGTTGGGCTCCTTCACTCAGACACATACTTTCAGTAGTCTCTAGAGTTAAGGTTGGTGGATCATAATTTTCAGAATTATCTGTTTGACTAGAAGAAGAACCTTGATCTGCATAAAAACCTAAACCTCTAGCAGCGAAAGCATCCCAAAGTGTACAATAATTTGCACCTCCGTATATTGCTTCGTCGGCTGCGATAATAGCATCTCGACCATCAATAAATCCAGGTCCACAAGGCTGTAATTTCAAACCTTCAACCACAAGCGCCAGGGCCTGTACATTACCAGCATCTAGATTTACATCACCAGAAAAATTATAAATGTCGGTGTCTACACCGTGATCATCTATTAAAGCCCAAGAAACTTCCCATAACATCATAGCCCAAACAGAACCTACCCCATGTGGAGGTGTTGCTGTAATAATATTATCATACGTCTGAGTATTAATCGCCTGATCTGTACTATAAGGCTGTGGACGAATTCCACCGCCACTAGGACCTTGACCAAATAACCAAGTTCCAATTCCGCGGGCATCATCTCCCGTATCTCCGGGCTCGATGGTCATTATTAAACCAAACCAATCACTCCATCCTTCTCCCATTTGCTCGGCACCAGATAAACATCCTGAACTGCCAGCACCTCCAGTTAATCGTATTGATATACCGTGGCCGTACTCGTGCACAACTACTCCATTATCAAAATCTCCATCTCGAGAGTTACAGGTATACATTTGCATTCTTGGAGCACCACCATCAGCTGGGGTACTCATATTTGCATTACAGCTACCAGAACCATCTTGTGCTTCTGCGCGTAAGGCATCATTTCCTATTCCGCCATTACCATAATTATTCTGTTGAAAATTTCCTGCCGCTTCATCTAAACCATAAACATAAAACAAATCATGTATAATGTTAGACCAGTAGAAAATATTAGTTACCGCAGCCGCTTCAGACTGATCGCCTGTACTGTAGGTTGTATTTACAGAAAAGTCTTCTATAATACTTGTTGAAGTAAAGTTTAAGGATGCTCCACCATCAGGTGCATATCCAGAATTATCTCCATCTTCATAAGCATTTACGTTATTTCCACGTGTTGTTGTGAATTCGTTACCAATAACTCCGTTGGTATCATGCCATCCAAAAGGAGACCCAATTGCAGACCCATCGTCAGGATTTGCAACTATTGTACGATTCATAGTTCCATGACCAGGGCTTTCTAAAGGCATAGCATACACTTCGTAATTACCTATAAAAGCAGCTTCAGCTTCATCATCTTCGATACAGCTTGTATCTTCAACTGCGGCACTTACCTTAGGAGCGGCACTTAAATCATGAACGTGATTTTCTTCGCTAGAGCACTGAACAGTCCAATCTACTTTATCAAGTAACTCTCCTGTTGTTGCATCTATACGTACGTTCCACCAGTTAACGGTAGATTTAGATTCTATTGAAAGATCCCAAGCCAAACGCATACCTCCTTTTTCAGAGTAGTGATACATTAATTTGGCGGGTATCGTACTGCGAGATATACTCGAGGCATCTAAGATTGTTGAACGTGACACATCGTTTGTAGTAGTGACAACACGTGCACTAGCTCCACCCATCCCTAATTGTTGAGCCGCGCGATCGACAGCTTGAATAGCATTAAGCTGTGGTGTTTTACTACCAAAGACATAGTTCTTTGCGTTTTTTATGAAACTACTGTGACTTGCCACCATACGCCCATTTTGTGCTTGGTGTACACTTGCCTCAGCCCCGTAAATTTGTATCCCGTCTATTTGTTGACGGTAATATATATGATGAACCCCACTCGTGCGACTTACATGCTCACTGGTGATACCCCAATCGGCGATATCTGATGTTGTGAGTTCGCCTAGCGACATCCGTTTTTCAAGTTCGTTTTGTACTATTTGATTTTCTTGCGCCACAAGCGTAGTCATCGAAAAACAACTAAGCAAAAGCAATAATCTCAAAGGAGAAAGCGTAAAGTTAAAATTCATTTTAAGTAGGTTTTATTAATACTGAGCTCGAAACAATCTAAGTGTAGATTTAAATTGGAAAAATCAAAAATAATGTATTTCAAGGATAAATAAGTGAATTTCATCGATAAAATATCTATAAATGATGTAGTTAGGAAAACTTGAGTTCATAATAGATTAGCTGATTCCATAAAAATCAGAAGACCAGATTAGGATAATTTTCTAAAAATAATCGCCTATAATACCTCTTTATTGGGATCATAATATCATTAAAAGGCAAGCACTATTGATATTTTTTGCGCTTTCGCGAAAGCGCTCTAAAAAACTTCAATCTAGTCGTATTAGCTGTTTAGACCCTAAAAGCAGCTTTTTAAACTAAGAAAATCGTTATACAACTATAAAAATAGTTGTATAACTAGATTAATCGTTATATATTTGAGATATCAGTCAATAAAATCAGTACTCATTAAACAGGGTTCTCGCCTTTTTGAGAAATTAATATGGAAAAACTAACAAATAAAGAAGAAGAAGTAATGCATGCTTTATGGGGATTAGAACGTGCTTTTGTTAAAGAAATAGTCGCTGAGTTGCCTGATGGCAATCATTATAACACTGTCTCTACCATTGTGCGCAATCTCGAAGAAAAGGGTTTTGTTGCTCATCAAGCCTTTGGAAAAACGCATCAGTACTTCCCTATAGTATCAAGACAGGTCTACAGTAAACAATTTATGCAACAGGCCACACAACGGTATTTTGACAACTCATATAAGAATATGGTTTCATTCTTTGCCAAAGAAGAAAAGATTAGTGCCGATGAACTCAGAGAAATTTTGGCAATTATAGAACAAAAAGAAGCATCATAAATTAAACAGCTTGGTAAATGGGATTACTTTTTACTTTGCAACTAGAATAGTACATCTATGGAAACATTGATCATCATAGCAAAAAGCGCCGCCATACTATCGCTTTTTTACCTTAGCTACCGAATTGTATTACAAAGAGACACTTTCTTTGAAGCAAATCGTCATTACCTTATCGGAGGTATCGTAGCTTCCCTTACTCTCCCCTTTTTACAGTTTACGCGTACGTCTTTCATCGACATGCCGGTTTATGAAGCTATGCCAGTAACAACCAATTTTAGTCCGTTAGTTTCAGAAATGAGTGTTGTTGCCCCTTCCTTTATTATTGATTGGTGGATGGTTGCCTTAGTCACTTATCTCGTAGGTGTAGGTATAATGCTCGTGCGTCTAACTATTCAACTAGTATCTCTCAACCGGTTAATACAAAAGCATCCTAAAAGTAAACATGGTCGTTATACCTTTATAGAGGTCTATGACGACATCGCTCCTTTTTCCTTCTTCCAAACCATTGTTTATAACCCTACAGTACACTCAGCTACCGAATTAGAAATGATTTTGGAACATGAGAAAGTCCACGCGATGCAATGGCATACTATAGATGTTTTGCTTACACAAATCACCTTAGCGATTCAATGGGCAAATCCGTTGGCATGGTTATATAAGGAGAGTCTCGAACAAAATTTAGAATTCATCGCCGATAGTGAGGCTGCACGCATAGCGGCTTCATCGACGGCATATCAACGAACACTGGTTAAGGTTTCATCGACCGCTTTGCGACCAGCGCTAACAAATAATTTTTATCAATCATTAATCAAAAAACGAATCGTTATGTTAAACAAAGAAGCGTCAAGTAGACGAAATTTATGGAAGTTGGGCATTGTATTGCCCATGCTCGGGGTGTTTATGTACAGTTTTCATGTCAAAGAAGTAGTGGAATATCGAGAAGTTACCCCTTCAAAGGATGATAGCGGTTCCTCTTTCCTAACAAATGGTCTGGAAAGTACAGACCTAGCACCCTCAAATGAAAATATAAAAGGTGAAGTCCTAAAAGAGACCCTAACATTTGAGATCACACGATTAACAACAGATACTGACTTAGCCAATATTGAAATCTATTTTGAAGATCAATTTGAAAACACCAAGGTGAGATTTAGCAAGGTCAATCATATCAATGGAGAACTTAGAAGCTTTGATTTTTCTACTAAGATGGGCAATCAAGATCGATTCCAAACCCGTTTCTCTTTAGCCGCAAGTAACAATCCTATTTCCTATACGATTATTCCAATTGCCGAAAATGAGATCAAATTACTTCAAGGCACCACAGAATTGCGTGTTACAGATTCAGAATTGACCACTTCTATTCAAGGGTTACAACAATCGAAACAACTGGGGGCCAATCCAGTAATTGTAGTAAATGGCAAAATCATAGGTTATCAAAATGAAATCACCATAGAATCTGAAAATGCTGTTAGTGTTCTTAAACCCTCACAGGCAATGGCAACCTACGGTGGAGAAGCCAAAGATGGAGCTCTCGTACTTGAAGGTCCAAATTCTAATATAAAGGTCAACGGAAAATACCTTCAAAAACCAACAGCCTTTATTATCAATGCTAAGACGACCGATTCCCAACTGCGGACTATGGAACGATACTTTGCAGAAGCACACCCAGAAGCCATTATTGAAGTTCGCGACACAAAAAGAAATGCAGCTGGTGCCTTAATTTCTTATGATGTACGTACAAAATTTGCAAACCAAAATGAATGGAACCAAGTTTTAGGTGTGCATAACGCAGCATCCGTCTCTCAAGGCATGCAAGTCAGTCTTGGTAGGGATATGAATGGAGCGACAATCGATTTACAAGAGTTAGGCCCAAAAGGAATTCTCTTACGCTCCACTCCTAGTCGATTGCTTGTAGAGGACGAAACCCTTGGAAAAGGATTATCGAAAATAAATGAAGGTTTTCAAACATTGTCAAAAGATCTCAATACTATGCAAGAGCAAGAGCAACAGACTTTTCGTGTAAAAATCACAAAGAACAGTACGATTGAAGATTTAAACGCGATCAAAGCGTCTTTAAAAAGGGATCACAATGTTGATTTTAATTTTAGCAATTTAGATTTTAATGCAAACAATGAAATCACCGGTTTAACCATTAATTACAATACGCCTAATGACAATTCAGGAAATTACAATGTACATGGAGAAAGCGGAATCGCCGATGTATATTTCTATATGGAAGCAAACGGTGCAGTGGGCTTAGGGCAGGATAAGTCTTATGAAGAAACTAGGGTTCGCATGGAAAAAAGACGCGCAGAAATGGGTGTCAAACGCGAAGAACGACTTGAAGAGATGAAAATCCGAAGAGAAGAACGACTGAAGGAGCATAAAATGCGTTCTGAGCAAAGGATAGAAGAAATGGAAGTTCGCAACGAGGAGCGCAAAAAAGAAATGAAGGAACGTCGTAAGGAAATGCGTGAACGAATGAAGGAGCATGGAAATATGGTTGAAGAACACGAAGTGAAGGAGATGAAAGAAATTCATGAAGAGAGAGAAATTGAAGAAGAACAGGAAGAAGAAATACACAATAGAAGAAACTCATTTGTACACCAGAATCCGTCAGATGTTAGTGGAAGTAATTTATTTATAGTTTCAAATGATGCGGGAATAATAAAGAACTCTCCTAATGGAATGATTTCACTAAGAATCAACAAGAATACTTCAGACAATGAATTAGAGGCGATAAAGAATGAATTTAAATCTAAGGGAGTTGAAATGAAATATAGTAAGGTGAAACGCAATAGTCAAGGAGCTATTACAGGCATTAGTATTAAACTCCAACGTGGAGATGATAAATCGTCTACATCATTTTCTAGCAACAACCCTATTCAAACCATTTGGTTAGGATTTTCAGAATAATTTAATCTACCACCGCCGCTCTCTGCGGCGGTTAACATTTAACTCCAAAACGTATGCAAAAAATAAGCAGCATACTGTTTGTACTCATTTTAATGTATGGGTGCAAGCAGCAGGATTCTATTGTCCTTAATACAGAGGAAGCACAATTAGGCTTTAAAGCGACCGATTTGACTTTTAAAACACTCCTAAATAGTAAGGAGAATTCTTCAAAGCTTTACGACTATAAAGAGGACCTCATTATTTTGGATTTTTGGGCTACTTGGTGCGGCCCATGCCTAGGCTCTTTTCCAAAAATGAGTGCGCTACAAAAAGAGTATGCTGGCAAGCTTAAGATTATAGCTATCACTGATGAAAAAGAAGATCGTATAAATGCTTTTCTTGCCAATAGACCACAGGACTTTGATATTGCCTTAGATCCAGATGGTAGTTTGAATGCTTATTTTAAACATCGCACGATTCCGCATTATGTAATTTTAGATAAAGACAAAGTAGTGACAGCTGTAGTAAATAGTGATTTTATTACTTCTGAAAATATTAGTACGCTCCTCAGTGGAAAAACAGTTGCTTTTACTGAAAAGAAAGAGAACCTAGAATTTGATCCGAGCATTCCTTTCGAGCTGAGCCAACAAAAAGCTGTCTACCAATCGGCTTTGTTGCCGCATAACCCCGACGCTGGATCCATGTCTAATGTTGGCGCAAAAGATAGTAATAGGATGTTTGCATTGAACCTCACCTACCCTAGTATGCTAAGAATGGCTTTCTCGTTTCCATATGAGAGAACCAAAGAGCAGTTTAAAGATCCGGCTAAATATAGTTATGAGCCTAAAAATCAATTTTGTTATGAAATGATTTTTCCAGATCACTTGCGTGAAAAGAGATTTGAACTGATGCAAGAAGAGATTTTGGCTATTTCAGGTATCATTGCAAAATTAGAAACAGTACAAACCGATGTGTACCTTTTGCAAAAAATACCTGGAACCACAGTTAAAATACCTGTATCAACCCAAAAACCAGATCCAAATAGCTTTATTAGATATGGAGAAGGGATCACTATACAGGGACAGCCTATGAAAGATCTCGCCAACTATTACGAAGCTGTAATGCAATTACCCGTTCTGGATGAGACAGGCTATGATGATGTTTATGACATAGCTGTTAAATGGTATGTAGAAAATTCGGAGCAGGGTTTAGCCGAGCTCACGAAATACGGATTAGAATTAAAGAAGGCTGAGAGACCTATTACTTTCTTAGTCCTCTCTGATTAGAGACTTTCTAACTGTCATAATATAAAGAGCCATTAATTTTCTGAATTAATGGCTCTTTTTTTTGCAGTATATCCAACCCTAAAAAAGATGAAATGCACTAAAATGGCCTGTTTGAGGATGATTTCTCCCTAGGTTTTACAAAACACCATCAAAACACCCCTTTAATTATTACAGTATTTGAATATTATTCCATTTTTAGATTACATATATTAACTTCAATAAAGATATAGTTTAAAATATTGATATCATAATCATTTTTTTAGTTATAATACACTAGTCAAATGCATTAAAAATGAATTTTATTTTTTGCCAATTGAGCAGAAGAGTACTTCTTTGCTTTATCAACAACAAACAACAACTATTATTAACTATTAAATTTAAGATTATGAAAACGCAAAATGTCACTTCTTTTAGCAAAAACAAAGTATTAGGAATCTACACTGTATTTATGGCAAGTCTTTCCTTAAGCTTTATACTAACGACCTATATGAATCACTTTAGCTTATAACCACAACAGGCTATTGTTCATTAATCAATCAATCATTAACCTCTAAAACTTCAATCATGATACAGATCATCATCACAGCACTTGAGCTTATCTTCGGATAGACCACCCCGTTACTATACGAAAGGATTAAGACCAATCTCCAGTGTATTTTTTAATAACAGATGCATAAAACAAGCATGTAATGGCTAAAGAGCAATTTCGCGACCAGCCCGACAACGTTCTGGCGGGAAGCGAAATACATCAACACATTTTATTTGATGCCCAGTGTATCACAAAAGTTATGAGTTGGCTTAATTAGATAGCAATACAGCTAAACATATGTAAGGTCACATTAAACAACATCAATCAGAAAATCAATCAAAATGGTACAACTAATTATAGTGAGCCTTGAACTAATCTTTGGTTAGTCAAGACTCAAAAATCGAAAATCAATAGGCTGCTAATAGTAGCTACTAACTGTCAACTACTAAAACAATGATCTTAAAGTATTTTACCCACTAACTGTATTATACCCTCAAACAAGAATGAAATACAGGTCATTGTTAGTCATTAAACCAATGTAATTAAAGTTTGAATCTCAAATACAGCATGCAATTGGGGGATTTCACCGCTGTATTTGAGTGCAGAACTCAACTGAATTAGCCAATGTCAACTAGCACTCGCGTTTTCTCGCTAGTTGGTAAACCTCCCTGCTCTTGATCGGATTTGGGAGGTTTTTTTTT
>TARA_R110002051_G_scaffold155968_1_pt1 | contig 38921 bp, 57 predicted proteins | sample TARA_R110002051 | Tara Oceans TARA_R110002051 (sample SAMEA4397023) | marine metagenome | biome: Polar Biome; feature: [MES] marine water layer (ENVO:01000295) within the mesopelagic zone...; material: water (ENVO:00002006), including particulate matter (ENVO:01000060) such... | reverse complement strand
ATTTTCCCATTTCAAATTAACAATTTCACCTGACCTTAAAGTTGTGTGCAACGCAAACCTGGCAATTCTCTCCAAGTGATCCGGCAATTCTGCCAACAAAGATTCCTCTTCCTCTTCAGTCAAAATCCAAGGACTTCTTTTACCACTTTTTTCGCTCAACAATCTCAACCCTGGATTTTGCTTCACCCAACGATTACCAGCCGTGCCTTTTTCTCTATGGCAATAAAGTAAGACAGACCGCACGAGTGATACATAGCGATTGGCAGCAGCCTTTTTATTGCCACGCGACCTGATAGGAGTGCCAGCGCTATCTAGTTTTAGACCGTGAGATTCCGAATCTTTACGAAGCTGTTCAAATGTATCGTTACATATATGATCTAATGGAAGATCCGCTGGAATATATTTCTGCAAAATTTTAAACCTAAAAAAACCTTTATCGTTAGGCTTAATATTTTTATATTTCAAATAAGCCATAGCTCCGTCTGCCCAAGTTTTAAGCTTGTCTTCAACCTTATGACCGTTGACTTGGCGGTTATACTCAGCCCTCATTAAGTCGTCGAGCGCTGAGATAGCTACTTTTGCCGAGGACTTAACAATTTTTCGTAAGCGCTCAGTCTTGTACCCTTTGCCTGGGCAGTAGTGCTTGTCGATCTCATAAGTTCCATCTTTTCGCTTGTTGAGTCCTGCGGGTAGTTTGTTTGACATGATGAATCTCCCTTTTTAATACTGTCAATTAAACGATCTACTTCATCTTTCTCAAATGCAATTGTTTTATAACCTAATTTGACTTCGGTCAACCGACTCCTCAACCGAGAATCAAAAAAGGGTTTCTTCACTCCCAAATATGTAAGCACATCTGGCAGTTGTATCAAACGTGGTTTTATATTAGAACGGGACATTTTCATTTTCCTCTTCTTCCGAAAACATATTCTCAGCATCGAGTACTGCGTCTTCAGAATTGATATCCTCACCTTCTTCTACTTGGAATGGAGATGCGTTTTTACCCCCATATTCTACCCACTCAATGACTTGAACTCCACGCAGTTTAATTGATACTCCACACGCAGGCTTCTGGTAGGAATTAATCTCAAAGTACACTTTGCCAATAGAGCCATTGCCAATGTCTACCGTTTTATCCCAAGGTCTATTCTTAGCATTGACCACAGTAGGCTTCATCTCTTTGCTCCACGATCCATCTCGCTTCGCCCAAACTGCGTCTTCCTTGAAGCTAAACTTTATCTCGCCAGTTTCATTGAAGTTTTCATCTTTAACAGGCTTACCTGGCAAATCGTTTCGCTCCAACCCTTTCGCTTTGGCAAATGCTATTCCATCTTTGAATGAATCCTTCTTGCCATTCTTTTCACGATGCGCTTTTAAAGCATCGTCAGCAGCCTGTTTATAGTTAGCATCATCAAGATCTTTTAAAAGTTTTAGCAAAGACGCTGCCTCATCTTTGGGTAAGATCAGATCGATAGCGTAGATTCCATACGGCTTTTGTTCTGTAGCAAACTTTTTCTCAGGCGTGAACAACTTCGCCCACTCCAATCTTCCCTTCGGGCTTACTGGCATTTTTTTTCTCCTTTTTAATGTTAAAGTTAAAACGACGCGATCCACTTTTGTTCTGCTTATAGGTAACAAGCGTATCGCCATCGCCATCAATTAAAATTTCTGAATCTTCCATATATTGTCTGATTCTGTTTTCACATAGTTCAAGCTGGGCTTTGACACCCTCGTGCATATCCTTGTAACCTTGTCGAGCTTTGATATGGTTCGCAATCCTCTCATCGGCTACCTTGATAGAGTCTAAATTAGTCGTCTTCCATTCTTGTTTGAGCGCATTGGTAGATTGAGCCGTCACATCTGGTGCAATATCGTCGTCCACATATTTAAGAAATTCCAATTCCTTATTTAGTAAGTCAGCAATATCTTCTTTAGTAAATTCCAATTCATATATCTCATGTCTGCCATAAGCTAAAAATAGAACACTGAAATCCCACTTCATTCGGCCTGTGATCATGGCGTAATGCATGGCTTGATCTATATAGTAATAAGGAACACCGTTGTCCCAATCTGATTCACTGCGCTGAAATACAGCCTTGCACTCTACGCCACGATTCTTATCGCCTACAATCAATCGATCTGGATGGCCTCGCAAGCGATCATGTTTTTTATGATGAAGCGTCTTATGCACTTGCCGACATTTTCTGCCAGTTTTGAGTTCATACTCAGCAACATTACCAGGCTCTGTGTAATGCCCAAGGCGCATCATTAAAGAAGGCTTGATCTCATCATTAGAACGCCCTGTCATAACTGACCAGAGAGTGTACCAATCACCATCAAAACGATTTGTTCCTTTTATAATGGCAGCCCGTGTGCCAGTAATTGAGCCGACACGTTCTTCGATTTGTTGTTCACTCAGCATCGTTGTAGTCCTCGATCATGCATAATGCTATTTTTATAAATAATGCAATAAAGACAATTGACAATATTATTTCTATCCAGTTCATATTTTATTTTGATGGTTGGCGCTCCCTCTTAGCAGCAATAGGAGGAGTCGCTTGAGGGTATTTTTTTGATCCCTCAAGGGAACGCCAACCAATTCGTTTTCAATAAGTTGCCTAAGAGTTCTTTTAGGGGCAGACCCAGGAGAAAATTTTTGAAACTCTGGGTCTGTTAGACCAGCAAAAGGGACTAAGCTGGCTTCCCCTGTATGAATTTGTTTTTTTTCTCTTGACATAATTTTTATATAAGCTAAATTGTTTTTATATACTCATTGATACATTTATACCATTAATCGTGAATATGTCAAGTCTTTTTTTCACAAATTATTGAATTTTATGACTGAACTAGATTTAAGATACAATTTAAAGAACATTTTAAGAGAATCAGGCATGACTCAGCTTGAATTGGCGAAGAAAATTAACATTTCGCCAACCAACTTGAACACTCGCTTGGCACGGGGGAGGAACTGCCAATTATCTTTGCTGGAGTCAATTTGTAAAACATTGGACGTTGATATTGAAATGTTAATGTATGGAACTACGACTCGGATTCACGCTGAAGATGGTATGAACATTAACATTGAGAAGGAGGAGGAGATGTATAGAAATAAGTTTGAAGAAGCACAGAGTGAGATAATCGCTTTGATGAAAGAAAATTCTGAACTGAAAGATATGCTTTCAAAAAATGTACGCCCTTCCAAAAAAGTAAGTGGGGAGTAATTGGGAGGTCAAATATAGATCACTCTTCGATTCAAGAGCATCAACGGATGCCGAATGAATCAGTAATTAAAATTAATAATGGGAAGAATGGGGAACATACTTCCAAGATTACAAAATTAACGGTAAGGAAATCACAACTACCAGATTGGTACTGTTTTAAAACGAAAGGGAAAGTGACGAAGCGATGTGAAAGCTGCATCCATCTTGAAATGAATAAAACGTGTCGAAATTTGACTGGATAACAATCTGGTTAAAAAAATTTATCAGGGAATATCTCTAAACGATTTATTTCTTTTCGAGCAGATGTTTTAAAATTATATTGAGATCACTTCGGATGGGGTCAATCTGACTCTCTAAGAACTGTCGATCCACTAGCTTTCCTTCCAACTTGTCTATCCTCTTGTTGGCGTTGTCTACTGACGCAAACATACGTTTCGCCAGAAATGCAAACACACTCGTCACCGTCACAAATAACGCCACCATTAATTCTTGTAATTTATCCATTGTCGTTTTTTTCTTTCGTCGTGTGCATACGAATATTTTTAATGCGGTCAGCCTTGTTGCGCTCCATGTCGTTCAGCCTTAAATGTAGCCCCGCAATGTCTTGTTTGAATTCAGATCGTGGCAAAGCAGTATGAGCTAATTCATCAACTCTCTTATCAAGTTCTCTCGCATGATCTGCCACTCGGCTTAAAGAAGATGTTTCGGATTTCCCTTTTTCAAGATCGTCAATTTTTGCCATCAATCTATTAATTGCCCAGGAGAATATGCCTATAAACAATACCCACATGTGTTCGAGGATGTTGACTGCCATAATTGATCATTGCCTTTAATATTTAAAGCCAGGTAGTACTATAAAAAGTCCTACCAAGACAAGAACGCAATAAAAAAATAATCTAATCATCTAGCATCCACCCACGCTTTTATAGCAGCGTCAACTTGTGTGTCGTTCATTTCAGTGTCATCGCTAGGGGAAATCGTCATTGGATATTTAGCATGAATAGCTCGTTGTCGAGCTTGAAGTTCTGCTAGTGTATAAGTCGTTACAGTTTCTGGAACGTAATATTCCACTCCATCTGGTACTGTACCAATCAATGTAAAATCATCAGGATTATTCCAATAGCCACCATCAGTCACAAAGTCAGGTACTTTCATGCCACCTTGGGGTATCGGGTGTAATTTGTATTCTATGATTGTCATCTATCCCCCCTTAAGGTTCGTAAGTTAAATTCATATTAGCGTTAGGATCAAAGCCTAACCACTCTGCTTGCTGTATTGCTGCACCTTCATATTTGTCTGCAATGGCATCAAGAAATTTATGAAGAAGGCTTGTATCACCAATATTTGATTCAGATTCGTGTTTAATAAAAGCTAAGATTTCTTTTTGAATTGCACTTGTACTTAAACCGCTTTGTTCCAAATACTCTGCGTTCCCAGCTTTAATCCTTCCACTTTCTTTTACCTCTCTGACACTTTGCATAACCGCACGTTTGATATGAGCTTTAGTTTGTGCTTTCTCAAACTGTTCTTCAGTAATGTCACCACCTAGTCTTTCTTTTAAGGCATCATGCAATTCGCCCAATGTTTCAATTTCTTTTAATGCACCTTCTACTTTTATTAATGTTTCAGCAGCATGAGATTCATTTTCAGTAGCTTCAATTTCTAAAAGCAATCTCTTGTTTACGTTTTCCTCTTCAATCATTTCTTCACGTTTGATCTTAGCTTCTGTTAACTTTTTCATGTAGCCAAACTTAGCTTCTGACAATGCCATCCGCTTACGATTCATCTCTGCACTTACTTGTCGCAGTCTCAACCAGCCATCAGCATTAGAACAGGTAAGAAACTTTAGCATCCATTGTGATCGTGATCTGTCCCATATTCTTTCTGTATACTTGACTTTATCAATTGCTACATCAGCATTAGCTAGGTTTTCTTGTAATGTTTTTCCACCGTAACTTTTTCGTAATGCTACTTCGTTAAAACTTTTTAAAATTAAATCCGTCATAAAATCCTTTAAATTAAATTTCAGTTCCACCAAGATGTGCTAGTGCAACTAAGAGATTCCCGACATCAGCCCCATTTGCTGAACTTGCGAATGCAGTTCTTTCCACCATATCTAAGTAACTAACAGACGCACCCATGTAATAAGCGTGGGTTAAGCTTGACATGCCTTCTCCGTTATATTTTGCTGAAGTTAAGTCACCTACATCTGCTGCATTTGCCGTGGCTGCAAAAGCGAATCGAGATATTACATTAGTTGCTGCTGATGAGTTATGACCCCCCATACAATAGCCATGTTCAGCACTAGATGCACCTGTATTAGCATTAGTTGCTTGTGTTAAATCCCCCACATCCGCAGCATCTTGAGAGCCAGCAGCAAAACTTACACGATCAATAATATTTACTCTACCTGCTGCCGTTCCGTAACCTCCCGTTACATACCCATATTGGTTTGTCCAATCACTATGTCCAGAATTACTACCACTAAGACGGGTAAGATTCCCTATATCAGTCGAACCTGTATCTGAACTAAACGGAAAATTTTGCACAACATTTTGGGAATCATCGTTAACCCCATTATAACCACCCATAAGATATCCGTGAGTAGATGAAGACGCTGGAGCAGAGTCTGGCGCACGTTGAGTTAAATCACCTACATCTGTAGAATTATTTGTAGTTGCAAATTGATGTTTGTCAATAGTTATATCTTCACTACCATTACCAGCCATAGCATAGCCGTGTGTTGAAGAATGAGATCCTTTAGCATCTTGTCTTGCTACAGTTAGATTTGCAACATCAGCCATGTCTTCCGTTCCATCTGCAAAGCTAATTTTTTGGATTGTATCTACGGTACCACCTCCAGCATTTCTCCCACCCAGAGCATATCCATAGGTTGCTCCTCCAAAAACAGGGGAGATATCCCCAGTGCCATCTCCAACATTCGTCCAGACATTTGCCCCAGCAGATGCGTCAGTGCAGACGTAGGTTTCTCCAGATGTGGTGTTAGTAAAAACTGTGCCTAATCCACCACTAGGATTTGTATCTACGGCAGGGTCACCAGAATCTGTTGTTATTCCAGACCCAGCAGAGCCAATTGACCCTGAAGCTCTCCCTAAATTACTTCCAATTATTCCACTCATAATTTTCCTTTAGTTAATATTGGGAAGAAGCACCTGCTCCTCTTGCTACAGTTAAATCACCGACATCGGATGAATCTGAAGATGCTTGAAATTGGTATTTATCTATTATATCTTGGGTTGGGAAAGCTCCTGCGTTGTAACCATAAGATGCAGCCGAACAAGCAAAAGTATTATTTTTGGCAGACCCAGTTAAGTCACCTATATTTGAAGTTGTTCCATCACTTGCGAAAGCAAAACGGTCAATTTTAGTTTTGTCAGGATCGCTATTTGAACCAGATGAATAACCATGCGTTCCATCTTGTTGTCCTTGATTTTCAATACGGGCAGTAGATAACGTCCCTGTAGCTGACGCATTCCCATCACTTGCGTGCGCCCACTTATCAATCGTTGTTGTATGAGAAGTTCCCCCAGCATTAAAACTATGTGTAAGTGAACTAATACCAGCACTTTTGTCGGTCATTACAGAAGTTAAATTCCCCACATCTGTAGCATCACCGTTAGTGCTGAATTGCATTTTATCAATAATATCTGTAGCCCCAGTTGATGTCCCACCAGACCAATATCCATGTGTTGCTGATTGTGAGCCACTACAACCACCTGATCTTCCAACAGTCAAATTACTTGAATCTACTGAATCTCCATCACTTGCAAAAGTTATACGATGAATACGATTTGATCTACTACCATCATACCCCCCACATTGATAGCCAGTAGTTAAAGACGAATATCCACCACAATCACGAATAGCCGACATATTACCAACATCAGTAGCGTTCCCGTCACTTGTTACACTCCACTTATCTATAGTGTCAACATTACTCCCAGTATATCCTGTCATGGCATACCCCGACACTTGTGCGTATTGAAAAGCCAAAGGAATGCGACCTCCTCCATCACCCCAATTTGTCCAAACATTAGACCCAGCAGATGCGTCAGTACATGTATACATTTCTCCAGATGTAGTGTTAGCCCATACAGTGCCTAATCCACCACTAGGATTTGTGTCAACAGCAGGGTCAGAGCTAGATGTAGTTATTCCTGAAACAGTTGCTATCTGTCCTGAATCTGTCCCTGTATTATCTCCGACTATTCCACTCATAGAGTTTGATCTAAGTAAGATACAACTACGTCAACATTGGCAGAACTAGCTGTTGCTGCACATAAATGGTCTGTTCCTTCAATAACAAATTTAGAGGTATGCTCAAAGGTTGCATTAGCAGCTAGAGCTTGGTCTGAATATATCTCAAAATCCGTTCCACCCCCGTCATTATCGATATAAAGGTCAAATGTTTCGGCTGCTCCTGCTGTTTCACAAAATGTGATTGAAAGAATAGTATAAGTATGACCACTTACCCCGTTGATAAGAACTGACTCTGAGTTTGTCACCCCTGCTGTTAATGATACTTTTAATAATTCACTTGCCATAGTATTCTCCTAGAAGCCCAACACTAGGGCTTTGCCAGTGCTAGAAATTGATGGATTCATAATTGTTGATGATGAAGTTATGTTGTGTGCTAATATATCTAAATTCGCACCTAGCTGTGGCGAGCCATCTTCGGAAACATTTGCCAAAGCACCAGCCACCAAAGTAACATCTGAATTAGGCATCGTGATTGTTCTAGTTGTACCAGACCCAATACTAGACGCTTGAAATGCTATTTCCTTCGTAGCATCCCCATTATCTTGAATGCGGAAAACATTATCGGCAAATTCGACACCAGTTCCTCCTGTTGCCCCAGTTGCCCCCAAGTTTCCAGATTTGGCAAACGAGATATACATCACATCCGCGTTTGACCATGTGCCATTTGAATCAACGAATGTGACGGGACATTGCAACCACCCAGTATTATCGACCACACTTCCCGTCAAAGAGAACACGGCGAATGTTGCTGGCGTACCAGATTTGCGAATAGTTATATAACCCTCATGCGCTGAGTTTGTTCCCGAAGACCAGTTGGCAATAAAATCAGATACGTCTGGGTTACTCGTATCGGCAGATGTTGCGTCAAACGCAATTGCACTAACGCTCCCAACTGTTCCATGATTGAAACGAACATCTCCCGTACCAGGATCAGCCATCGTTGTAGAATTGTCGAATGTGTATTTAAATGCAGATGCTCCCGTTACCGCTACCGCAGCTACCTTTGCGGCTTCTGCTAAAACTACATCTGCCGCTGTTTCAACCAAATCTGCCGCTGTATCCACTACATCTGAAGCTGTTAAAACGGCTTTTGCCGTGGCTGTGGCTGCGCTTGCCGCACTTGCAGTCGCACTTGACGCACTAGCCGTCGCTGAAGTCGCGGCTGCCGTCGCTGAAGTTGTTGCTGATGCGGCATCTACTAACAGAAACCATTTAGCCGCATCCGTATTGGAACTTATTGGCACTGATCCACTCGATGTATGTGCAACAATACAGATGTAAATATTATTATTGTTCGTGTCTTTAACAATATCACGCAATACATACGCAGTAGATGCTGCCCAGTTTCCTTTAACAGTGCCTATCTCGGAGGTAACAGAGAAATCTCCACTATTGTCGAAAGCAAATAATTTATTTTTGCGTTCTGCGACAACGCTCGATGCTTCTGTTTCACCCGCATCCGGCACGACGCTTCCGAGTTTGAAACATCGATCAATCTCTTCTTGCATGTCTTGCTGGATTTGCGTTAATTTATCGAGATTATTTTCTAAAGTGGCAGCCGTGAATGGATCGTTTTCTACATAATCGCTGGCTTGCGTCTTTGCAGTCACACGGCGGATAAATACATTGCCCACTCCTGTCGGGGGGGCTGATCCAAAGGTGACGTTGCCACCGCCTGGTGTCCCTGCTGCACTTACTGTGTAGTGCGTGGTCAAAGTTTGTTTCGCCCACGACGTAGGAGCGCCTACAGGAGTACCCAAGTAGACCTCCAACTCACTATCCGCCTGGATGTTAAAATCGTAGGCGAATACAGTGGTGCTATTGTTTCCATTGTATTGCTTAGTTCTTGTGATAGTTGATATGGTCATTTTTACCTCGGTAGTAAATTAAATCCGCCTGTTGGTGATTCTGTTTGCCCTGTTTCCCTCAACAATTTTTCAGCCTGTTTCTGTTTAATGCTATCTACTAACCCAGGAAATTCACTGCGAAGTTTTAGGCTGTTCATTACTAAATCTTTAAAAGCGTTGTATTGTTCTTGCCAAATTTCACCCTTTTGATGAAACGTCAGCTTTGAGCCATCAAAATCTTCTTCATAAGGTATGACACCTAAACGTGGTATTTTTTTACCAGAAAGCATATGCTCCATCGTTTGGCGGAAATTTAAACCAGATATTGGATCTCTAGTCTCTTTAATGATATTGCGCTTAATAAAATTTTCCTGACGCGGCGTTAGTCGGTGTGAAATACCGTTAATATGAATTACGTTATCTACTGTGTTAAGTGGCAATCCTATTTTTACTAATTCCAATCTTAATGGGTCATCCGTTTTTACCTTGTGTGCTACAGGAGATAAGAATCCGTAAATAGAAGCATCCTTATTAATAGGATCTGCCAAGAGATCTAGTTTTTGTTCACCTGATTTCTTTGGCAAACCTTTTTTAATCTGGTCAAAATATGTTCTGGTTTCTAATACAGTGGGATCAATAAAATTACCAATATCATTCACCAGCCGTGGGACGACTGAGCCAAATAAATTTTTCCAGTATTGTCCGTTGTTGCTCTCTGGTGCTAACACCCCATCAAATATTTGTCGTGCATTAGTTGCCCAAGTTTTGCTTAACAGTTGTCGCGATATAGCAATACTCAACGCCAAGGTTGCCTGCTCAAATGTATCCTCATCTACATCCTTGCTGAATGCATGTAAATCAGCCGTCAATAACATAATTGTGCCGAATCCATCGAATCTCCCAATATTATAAAAATGTGTTTTCCCTTGATCATCTTTGACTACTATGGAGTTCTCTTGAATATCAGCGGCTCTTAAAACATTACGCGCCTGTTTAGCCTGAGATCCGACAGGGCCACTACCTGTCAGCATGTGATTCTCTGCTAGATTCCAGGCATAAGTTGCAACCATTGATCCAGAAGCTAATCGAGCCAGATGCTTGTCTCTCAGCAATCTATGAGCGCCCGTTGCATCAGGCTTCGCTGCGTTGGTAAATGCTTCTCTGGATTCCTTGACTAAAATATTTAACCCTGGAAATCGTTCAAACGTATATTTATTTAAATTGAGAGGAGTTCTCACAAATGGTAGTGCAAAGCGTAACTCAGGATTTGCCTCGATTGCCATTTGTATAGACTTACCACGCTTACCTAGTGCCTTGGTAAATGTAAGGTATTCCGCCATGTCCTGTGCTTCCATGCGGATTGAAGGATCAGGTTTTTGAATTTGTTTTAAAATGAACTCTGATAATTCGTGTCCCTCCAAACCTTTGACCTTCCCCTTACGATAAGCTGAACTACGAATCTGCATCCGATATGCCATTGATTTAAAAAATGCATCCGAGGTCATCAAGGCTGCGCCCCCTACATTGCGGTAGAGTTGGAATGCTCCATCTAGCATTCTCGCCATGAATGTCCCTTCATTAATATCTGACAACGCCGCTTCCTTACCACGCAAGGCTCTTTGATTACGACGCACCATTTTGTTTAAATTCTCAACCGTGGCAGCAGGCTCTTTAAATCCTTCAAGTTTGACTTTTTGAGAAACACCCCCCTTGGCAAGTTCCGCTTCAATAGACTTTGTGTCTTTGCGATTCTTCCACACCATTTTTGCCAAACGAATAGATTCGGTTAAGGTATCCCTCATACCGCTTAACGAGGCTGAAACCTCGCCAAAAAATACCTTTTCATCTATTGGCGCTCTACGAACTGAACTAAGTGTAGCTGCCACAAATTTCTCTAAGACAAACTCATTCACTTGAGCCAATGAATTTGATGTCAGATTAATCAAGTGCGTTTTTGGCCCAGATAGTAATCCGTTCAACCATATTTCTTGGATCATGTGCAATCCAGATGGGCCTTGCAAATCTTCAAAGAATTGTGATCTTGCCTGTGGCGTATCCAACGATGAGATCATTTCTGCCAATCGCTTGCCGTCGAACTCATTGCCATCCAATCCGTTTTCTCGCAAGCGCTCAAATAAATCATCTGAAAACTGAGCAGACCCTTTATCCAAAGGACTAATCACTTCCTGTAAATCACTAAACTTACGGGCTGAATTAGCCTTAATAGCCTGCGTTTTCTGCCCTAATTTAAAATGCATCAACACCGCACGTTGTAATTCCTCTGGAGGAACATCGCCAGCCATCACGGCATCTGATAATTTTGATATATTCTGGGCTGATGACGCTTCTAATATACGAGCAATAAATTGATCTTTTCTAGTAGCTGAATCTGGGGCTTGCTCTAAATTCTTAATAACAGCAGCGTCAGTATCCTTGCCAATGGTTGTCTTTGCATCTTTGACAATTTCGGCACGTTTGACATCATCTGCTGCCTTGGCAAGTTGTTCTTCATCTAGCTTCCGTAACTTTGCCCAAGCTGTTTTCATGTCATCATCGGAATCAATCCTGTCCCAGTTGATGCCAAATCGTTTTTTAATATCTTTGACAAAGCCTTTTGTTTTGCCACCCTTTATATATGTCAAGTCACCTTCGTCGGGGAACTCTTCGATAATTTTCTTCTTGGCAGAGCCTTGCTGAGAGCGATGAGTTTTTAACTTGCTTAAAAATCTTCGATCTCTATAGACCCGAAGCGCCTTCACGAATGCGTTTATACCCCCTGCCAACGCTACACCTTCTAACGCCATGTTTACTTTATTTCTGACATTGGAATTCTCTCGCCGTGTAGATAAAAACTCATTCACTGGGTTGGCGAGTTTAGGATGTTCCTGAATCATCGCACTTAAATTTGATTCTTCTGGATCGAATGCAATAAACTCTGCAATGCCACCATCTAGCATAGACTTGGTCACTTGGCTTTTTTTAAACAAACCCGCAAACTTAGTAAACTTTCCAGTAAAATAGAAATCTGTTAAAAACTTAGAAAAACCACGGGCTTGCGGATTAATGCCCCACTCACTTGGAGGAACATTTGGCAGAGCATCTCCCAATCCTTCCCCAGCGGCAACGTCTTCTCGCCCAAGAGCCGAATTGCCAACATCTTGCATACTGTTAAATAATTGAGCAACCCCATCTCTACCACCACCCAATATTTGTATGCCAGGTAAGTCAGTCATCCAATCAGGGTAGTGGGATCTCATCTCTAAAATTACATCAGGAACTTCAGGCGCAACACGACTTTGTGGGCGCATGACAAAACCTCCCGTTGGAGATTCTAGATTAGGCTGTAATTTAAACTCAGTCTCAGGCGGTAATGCCACTTCAGGCACATCCTCTTTGTCCTCTGGCGGCATCTCTGCCAATTTAAGCTCTGCCTTTTCAGCGTTGAATTCATCACGATATGCTTGTGCTTTGTCGTCCAACATATTCTTATCAATATCCCCGCCACGATCATCCGAGTCATCTAATACCGTTTTGATTTCTGCCATATTAACCTAGTGGTAAAGGAGCTAGTTTACGATTCTTAATTTCTTTCTCAATCGTTTCCATTTCTTTTGTTTCAATCGAACTTAATTTTTTATCCATATTTCTAAATTGCAAATCACTTAATCGTTCTAAGAGTCTTTTGTCAGGATATTTTTTCTTGTCTTCCAAACCAGTTTTAACCTGTTCTGCTAATTGTTTTGCTTTGTCAGTCTTTCTTTTATCTGCCGCTTGTTTTTCTTTTTGTCGCTTGGCTAACACCTTGGCCTCAGAAGATCCTTGGATTAATCGATCTTTATCCGAGCCGATTTTTTTCAATCGACTAACTTCTTCTTTAACTTGCCCAGACGATTGCTTTTCTTTTTTAGTGAGCGACGCTACTCGCTTTTCATCTTGTTCCTGTAAAACAGTTTGTTTTTTAGTTTGCTCCGTCATGCGTTCTTCTTCTGCTTGCCCTAAGAACTGGTTAATTGCCTCCAAACCGCCCATCTCTTGAAATAAAGGCTCAATCAACTCAACTAATTTATTAGGATCAATATTAAAAGACTTAGCAATTTCTTCAACCTGGGAAAGACTTTGGCGCATTTGTTGATCAGCTTTGGCCTGCTGTTTCTTGCCAGTTATAGCCTCTATCTCTTGTTGCTCTACAACTTCTCTGGCTTCCATCTCCTTTTGATGCTGGATTTCAGCTTGCTTGAGTTCTTCCTCCAACTGGATTCGACGCTCTTCTTCGGCCTTCTGAGCCGCTGCCTCATCGTCTTGTTGTTTCTTCAACGCAACTTCTTCTGCTCGTTTTTTCACTTCCGCAGCAATCGTATCCGCTTTCTTTGTTCCGCCATGTAGTTCCTGTTTTTCTATTGACCATGTTTCTTTAATGTTATTAACTTCATCTATCAAGTCAGTATAATCTTGTGAGGAAAGCGTAGAGTCGTCATAAGCAGAATTAATTTTTTGTTTCATCCCAAAAGTATCGGGAATTCTTAATCCATTGACATCTTTTGACATCCTGTATTTCTCTGGGATATCAATCAAACGTCTGGCAGTTCTGTTTTGTGAAGTACGGCTTGTCACATCGTCTGCCTCTAACCAACGATTAGAAATATCGTTTGCTACATCGATAGGGTCTTCTCCCTTTTGATAACGATCAATGAATTCTCGGTTAAGTACCTTGACTTCTTTACTCAACGCCATTTTGCCACCCTTTGATAACGCTTCTGGCGTACCTACGGTCTTGGCTATTATTTTCCAACCTTCAGTAACACCAGAATTAACCGTGCCATGTTCTACAGCTTGTAACTGTGCTAACAAAGTTGTTTTTTGAGCGCCTGCCAAATCGTTCCGTTGACCAATTTCACTTGCTGTGATTTGAGGGCCATCATTGTGATGAATAAATTTATTAATATCTTCGTATGTATCCCAATTGGTTTCTGGCTCGGCTGTCGGCGGATTTAGAATTTCTTTTTTTACATCCTTATAAGCCGCTGTAGTAATTTTATCTTCTCCCAACAATCGATCCAATTCATCATTATCAGGACGTTTCAACGGATCAGGGTCATTGGCACGATCTCGTATAGATGCATCCCCTACACGATGGCGTTCATTACGCGCCCTGTTTCCCTGTTTAAATACCAACTCTTCTTCTCTTAATTTCAGACTCCTTCGTTCACGCAAACGAGTACGAAACTGATCACGCCGCATTTCTTTTGTTTCTTCCTTCATGAATAGCGTTGTTTTCAACGCCTCGTTAAAATCGTCCATCGTGTTAGCAGCGTTCATTTTTCTGCGTATGAATGCGGCTTCTTGATCTTTTGAAATTTTTAGCAGTTCATCTGAAGCTTCGCTGGGTAGCATAATTCCACCATCCACCGCATTTGATAATAATTTGTTTATACTTTCTGCGTTGTCTTGCTTCAGCAGTGGATCATCTGTGTTAATCATTGCGCTACGCAACGCCATTATATTTTCTTGTATGCCAGTTTTTAATCCATTCAACCGATAGACACGGGCTTCTTTCTGGATGGATGGAAATTTTGTCGCAAAAAAGTTATCGCCTTCAGCCGATACCAAAGCCTTGATTCGGTCATTGGGAGATTTCTTAATAACATCCTTGTTAATTTGTTTAAATGCAGTGCCATAATCCTGTTCTAAATATTGAGGATTACCACCATTGCGAGTATTATTCAAAAACGCATTCATCTTCGTTTTGCGTTCAATATTTAATAGATCCACTTGCGTCGAGTTATATACATTCTGCTCTGCAACTGCCAAATCCCCCAACTGCCCACCAAGGTTTTGCAATTGCTGTCCCGCTCGTATCGACGAATTATATGGATTCACAAACGGCGCAGGGTTGATTAGATCACCATAACCTTCTCGTAATCCAACCCCAGGACTGCCAGTTTCTAGTTTTATTGTCATTAACCAATCCCCGCTTGTTTAAATTTAGCGTACTGCATTCCAGTTTGCCCAGCGCCTGTCAACAAGGATGCCCCAGCAGCCGAGTAGCCTGCTTGTTGTGACACTGTTCCTTGTGCCGAGGTCATACCCGCTTGCATTTGCAAGTTCTGTGATTCAATCGCTCCACCACGGCGGATGAGTTGTGCATTCATATCGTCGGTAAACTCCTGAGTTGCCATTGCTATCAAATTTGATCCTTCGTAAATTTCAACACCACTAGCCTGTAATCCCGCTGCTTGACCAGCGCGTCTTCTTTTGTCTTCTCTTTCCTTCAATTTGGCATTGAACTCAGAGTTTTGCATGGCAATCGTCGCATTGCGGTTTTGCATCATTGCATTGCGCTGTGCGAATGCGTTGGCAGTCTGACCCTGTTTGGCTTGCTGCATGGCGGTTAACCCTGTACCAACAACCGTAGCCGCAAGACTTGTTACAGCCATGCCAGTGGTCATCGCGGTAGCCGCAGATGCACCCACTGCCATACCGATTGCGGTAAAATTATCCGCCTTGTTTAATGTTTTGACCAGATCATGTTCGTCAAAAATCATTTAAAAAACCTCGTATACATATAGTGATCCTTCCCGTCAGGCCCGTATTGTTTCATTATGGATTCACCTTCAAATCCCATTGCCTCAATCCATCGTACTGCGTCATAAAAATCGCATTGCACGTTTGCCTGAACTCTTCTAAATTTCATGCCTACCGCAATTTTCACAAACATATCTTTGACTTGTTTGTGTATCCAGATACGGTGCTTCTTATAGTCACTGCCTAAAACTACCCAGGCATGTCCGACTCCACTCCATACAGGAAGAATGCCAGCGCAACCAATAATTTTATCCTCGGCAAATCCTGTGAAGCTACAACCTTTGTGATTGTCCTTAATTAACTTATCTAAATCTTTATCAACAATCTTAAAAGTCTCCTGTTCACGCTGACGCATCAATAATGCATCCATGTGCCAAGGCTCATACTTCTGTATCCAACGGACGTTATGTAAATTGCTCACCAGTGTTGATGTCACCGCCAATTGCTACAACATGCATATCAAGTGGCTGTTCCTGTTTGATTTCAATAAAGCCGTCTTTGTCATAACCTAAATTCATTACTTTTTTATCACCCGTAAACGATGCCGGAGGAGAGTTCAGTAAATCCGCTGAAGTACGAAACGGCATTTGATCTCCATTGATAGTAATTCCAAGTGTGTTCACCAACCTTACAAAAATATGATTCCAGCGTTTTGGTTTCCCTTGCGTAATTCCTTGGGGCGATCCAAACTCTGGGCGTGATGGTTTCAGTGTCGTTGTGTAACCCAATCCAACATAGGCTTCTGAAACTTCTGTCGCCGTTGTAACTGTTCCATCTGTTACCGTAGCGGCTGGAAAAACTGCTCCGTTACCTACGATCTGAACGGAAGATCCCTCCAGGTGACTCAATCCAGTAATCGTTGTCACACCCTTGCGGACTTTGCCAGCCGAGTCATAAGCGGTAAAAGCACTTCCATTAATATCTACACCCGTGGTTTGATTCGTCAGTTCAAAAGTATTGGTCGTCTTGTCTGCAACTTTATAGCGATTACCATTGACCTCAGTCATTCCAACCACATCTTTGATATCGACTAAATCTCCATTGACAAATCCATGCGATGCCGCAGTCACAACGACAGGATTGGCTGCCGTGATGGCTGTGATCGTTACAGGATTATCTAGCGTCAATCCGCTATCGACAAAAATATCTGGATTCAAATATTCTACAAATCGTTTTGTAATACCGTTCACCCGTCGCTTCACCGTTACCCAAAGTTCATCGCGCAGGCTGTCGGCACTGGGTATAACAGCGACTGACTCTACTAATGTCAATTCGCCACCCACGGGATGTCTGTGCCATGCCACTACATTTTGATCTCTTAGATAAGTACAGCCAATCAATACGCCGTCAGTCGTAACAGCCCAAACAATAGAATCTTCTTCTTGCTGGTAAGCCATGTCGGTAATACCAGAGGATGTGACATGCTCTGCTAGTAAAGTAATATCAGGAGCTAAATATCCATCAACGTCAAAGTTAAAAACCAGTTCACGAACTTTGCGTCCAGCCCGTTGATTAAATAATAAAAGATTGCCAACATTAAGTGGAGTTACTTTATTACTGCCAAAACTTGCTTGGCGCACTGCCTTAATATTCGTCGCCGTAATATTGTCATCGATACCACCAGAGATCGTGAACTCTCCGCCTAATGTGCCACAAAGCATATCCGTTGATTCTGCCAGCCACTGAATGGCATTGACTTCATTTGCCACTAAAGTAAATTCAACACTGTCGGTTGCTGTCGCAGAGCCTTGATGCATGTTTTCAAATTCAGCTACCGTACTTCCCCAAATCTTTTGGGGATCATCATTACTGCCGCCCCAATACACACGCTGATTAAAAAATGTAACCGCGCCTGGATTTTGGTCATTGCCATCTGTTCCTGTTCCGGCAGAGCCAGCGCAAAACGTCGATGGAAATGTTGAGCCAGTAAAAGAAATATTAGTTAATGTCCACGCCGTATCTGATGAGCGGGTAAGCTTGCGAGGGCTTCTCCCCTTGTGAGCTAAATATAATGTGTCGGCACTTTGGGCATACTGAATATCAAATAAATCTGCGGTAGTATAAGTCGTCGTAATTTCTACTGGCTTACCAGCGCTTAACACTTGGGCATTATCTTTGTAAACACGAATGTATAAATTACCAAACTCCAACATATAAGGCTGCGTCACACTGAACTCAAATGGGATTAATCTTACCTTCGCACTTTGCGTTCCGGCTTTGCATGTCACCGTGTCTAATGTATGTGTCGCTCCTGTGAAATGTTTAAAGCCTATAAATGCAGCCGTGGTAATCGCGGTGAACTCAACGGTATGTGTGCCAGCCGCCATACTCGTTGATGTGTAAATCTGCTCACCACCCGTCGCAGTTCCTATTTGTAAAAAGATTGCGCCTGTTCCAATAGTAAATGTAAGAATATATCTTTGCCCTTTGACCACGGTGACGCTTTGCTCTGCCCAGCCATAGTTGCTGGCATCGACAGAAACAATATTCATTAAGTTAGTCGCATGAGCAATCGATGATCCACTACCAACTTTTTTATCTGTCCATCCTGTAATATTGCTGTCAAATGTTCCATTCGTCACCAACTCCGCGCCAGTGATAACCGCTTTGACATCAGCCACATAATTCAAACCACCTCGTCGTTTAATTCCGCCATGAGGCAAAACAACTCCGTTCTCTAAAGTGGCAAGCGAGTCTTTGTACTTCGCTAGATCAACTCTGCCAGATAACCGCTCAGTGACTTCACCCGTAGTGAAAGTCGAATACATCGCATGGGCTTTAGCCACTAAACAACACCCCCAGCCCTTGCATCCATAATAGATTGTGCATCGAGGTTAGCAGGCGTTCCTTCTTGAGAATCAATTGTCCTAGCTTCTTTAACCTTTTTATCGTAAGCAGTCCACATGGCAGTCGCTACTGTATTACTACCAGAAACAGGCAACGCCAACTCAGCGGCGATTCGTGCCGTCAATGCGGAGATAAATAAAACATCCAGATCATTTGGATCTGTCACACGTTTTAAATATATAAGATTGACGGTACTTACATCTGTCATTAAACGTCTTCCTTCAATCGTGTGATCAATTCTTGTATCACCTGATAACACATCAACAACTCTCAAACTGTCTCCAGGCAATTGGTGATAATATCCCCAACCGAATGCTGGCGTTTCTGTCAATGCTGCCAACACTTGCCGTGCCTTACAACAATTCCATACTGCCGCCCGTGTTACTTCATCTCGCATCTCTTCATGGATAGCGTTCACTAAACGCGCTCGTTCCGTATCATCACCAAACGATGTGATGGGATCGTCACCAAGTAAGCGCAATGCGTTGGATGCAATTTCTACAAAACTTGCCATTTGAATTCCTTGAAAGAAAGGGGGTGAGTCTCCCCACCCCCCGTCAGTTAGTTAATGATATACTCAACAACCATCGTGATATCTCCAGCAGCAGCGGTAGCCGCAACTGTTTCGATTGTCAACGCTATGCGAAGCATTCTGCCTGGATCAGAAGTCAATCCGCCATCTTCCCACATAAAGTTGCCAACGGTTTCGATACCGAGGGTTTCATAACGGAATTCCGTTCCAGCCGTTACAGCCGCTTGAAGCACTGTACTCACTGTCCCGTAACAATCACGATCAATTACGCCTTCAGCAGCATATGCAGTCGCACTACCATCGGTGTCATTAAACTTGACGTTACCGTTATAGATACCAACATCAGTAACCAATGCTGGTGATCCACCAGAATCCAAGTCATCGTTATAAAGCATGATAGACTTGATTTTTGCGTTAGATGGTATTTCAGCCATCATAATGATATCGTTATCGTCGATATCAGTTGTAGCAGCGGCGATGGTGTCTGACCAGACACGCACCTTTCCGCCAGCGCTTGCAGAATCAACCATAACTTGAGGGGTTGCCTCATAGTTGGTTAGTTCTGTGGAATATGCAGTTGCCATGATTAATGCTCCTTTAAAAAATTAATTAAGATTCAGTTAGCCTTACTTAGGACTCGTCGCAATCGATTTGAACTACTTTCTCGTCTTCGATTCGTGTCGCGCCCAAAGAGCATTCCACAAAACACTGAGTCGAGTAGTTCTTATCACTACGCTCACTGATCCGAATATTCGGAGAACCATTCATAGCAAGACCAATTCCTGATTTCGCCCAAGCAAAACAACTTCTAATGTTTCCAGTTTTTGCAAGACGAGTTGAAATGATGAATTTGAAGCCGCACCAAGTATCCAGTTCAGCCGACATTAATGCCCGGACACTGTTAAAATCCACACTTGTATTAGTAGTAACACTCAACAATGCTTCCAACTGGTCAGGGCCAACTACTACATACATTGGCTCTTCGCCTGGATCAACATCGTTGTTAAGAAGAATCTTCTTAGCATTCAACAATTTTGCTAATGTTAAATCGGCTGATCCATGTGCAATTTGCTGTCCAGACGGAAGGGCAACCGTAGAAGCAGAATCAGAGGAATTGATACTATAGGCATTCCCTAAAGCTGCCGCGATAATAATGTCGTCCTTCTGGCGATTCATTGCCGCCGTCAATTGCTTCATTGTCGGTGACGTTGGATCTTTAGCCATCTTCACACGATCAGGATTGTCGATTAAATCAACCGCCCTGTAAGTGTTAAAACTAACGCGTCGCCTTGAAAAAGGTACTTCCGTTAACGGAGTATCTTCGTGACGACTGACAGATTGCACCATGCTTCAATTTGTTATCGCTGGTTTTCTATTTCCAGCTTCTTGATGTTGCCACCAAGTTCAGGTCATATCATGCCTTTCGGCTGGGACATTTATGGGTATTATATTTATTCAACCCTGACCGTCACACACGCCCAACGAGCCTTTCGTAATCTCGTTTGCTGGCTCGGTATTGTCCACGAGGGAGTTCCACCGAATTAGCCCCATTTTCCACATAAGCCTTTTAATTCAAAGACTTATGCGCCGCAAGTGTTTACGGTGTCCATTCTGTCAAACATAAATTGCTTTGCGTCGTTAACCTGTTCATAGCGTACAGCCCCACCCAACTTGGATTGCTTTTGACTCGCCAAGTGTATGAAGTTGTCACTAAAAGAGGTTTCAAACGCCTTATTAATTTGATTAGACATTTTACTCTCCTAATTATTAAATATTGAACGGAGAGTTATCCACCATAGGACTCTCCTGGTTTTCAGAACATGCCTGATCCTTTCGGATTACCAGGACGAGAAATTAATAAGAAACAATTGTCCGCTAGGCGGGTTGTTTCTCTGGGAATACGGAAGGGAGTTTCTTTTTCTTTTTTCCCTTCTTTATAGGCACAATCTCTGGCGCTGGTTCTGCGTATGTGCCTGCTTTAAAAAAATAGCAGTTACGCAATTCCTCTGCCTCAACTGATGCCTTGTACTCCATGCAAACTTGCGTTTGCGGAACGAGATGAATGCAGTCGATACACTTTATATCTTTGTGTATTGGCATTATTCATCTCCATGAATCGTGTTATTCCATCGATCCAGCATCTTGACCACCTCGTTATGGCGGGGATGCGACTCGCTGAAATACGCTTTATAGTCATCACTTTCTGTATCTCTATAGAAAGCGTCTTTAGCTCTCTGTGCAGAATCTGGATCAGTGAATGCATTGATCTTGGGATCACCTAAATGTTTCGCTTCGCCAAAATCCTTTGTGATCTTATCCAGAAACTTAGCGACATGAGGATCATTACCGAAACCCGATGTCTCCAGATATTGTTTTTCCTCACCGCTGGCATACTGATCAACTAATCGTTGAATGCCTGACAACTTTTCTTCGTACTGTCTGCCCCAATCGGCTCGAAGCTCTATCTCGGCTTTCTGTATATTATTTTCCTGTGCGACTTGATGCTGCACAAACATATCTTTACTTTGTGCGTTGTACCAACCGTACAGATCGTTAACCTGTTTGCTATTCAAACCCATGCCATGAGCTTTCTTTAAAAACTCACCTTCCATATGTTCGTCATAGTTCATCCCATCTGGGATTTCTGGCTTTTCAAAATCGTACTCGTCGGGCGTGTCAGGTCTTCCCAACTTGGCATAGTATCTTTCAACCTCTTCTGCCGTTGCGTTCTCCCCTGGGATTTTGATCGTGCCGTCGAAATACTTTTCAAGATGCACATATCCTTTCGCAAGCGCATCGACATCCTTGAATTTCTCAAGAGTTTTAACCCCTTGCAAATCGTCGGGCAAACCATCCCGCCATGTTTCTTCCTTCTGTTCTTCTGCTTGTGGCTCAACTTCGGGTGTTTCTGCTTCCGTTTCGACTACCTCTTCCGAGGTTGCAGTCATCTCGTCGCTCATAAGTCCTTTCCTTTAGTTTTCCAGTAGTCCAGGTTATTTTTGATCTGCAAAAACACCGCCCGACATCCTTCATTGTAGGCCGTTGTTTCTGGCTCTCCTGGGACAAAACTGGATGTGTTATTGTATTGATTTTCCAACCACTCAAACACTAACCCCCCGTCGCCACTTGTAAATGTATTATGAAAAGCGCTTGCTATCTGTCGTTCAGTTAGTTCCTGTGAACTGCTGGACGAGCGCTTGTTTGTCTTCTTCACTTAAATTCGCTGCTCCATCTTGCATAACTTTCATTGCTGGCGCTGCTTTACCCGCAGACTCTGCCATAGCACCCATCTTCTGCATTTGTTCTGCTTGAGCTTGTTTCTTCTGCTCACGCTCAACGTCTTCTTCCATTTGTGCGCTACCCTTGACGACTGATTTAGGAACACCTAAGACAGGCGCAATGATTCTTCCGGCTGCCATCAAGTCAGGTAACTGTAATACTCTTGGATCAATCTGTCCGAATTGTGCAATCAAACTAATCCAGTTCTGTATCGATTCAACTTCCACCATCTTTTGAGATCGTGCCAGTTGTCCAACATACTCAATATCAATAGTATCTAAGTCTTGAATTTCTGGAGGTGGAGGAGGAATTGCTTTCGTTCTATACATGATCCCTACCGTTCTGTTTAGCATTGGCGATAACACTTCCGATTCAAACCTTGAGATTGTCGGGCCAAGCAGTCGTTCCATCTCTGAACGCAAAACAGAAACTTCTGAAGCTGTCATCTGTTTTGTTCTTGGAATATTTAATTGATCTGTCAAATAGATGTCACGAATGGATTGTTTTAAATCATTTGCTTTCAATGAAGATAAATCCAGGCGTAGTTCTGTCGGTAATGTTCTTACATCATTAGGATTGCGTGAGTAGATAATTGAATTGCTTCCAAGCTTTACCGTTCCGATAAATCCATCTTCAGGAGCTAAGATAGGAGGATTGACTGCTTTCTCCAAACCTATCAATTCTAATTTACGCAACTGGTTGAGTGATTTAATATCATCGAGCGCAATCGCAGCAGGGCCACGCCCTCTCGTTTCGCCAGAGGCTTTATCCCATCTGCCAACCATATAAGGAAATTCTTTATAACCGCGTTCATCCACCACAAGATGTTGATCAACTAATATATCAACGGATGCAAAAGGGAAATTAACCTTAGAACTTAAATCTTTAGTGGGGGCAACGACTCTTAAAAAATTGAACTTATCATCGGGAGTTTCTTTTAATGATTTGGCAATAACACCAGGAACAGTCCCGCCAGGGAATCTTTGCATATACTGCCGTGCCGTTAACTCATATTCACGCATTACGGTGTCAACACCACCAGCATCATCTTCGGCAAATACATAAGACGAAATTGGCAATGCTCTAAAAGTCAACCCGTTGAAACCTTTCTGCTTCATTTCTGCTTCTTCAACATACAAGCAGATCGTCGCAAAGGAATTAAAATCAAGATAAATCTCATTGACCACTGGATAAAAATTACTCTGATCGAGTGCGTAGCGCACTCCGTCTTCAACCGTCTTAAACCAATTCATCACGTTTTGATTAGAGTTGAACTGATTGTAGGGGGATGATTCTGGAATCTTAAAGCCAAACCATTTAATTGCTTTTGGCGTTAAAGTATCTGCCATCACCAATGCTAATGTATTAGCAGCATGGGGCGCAGTCGAATCATAATGCTTGTGCCGAATGACTCCAGGGGTACGACTTTCCTCTGAGGTTTGTTTGCGAGGACGAATATAGTCCACAACATCCCTGTAAAAACTATCCCAGAGATTGCGATCTTCTTTTAGTGTTTCATTACGTTTCAGTAAGCTCTTCGCGTTGACTGCCATTTAGTATCCGCCTAATTTTTGCTTTGAAGTTGTACTATCCTCTTCTAATCCAGCCGCGCCCCCTTCATTCGTGATCAATGAAGCTCTGCCACGTTTTCTTTTGGCTGCCTCGTCGGCACGGGCTTTCACTGCTTTTTCTTCCGCCGCAATACTCGGATCTGGTAACGGCGGGGGAGCAGCAGGCATCGGAGGCATTGCAGGCGCTCCGCCAAAGCATCCCGTCACTATAAAATCAAATAAGTTCATCAATAACCTCCCAGCGTTTTCTTTTGACCCGAAGCATCATCACCTAATCCAGAAGCCCCCCCTTTATTCATAATCAAAGAACTTCTACCGCGCTTTTTATTTTCTGCTTCCTTCTGTCTCATTGACGCTGAGTTATCCACTGGCGCAGGCGCAGGCTTGGTAGAGGGAGGCGCATATGCTGGTCTTGGCGGAGGTGCGCCACCCATGATTGTGAAATAGGTATCAAGAATATTCATTAGAAAATATCAAACTCCTGTTCAGCTACGGTTTGTAATGCTGATGTCCTGGGTGATCTATAATCCATTGCCAACTGCATGAACGCATCAGCGCCATGTGATGCCCAGTTATGAACTGGATTTTTCTTATAAACTCCCAACTTGTCATCAAACTCTTTATGGTAATTGCGTAACGACGAAATCAACTTCTCGCATTTTGTCTTGTCAAACCAACACTTGGAAATTATTTGCCGTCCCTGCTCGATGGCTTCTTCTTTTGCTCGGACTTTTTTACCGACTGTAAAAATGATTCCCAGACTCCGTGCCGTATCACGACGGCTTTTGCCTGTAGTAAGCTCTCTAACTTCAATGTCCCACGGCGCGTGATGCGCTCCATAAACATAAGGCTTCGATTTAAGCACGTTGATAAAGTGTGGTAACCCTTCACCGCTTGCCTCGTAGTAATCAATGATGCGAATCTCGTTTCCTACTGTCTGGTAAAATACAATTGCTGTTGCATCATCTATTCCAAGATCCCATGCGGTCTGCACATCTATCTTGGATTCCCACGGTATATTTAAAAAACGTCCATCATCCTCCGCTCGTGTCATCTCTCTGGCAAAGTACGCTCCAGGGATTGCCGCATGGAAGCTACAGAAATACTCTTGCTGAATCATCTCCGGTGAAAGTCCTTCACGCTCCTCATCGATAATATCTTCCGGGCTTACCACTGGCGTTCCATCTTCACCCAGTGAATCACGCCTGGTATCATTCACTGTTAACCGTGAACAAAACCATTGATCATTTTTATCTGCCATTTCATACATCTTATGACCATGATTCTGACCACGAGGTGTATAAATAAATAAAGCCCATCCGCCATTCTCTCTGACAATAGGGCGCATTAAATCCCAAGCTTTCGGTGTCATAATCGGATACTCGGAAAAGATCAGCCCGACGGGATTTGTTCCGACGAGCCAATCCAACCCCATGTCAGTTCCGACCAACTGATAGATACTCCCATTAGAAAGAGTTACCTTCATATCCGTTTCATTCTTGCTCTTGATCAATTCCTTTGGGAAATGATCCATCACCTTCAAGCCATCTTTATCTATGCCATCCCATATAGCCTTTCTTGCTTGCCTAGCTGTTGGGAACAAATGGTAATACTGCCCGACTCTTTGAAACATTTCTTTGACACATAAATTTAAAGCTGTTTTGTCTTTTCCAGCCCTACGATGCCACACGAGTACAGCCCGTTTGATTCCATCATCAAACGCCCTAAACAGAGGGAGTTGGTATTGCCTCGGTGTAAATTTGTGTGGTAGTGTCAGGATCGCCATTATAATTTACGATGTTTACTTGAACTTTTAAGCCTACGTCGTTCTCTTCTTTCTGCGCTAATTTTGCGTACCATCCAAAAAGTTCTCTTCGATTTCTATCAGAAGATCTTGCCCAGGCGGTAAGCTCTTCCACTCCGCCAATGTTAGCAACTGCCTTCTTGATCGTTCCAGCAACTCCAAGGTCTTCAGTTTCCTGAACAGCTTGCTTCTGCTCGGCGACAGTTCTGATTCCCAACGCTTTGTTCGTTTTGTCGAATGCGGCACGTTCTGTCTCGCTCATGTTGTTCAACATGTTGGTATACCCTCTTCCATCTTTCGCCTATAAATTTGTAAAGCACCCATTGCTTGTAGACCAAATAATCTGTTGCATGGTCAGAGGGGCATGTTGAGAAAACCCAATATGATTCATCCTGTATACTTTCCTTCTCACAATTCACACCCAAGTCCGTAGCCATTATGGGATGAGCAAAAACAATATCTGGTTGTTTATCACCATCGACATCGTAATAAAGAGTCACATTGCTGGGAATTTCATTTACATTCCATCCCACTATCATCTCTCTTGGCGGCTCTACGACTCCCTCTTTGTTTGACCACTTCGCAAATGCAGCATCTGGAAAGGCCAACGCGAGTATCAGTAAGGTTGCCGCGATGTTATTTTCCATTAACCGCATCGATTATGGCTTCTGTTTCGTCAAAATAAGCCTTAGTGTCGATGTAAAAAATTCCTAAACTCTTTAACTCAAAATCATCCAGACAATGCCCACCTGTATCCTCAAAAGATAAACTAGGATTTATAGGGCGTTCTGGATAGGCAATATTAAAACTACCACCTGGTAATGATTGGCAACTAGTCGTCAGCGCCAAAAACAGAGCGAGGGTTATCATCCAGGCGCTTGTGATCAATGTTGCGCTTTTTAATGATTTCATCACGCGCCTTATTGATTTTGCCGTGAATTCCCAACGCTGTTTTATAGCTTCCAGATTTTTCAAGTTGTCTACCAATTCTAATTAAGTAAATCACTGCGCCTACTCCTAACACTAGGGTGACGATCAGTGTTGTCATTTTCTATCCTGGCCCATTTTCCAAGTTGCCGCGCCGCCTAATCCGACCATTCCCCAAGCTTCCGCATCAAACTGGTGGTATCCCATCATCTGGCAGACCATCATTGCCATTGCAATGCCCATCATTGAATACGTTTTATATCCTGGTGCAATTTTATCCACCATGCCGATTACAACTTTAACCATCTCTCACCTCAAGTTTGTTAATTTTATTAATACAACCTATTGGGATCTGTCCTCGTACTGCCGTACACTTGCTATCCTTGTCACTCGACTCAATGTTGTTGCAAAAATAAATAGTCTTCTTAGTAGCTTTCAAAAAAAAGCCCACTGTCCTGACAGGGATTTCGTTATACTTCTTTATGTCGCTTAGATCGGCCCAAGCGTTCTCGCCCTCTATATCGCCAGCGTCTTCCCATTCAATTTCAATCGGCTGTTCCGGCAAAAGTTGAGCTATCTGTTTTTTTAATAAACCCATAAACATGGCGACGGCTTGCCATACCCATCCGCCACATCAACATGAATAAAGTCGTTGGCGATGCCCATTCTTTTAAAGTGTGTCCGTAAAAATCCTACAAGCTGATCTCTCTCAAAGCATCCGTTAATCGCGATGTCAGCCGCCCAGCCATATAGGTGTGTCGAATCCTTTGCACCCCCAACCGCAGGGCTGGAGTTATGTTTTTCGCAGCGCAGGCCCGACGTTATTTTCATCGGCTTGCCGTACATCAAGCGTGTCATCTCCAACTTCGATACCAGTTCTTGCGATACCTTGTCATTGCCACACTCACATCGACATGCGAATTCGTTTCTGGAGAAATGTTCAGTTAAGTCGCCCATTTAATTATTCGTTATAAGATTTAAGCAAGTCATGTTTTTCTTTATCCATCGTTTTGTAGTATTCCTTCATTTCCTTGTCATGTTTTTTAATTTCATTTTTTTTATAAGCCTTATCTTTCTTATTCTGTTTTTTGATCTTCTCTTTTTCACCTTTCAACTTATCTTTAGTCTTCTTAGAAACAGAACTCTTCTTCTTCCCAGTTAAAATACTCTTGCCACTAGAAGCTCCACCGCCCATTCTCCACATTGGGGCAAAGTCTCCTGGCGAATCCGCATTAGGGTTTTTCTTAACAGTCATTTAATCGTCCTAGTATTAAAGTAAGGCGGATAGACAATACTCCAAGTGCCGCATTGATATAGTCTTTCAGGCTTGATTACAGGCAAATTAATAGGATCGCGCTTTGTCTGATCAAGAGTTTTATCTGCCATTACAGTCGCCCATTTATTTTATTTTTACTACCGCTGCACCTGGCCAGTTAGATTTAGCACGAGCAAGAGCATGACCCTCGTTCATACCTTTGATTTCGTCAGTATGAGTACTGCCATCTTTATGTTTAACCTTCACTTTGATAGACGTTGTATACTTTTGTTCGTTAAAATCTTTTCCTTTTTCGCTGATAGGAATATCTCGACTGCGCTTACCTTTGCCACTTCTTGGATGATTGGCCTCTAACTTTTCCTTAGTCTTCTTAGAAACAGAACTCTTCTTCCCTGTAACAATACTTTTGCCACCCGTAGAGCCAGTGTAAGTTCTGCCTCCACCAGCACCTAGACCACCTCGCCCAACAAAGTCTCCTGGCGAATCAGCGCTTGGGTTTTTCTTTACAGTCATTTCACCATCTCGGTTTTAAAGTTTTTATATATTCCTGATACGGATTTGATTCCAACCACTCGCCATACTGAGATTTGACATATACGTCATCGCAACTTTCGCAGACGTACCAATCAAAAATAGATTCAAAGATCACCTCCTCGTCAATCAGGTTGAGGTGTCCGCATGTTTGGCAATTCGTTGTCCTCCTCACTGGGCGGGTCAACTTTGATCAACCCCGAAGGAATTTCTCGAACTCCAATGTAATGCGCTGAAAACTGCCACGGCTCAGGCCAACTCGATGGGATAGGAACATCCGACGAATGAGCTTTAAGCCATGCATCTGCATCGTGTACGATCTCTTTAAGGCAAGGCTTTCTTAGTTCCCTGCGAATTACTAACTTGCGTGAACTTTTCATTCATAATTGCCATTTACCCTTTTATATTCTTACATAACCATTATACCATATATAGTGTTGTTTGTCAAGGACTAATACCATATAGAGTGTATATATCACATACATTGACATACTACCACAATATATGGTATATACTATATAATCATACCACATTATGTGGTGTAGCGAGAGAATAGAGAATTAGGCGGGATACACGCTATAGAAACTAATTCACGGTTAAGTACATTATATCCTTGACTTTTGGGCAAAAGTATGATAAACTATTACTTGTAATATTCTTTACAAGACATATACAAAGATGTTTTTTACAAAACAAATATTTATACATTTCTGAAAACCGAGTGCTTCTCAACGAGGTTTTCCAAGCTTAATCTTTATGTCTTTGAATTTACACTTCTGCGGAGCAGTCTATCTATAAATAGATTAAACTCCGTTAAGCTGCCGCTGATGCGGATAAAGCAAAAGAATGCCATAAAAAAAAACTATGCTTGAAGACCCACTCCTACCAGACGATCCAGAAAACCTTTCCATCCAAGATGCAATCAAAGCTGGCAATACTCATTTCCTGACCGCTTCCATTATCTTTGGCAAACTCCAGGGGCCGGATGGAGAGCCTCTTACCTACGACTTTGCCGAGTGCTATAAAGAGATCAATGAGGAGACTATAAGAGACTTTTTCAAGCGTGTGATGGACGATGCGTGTAATTTAATAGACGAGGACGAATGAAACACTTTGTTGCATATTACTGGGGCTTGCTGTGGCACAAGTTGGAATTTGGATTAATACGTGTGGGTGAACCAATTAACGGCGTGATAAAAAATTTCTTGGGGGTCATCGATCAAATTTTGACATTGAAAGCAAGGAAAATTATAGGCAACTTGTTTTATAGACAAGTGCGTATACATTATAGCATCCACTCTATCAACGAATTAGCCCACCCCACCCTATATCAACGGGAACATTAAGGGAATGAGTCAACATAAACGCAAGGCTGGCAATCCTTATAAAGGAAGACGTGATGAACATGGCAGATTTGTGCCGACTCCGCGGAGTCTAACGTTATCATCCAAGTTACAGCGACAACGCAAGGCATACGTCACAGCGACGTTAACTCCATCCGAAAAGGAACGACTCAAACGATTATCAATCAATTTAGGCATAGCTCAATCAGATATTGTCGCAAGTTTACTTATCAATCATCTTGACGATCTTGAACACCAGGCAACCTTTGAAGCTGGGCAGCAATCCGTCCAGGATAACATCGCAGATAATTCCCCGAAAAATCCTTCCTTATAGAAACGCTTTAGAATTCCCCACAATATAATTCAATGTAGTTATTGGCAAATATTGCCAACGATCCCAAAATCCTACGCTCTCAAATCCCTTTGAAGCTATCAATTGTATTCTGGCCTATATCCTAGCATTTACCTAAATCGGCAAATAAGCGCCAAAAAAATATCCCTATATATAAAGAAATATTCTTTTAAGTGTATTATTCCTTGTAATAATTTAAACTTGTGTTACAGTATCAGAGTAATAACAATCACTAATAAAGGGAGTTTAACAATGAATGATTTAATCAAAACACTAATAACCTTTGCAATTTTATTTTCATTCTCAATTATTTGGTTTTTATTGGCAAATGAAGTCAATGCATGGGAAGTAGCGAACAATTATCCATTTGGCAAGTTATGCGATGTTTTCAACAATTGCAAATAATTTTAAAAGGGAGTTTTAAAAAATGATAGGTAAATCAAAGCAAGAAATATTAGACCAGTTTAATGATGATATCAAAGAATATAGCATTCAAGATTCTTTTAGCAATGGAGTAAAACCCTATGAATTTACAGAAGCTAGTAAACTTTTTATCACAGGTGAATCTTATCTCTATCTTAGAGCCTTAGATAAAACTTTTGTCGGCACTGATTCATATATGGGCTTTGCTTATTTTTGGGGTCAAGAATATAAGCATACCTTAAGAGATGCTAATAACACGCAACGTCAAAGAGTGCATAACGCTTTAGTTACAGCTGGGATTGATCTAGTAAGTGCATCACCAGAGTATGAAGCAATTGTTAAAAAATATTGTAAGAGCGTTAAATAATTAAACTTATAAAGGGAGTTTAACAATGGGAATAATAATAAATGAGTATTTAGTGGATAGATTTTTTTATCTGAAATCTTGGCGCAAGGCATGGCCTAAATATTATAAAGATAATCCAAAAAGAGTATTACATAACAAAACAATAAAAATTTCTACTATTAAATATAAAAGTTTAAAAGATTTATGGTATCAAATCAAAAATGAGCAGCTATCAAAATATAATCATACAGAGCAAGTTTACAAGGCTAAAAATGGAGTAGTTATTTTACAAAATTGCAGTATTTATGGTTTTAGAACTATTCAATATATTCAATTTTGCAAATAAAAACACCGCCATATTTACGCAAATAAATAGACGGTGCAATCCACAAGGGATTTAGCAAATATTTGACCACTTGCTACTTCCCTTTTAACAATAAAGGGAGATTAAAACAATGCAATTATTATCCAAAACAATTAAGACCGATAAAACAGAGTTAAAATATAAAGATTGGCAAAATTCTTTAACCTATTTATATCCCAATAAAGATTTATGTAAGTTTAGCGCCAATTGTTTTAAAACTTGTTTGAAGTCAAGCGGACGCTTGCCAATGGCTAAAAAGGTAATGATAGAACGCACGAAATTACTCTATCAAGATAATGAAGAATACTTTTCTAGGCTTCTCATAGAACTATCCAAAAATCATGCATCGGCAAAGCGTAAAGGTAAAAAATTTGCCTATAGAAATAATGGCACTTCTGATCGCTTTGAAGAGATTAAACGATTACTTGAAATGGATAATCCGCCATTCGATAAAGCGTATGACTATAGTAAGGATTTTTTAAGAGTAATTAATTATCAAGGTTACAAGGGATATCACCTTACATTTTCATTTGACGGTGAAAATACTCTTGAATCATCTTATTTATTAAAAAATAAAATTGCTAATGTTTCCGTTGTTTTTAATGTCAAACGTGATATGCCATTGCCTAAAAAATATATTTTAGACGGCAAATTATATGAAGTAATTGACGGTGATTTAGACGATCTACGCTTTAAAGATAAAAAGGGAGTAATCGTTGGGTTAAGAGCAAAAGGGAAAGCAATCAAAGATAATGGAGTATTTGTACAAGGTACATTCAATGACTAATAAAGAAATCCTTATTGATTGTTTATTAGTTGCTCTATTAGGTTTATTAACTTTACTAATGTTAACGATATAAAGGGAGTTTAAGAATTATGAAATTACCAAAATATGATTCAAGCAAAACTTATGAACAGTTAATTGCAACAATCAAGACACATCCTGGCGCTATAGATAATGGCGATAACCTAGATGGATACAATGAGCAAATTGTAAATTTTGCACTTGAATATTTATTGTTAAATTTAAATGGCGAGGGTAATTACGAGGTTTTTTTTGATTATATAAAACACAATGGGCCACGTCATTTAAGTGCGTTTGAAGATTAATTTTTAAAAAAGGAGTCTAACTGATGCCCGCACATTTACTAAAGCCAGAGGAACGACTCAGCGAGATCGTAAAGTTCCGTCTAACTGGCGCTGATTTAAAAGAATTGCAGAAAGCTGCAAAAGGTCAAGAGGTCAATGTTTCAGATTTGATCCGGCACTTTGTCGAGGAAGGTTTAGAAAACTTTAAGCGCCAGGGGGTATTGTAGTAGCGAAGCTCCGAGCCGAATGGCGAGTCTAACTGGCGTATACTTTAATTTTATAAAGGGAGATTTGATATGAAAAATGAATCAAGCACTATAAATTGTCAGCATAGAATCGTTGATCAGGAAAAAATTTTAGAATGGGATAATTCAGATAATCATTTTTTGCAATGTGGTTGCATCGCAAGTCCAGGCAAGTTGGATCGTGAGAAAAAAGAGATAGCAACCTGGATTATTGACGATCAAGATTGCGAAAATAAGTCTAACTAATGTACTGCAAAGATTGCAAATACTGGCGTGAGCCTAATAATAAGATGGGCCTGTGTATCAAGACTATTACAGGCTGGCGCGATGGTGTTGGCACAATGTCTGATGATGGTTGGGAAGCTGGCATCTACACTGGCCCTGACTTTGGCTGCGTACATTTCGAGGATGATAGTCTAACTGACGTTGAATAGTAATTTCGCTACTTAAACACGCGATACGGCCCCTCACCAAAGGGGTCACTTCGCAGGCCGTTGTTGCCGCCATCATCACCGACTGCCTCATCGAGCGTCAAATATTCCATGATAGCGGATCGAGCAGCGTCGAAGCCATATGCCAAAACGCAGCAATTGCTATATTGCGTGAGCTTGACAGCCCAATCTAACTGGTGCGGTGACATCCTACCACCCTTTACATCCTTCATCTCTACATAGAGGGCGTTCCAGTTGGCGCGTCTAACTGGTAAAACGAGATCAGGAATCCCTTTTTTTTGGCCTTCACTTCTCATTTTCATACCACGCCTCATTGCTCCGTAGCCTGCGCCACCCTGGTTAGGAATGGCATACAACATATCTAACTCTGGTGTCTCTGCGCTGTATACGGCAGCCCATTCAAATAATGCTTGTTGCTCAGTCGATTCGCTCATCTAACTCCTTCTCTTGATATATAAAAATGTCTGGGCAGCCAGCGTCTAACCATCTAGCATATTCTTTCGGATGCTTAACTTTCCAATCTGCTCTATCATGGCGATCTCTTTCTTTATTAATTTTGGCAAAGGTCTTTCTGATTTTCTGCCATTCCCCTTTAAGTGTGATCAAAACATCTGCCTCAAATCGTTTAGATCAATTATGTAACTCGCCACCTTGTTGCCATCTTCGCCGGATCTATTCTCATAAGTTTTAACTGGCGCTGCATCGCATATCTTCTTGAGCTTGTCCATCCTGGCAAACCAGACACCGCAACATTCTTTCACTTTTATTCCGTATCTCTCTTGTTCGGGCCAGTAGACCCAGAAGAAAACAACCATGCCTGGATTCGTGCGAATGTATCGCTCAATATCTTTCTCATTGATCGTAGTAGCGGTGTCAGGCGAGATGCCATACTGCTCAGTCTTGAAGAAGGGAGTGCGTCTGGTTTTAAGTTCTGCGATTCTTCCCTCAACCAATAGGTCTGGCAGATACGGATTCGTCTTCTTCTGCGGGTTGATTTCCGCTTTAACACCATGATGTCTGAGCAGTTTTACGAATTCCTTTTCGTATCTGCTCCCTAGGTCTATCCACGCGCTTTTGTTTTCGTTGTTTGTAGGCGGTTTCAATCGGCGGGTCATAGCAGTTATTGCAGAGGACTTCCGCCGTGAGGAAGATTTGGTTTCTTTGCTCAATGTTCAACTCCATTAAATCGTCAAGCCCCCTTTGTGTGACCCTTAACAAGTTTTTATTAGGCACTTCAATCAGTGCGTTTAAAACGAGATACAAAACTCGATTGTACTTTTTAGCGTCGATCTCTAAATACCCATGCTTTTTATAAAACTTCGCCGAGTCTTTCACGCAGCCTCCTCTTTTGGTTATTTTTATTTTTTCTAGCGTTGGCAATGTTCACGGCTCGGTAGCAGGCTTTGCCACACCACTTAGCCCGTGTTACAGTTTTCATTACTTTCTTCCCACACCTTTGACAGGTAATTTCGTGTATTTTTTCGACAGGCTTTCTTTTGCGACGCGTTATGTACTTAGGTGTGACGATAATTTCTTCCTTTGCCATACGATCCCATGTCAAGCGCTCTGCTGCACTCAAGGCAAATATCACATTGTTTGTTCTGCGTGATTTTTTGTCTTTGTCCACCCAATAATTATCGACTGCCTGCTGCTGAGTTAAACATTTCTCCTCTTTTACTTTTCCCTTTCCATCCATAATTTTTATTGGGAAAATCATTTACTCTCCTTAATTAAAGCGCCCTTGTTTCCTGAATTAAAACAACACAACGATTGCAAACCACTACTTGAACACTAGTATAGATATCTGTGGTAATCGCTTCACTTTCGTAACCAATTGTTTTATAGTTTTCTAAAATTATGGTTGCTCTTACGAGCAAACTATTAAGAATTGGAAACAAGGGCGCTAATACGTTTCATACGGTCTTAAAAAGATTGGCATACCATCACCGTTGTAACTGCCAATAATATTAAAATCATAAAACTCCATTGCTTCGTCGTAACTCATGCCATCGCGCTCGACTAATGTCTGGCAAATTTTGTCAACGCTGTAGACTAAAACTTCTGCGCGATTAAAACTTTTACCAACTCCCAAAATCGCATCGTCATGTCCATCTACTTTGAGCATTTATTCTCCATTAACATTTGACTGTTTAATCTCGTATATCTGATCGATGAATCTTCCACTGTCGTACTCGTAACGCATATCAACTTTGCCTATCTGCCCGACATATTTATGTTTAATTTTGCCAATGTGTATCTCAACGCTGTGCCTGTCATCGCCTTCGTTCTCTGCCTTTCTAAATATGCAGATACCGTTGTCACACATATCACGCCACCTCGATGAGCCTGATATATCGTACAAATTAGGCGGTTTGTATTCGCCAGTAGCTTTATCTTTAAACTGTTTGGCAGGGTGTGCAATAATCCATATAGCGACTTGATGACTCCTGGCGAATCGTCTGAACTTGCCTAACGCTTCTCTAATAAAATGCGTTTCACTCGCTCCCATTTCTTCCATGCTAATTTCGTTCCAAGGGTCAACGATCAATCCTTTGATGCCTTCTCTCGCGACTAATACTTTTGCCAATCCTAAAATGTCGTCAACTTTTCTGTTCAATGCGTCTGGTATAACGTAGTGGCAATGCTCTTCTAAAAGATCGACGGCTTTGTCGATACCGTCTTGCGACATTCTTAAATGTGAGGGGGTATCCTTGCTGAACGGTCTGCCATCTATCAGTTCAGCCAATCGTGCGATGTGTGTTTCTACTGGCTCATGCTCTGGAGTAAATAATCCAAAGCGGAATTTGTGATCCTTGATCAAGTTAATCATCAGCCATTCAACGAAGGAACTTTTGCCATGCCCTGGAATACCTGTCACAACTGTAAGTTCACCAGGCATAACGGTATAGTAATGATCCAGTGCAAAGCTTCCTGTGGAATAGCTTGTCGGCAGGCCGTGTGCGTAAAGATTCATCAACTTGTCACGAAATCCCATGACGTTGTAAATGCCATCGACAGGATAAGGCTGGGCATTGTCAATACACTCGATCAACATATCTTCGCCGTGTTCCATTAATACTGCGTTGGCATCCTTGCAGCCATCAGGCCAGACTACTCGCCAACATCTTTCCTTGCCAAAGCGTCTAGCTAATTCTTCCTCCAATTTGTGTCCAGGTGCATCACCGTCCGTAGCCAATATGATTTTGGTGATTCCGTCGAAAGCCTCACCACTATTTCGGAAGGATTCATCAAGGTCAGAGAAAGAGGTAGCGTTAACTTCCGGAGCGCCAAAAGGAACACTGACGGATGCAATCCCGACACACTCCAGTGCCAATACATCAGGCTCTCCCTCACATATCGTAATAGTTGTCGTATCTTTGTGAATTTTATGTGCATTGTAGAAAACCTTTTTAGGATTTTTAGTTGTCCATATTTTTTTGTTTGCGCCTCTGTACTTCACCATCACCACTTCGCCACCGTAGATATAAGGAAACGCCAATGCGCCTCGCTCTACCGTGATCTGATTCTTGGCAACGATCTCAAGGTTGATGCATCGTTTTTTAAAAAACTCTTCAGCCCGTTTATTCAATCCCTTGTTTTCAAACACTGGCTTAAAATAATCTTTCTTTTGCCATTGAATGGGGCGCGGATTGTCTTTGAGATAGCCTTTAAAGTCACACTTAGCTTTGTGACATTGGTAAGCCTTCTTCTCAGTGTTCACCGACAAGTCGTACTTACCACCACACCTGGGGCATTGCATCTTGAAACTGCCAGTTTTGCCCGTAGTGTCTATGCCTACATCGGAAAATGTTTGCACTAATAACTAACTTGATTGATTCGGATAGGGACAATAGTATGTTTATACTGTTTGAACTTAGTGCCGAAGAGCGTGGAAGGGGTTAGGTATTGACACATATCAGGCTTGGTAGCCCACTGTTTATATTTATTGTCGATAACCAAAACAAAATCTTCAAATTTTGCTCCCTCATTCATCCGCGCCCGAATCATTTTGCGTGTGTTTTTACATGAAGCTTCAAACTTTGCTCCCACTTTCGCATTTAAATAATTAATAATTTTCTGATAAGTTGCAGATGTCACATCTGGTAATTCGCCACTACCTCCACATACGCCACATTTCATAGCTGAATCCTCCTGTAGGTTTGATGTCTGAGTTCGTAGAGCTTCTTTACATATATGCCAAACAAAATTGCGTCTGTTGCAATGAGCGGGTATTGATTTGCGTCTATAAATATGTAGATGAAAATGAGTTGACCGAATAATCCAATCTGACAGCCAATCTTGATATTGCCCTGTGCCAATAAATAAATATTAACGATGGCAAATAGGCTAGCGACGGATTGAATCCAAAAGTCAGGTGAGTTAATTAGGGACATCTTCCCCCTCACTTGGATCGAGTGGTGGATCACAACTATCACCTTGGCAGCAATCGCCAAAAGCTGGGATCTGCTTGCATTGTGGGCATTGAAATTTGCCATAGTTGTAATCCATCTGCCCGACAAATCTGCAAAACTCGCAGCGCATTAAATTATCCATTTTCGTTATCCTCTTCATCTAAAATGGTTACTGCTAACAAAGAATAGACAGCGTTGTCGATGAGAGAATCACGCAACGATTCGTTAACCAAAGAGCCGTTCTTGCAGAAATTTTCAATACGCCCCCACTTGTCCTGCATTCTAATTATCGTGCCAATCATCGGGGGTAGTCCTAGACGAGCGCATCCCTTTAAATTAGATAGACAGTCCTTTTCATTGGCGTAATCGGTGTTCTTTTTATCATGCAACTCTGCTATTTCTTCTAAGAGCGCATGAAACTTAGGGTTAATCATAGGTAGTCCTCTGACGGGGAAATTACGGGAACGCAGGCACACGAATGCACACGAATATTAATGAATAAAAAAACTAGGGGTTTGTAAGTGTGGGTTTTAAAGGAGTTACAGAGAAAAGGTGTGTTCGCTAGACGATGGGGCCATGTTAAAAGTTCTTCTGTTAACTCATTTATTTTCAACATGATACGAATAATACAGAAAGGGTTCTTATCTGTCAACGGGAAATTCAGGGAATCTTGCATTATTTGGCAATGGGTAAAAAGGTTAACTTATTCTCACCTGTTGCCAACATATCTAGGGCTTCTTTGATTGGCTCTAGGTATTGAAAGGTATATAAGTCCTGAGTAATATTGCCAGTAGTATGCCCCATAATCTTTTGCCGGGTATCAATTTTCATCGGCAAATTATCTAATCGAGTACAAGCCAGCTTCCTTAGATCATGCATAATAGGGTAGTGCGCTTCACCGTTGGCACGTTCCATGGCCTTCGCTGATGTGTCCCAGAGGTTAGCACGTTTACAGGCTTTATGCCAAGCACCGCGTACTACTTTACTGATGTGTCTGCCTTCATATGTAAAAACATAAGTATCATTATCGCCTCGACACCTTGCCACAATTTCTGCCGCAACTGAATTGATATACACTGGTTTAGGCTGACCATTCTTATGTTCATCACCTGGAATAAGAAATAGGTTGCCAATACCTTTCATAGTATGCAAATTTTCCCATTTCAAATTAACAATTTCACCTGACCTTAAAGTTGT